>JACCDT010926217.1_pt1 | contig 43509 bp, 32 predicted proteins | sample 7446291 | NCBI WGS metagenome assembly JACCDT01 (sample SAMN15323446, study PRJNA562643) | freshwater metagenome | isolation source: river surface water | place: USA:Blue River Watershed | collected 2017-08-17
GAGTGATTTTTTTTTGAAAAAATTTGCGCAGAAACAAATTGGATGTATATTTGCACCCCGATCAAACGGAATGGGAGTTTAGCTCAGCTGGTTCAGAGCACCTGCCTTACAAGCAGGGGGTCACTGGTTCGAACCCAGTAACTCCCACCAAGCCTTCAGAAATGAAGGCTTTTTTTTTGCCCATTTCTTTTCTGAGATTCACCAACAAGACCACCCCGTCTGCTTCGCATCCACCCCTCCTATCCCTGCGGGCAGGAAGGGAGAACCGATCCACCGATTCACCGATCCACCATCTTCAACCTAAACTGCACAATCTTCTTAATCAGCGCAACTGGAAGTTTTTGGGTATGCGGAAATTGCACCGCGCCCTTGGATGTTTTGTACGGGGTCAGCTGATCGGCGAAATGCTCGATCGGCAAAGGGGTTGGATAAAAGCCTACATGATTTTTGTATCCTGCAAAGTAGACGATATTTTCCGTTGTCTTGAATGCTGGCATGCCATACGCGATGCGTTCTTCAGCATCTTTACATAGTGGTTTTATAATTTCGTAAAGTGCTTGCATGCGCTCCTGAACATCAGGGGTATGCTTGGCGAAATATTGCTCAAATTCAGGGGACATGATCAATGTGACATTGGGGTTTGTTTGATTTTCATCCCCAACCAATACCCCAAATAGGCCATCGGCAGATAGGCTCCGATCAAATCCAAAGCATCAAACCAAAGGGGTGATGGCAACATCATCACCATCATGATTCCACCAATCAAAAAGGCGAATCCAGGAATCATTGCCAAACGGAAGTGATTTGTCCGTGCAAGTATTGTGATGAGAATAGCGGCGATCATTGTGCCCGCAGCATGCGCCAAATAAGGGAATAGAAAATGTTGTGGCTGCATCAAAGCCATGCCGTGCTTCAATCCTTCTTCGGTAGTCATGTCCACTCCGGCTGGTGGTGTGATGACTTTGGGTCCTGTTTCAACAAGAAACATATTGATCCACCCACCCAAATAAAGGGCAGCGCATACAACCAAGACGTTAATGAGGATGTTTTTAAGCTTCATATTTCTGACCGTTGATATACACTTCTTTGATTCGACTTTCCCCGAAGTAATAAAACAATTCCGATAAATGCTCCAAGGGTTCTGTCAAAATGAAATTGGCTTTTTTGCCAATGGAAATGCTACCCACTTCATGGTATAAATTCATGGCGGCGGCTCCATTTTGGGTAGAGGCGTTGACCACTTCTTCAGGGGTCATTTTCATTTGAATGCACGCTAGACTATTTACGAGGTTCATGTTGCCGTTGGGCGCTGAGCCGGGATTAAAGTCGGTAGCAAGTGCCACAGGAACGTTGTGATCCATCAAAACTCTTGCGGGCGTGTATGGAATTTTGGTGAACAAAGAACACGCTGGAAGTCCAGTGACAATGATGGGATTTTTCTCCAAATCTTTTAAGTCTTGATCGCTAAGTACTTCGACATGATCGATGCTGAGTGCATTACCTGAAATAGCCGCTTGAACACCTCCAATGCTGTAAAATTGATTGACGTGAATTTTGGCTGGCTTGTCATGGCGTTTGGATAAGGCTAAAATTTGTTCCAAATGACAAACTTGGAAATAGTCGCGTTCGCAAAAAATGTCGATGAAATCAAATCCTATTTCCAAAGCTTGAGGCAACAATTCATTTTCCAAGTGCTGCATATACGCATCCATTTGCCCCTTGTAATCGGCTGGCAATGCGTGCCCCATCAACAAAGTGACTTTAATGGGAATGGGACATTCCGCTTTTATTCGCTGAATCACACGAAGCATCTTCAGTTCGTTCTCCACATCAAGACCATACCCCGTTTTGATCTCCAATGCACCCGTGCCGTTTTTGATCATTCTTGAAATTCGAGAAAGCGCATCGCGAAGCAAATCATTTTCGCTCATTTCAGCCATGGCTGCGGCTGAATTGAGAATGCCACCTCCACGCGCGGCAACTTCCTCATAGGACATACCGCGAATTTTATCTTCAAATTCCAATGCACGTGATTTGGCAAATACAGTGTGCGTATGGGAATCGCACCAGGTGGGCAAAACAAATCCTTCTTCGGCATCGATGATGCTAAGATTGCTCCAATCGCTGATACCCGGCCAATCTTTCATCTCGCCAAAGTCGACGATGATTCCATCTTCAACAGCCAACCAAGCGTCTTCTACCTGGGGCAATTGCGCCATGTCTTTACCGGCAATGGTAGCTGTTTCTTGGGGATAAGTGGCAATGAGTGCCTTGATGTTTTTGATCAATAAACGCATGATGCCGCAAGATGCACCAAAAATGTGGGTGTTGCAAAGCTCTTTATTTGTTTTGTACCTTGGTGCCATGCATTATTTCTTTGCTCAATCATTGTCTCCCAACGGCCACTTTCAATTGTCAGAAGATGAATGGAAGCACATCAAGGCATTGCGTATTCGCGATGGCGAGTCGCTCATGCTGGTGGATGGTCAGGGGGGTATGATGCAAGGTGAATTTCATCTAGAAGGAAAAACACCTTCGATTTCAATGGTGTCATTTGAGCAGCGCGAGCATGCTGATGCGGGATTGCATTTGTATATCCCGATGACGCAGCACGCCGATCGCATCGAATGGATGTTGGAGAAATGTACGGAGATGGGATTGGCTTCATTGCACATCATCAACACGGCTTATGCAGAGCCGGGAAAATACAGCCTAGATAGATTGCATCGCGTTGCCCTGGCAGCAATGAAGCAAAGTCAACGTGCGTTTTTACCCAAGATCGTTGTTGAAGACCAGTGGACGGAATTGCTGCAAACATTGACCAATAAAAATGTTTTTGTGGCGCACTGTTATTCATCCGAAAAGAAAAATTGGAACGAAGTAATCGCAGAAACCTCTCATGTATTCATTGGACCCGAGGGAGATTTCTCAGAGGTAGAAGTTCAGCAGTTGGTTGAAATAGGCGCAATGCCCATATCATTGGGGAAGGCACGATTGCGTGCTGAAACAGCAGGTATGTTGGTGGTAGCTCAATATTACTCACGATGAAAAAGATTTTGATTTTAACAGCCGCGTTCTTCTTGATTTTATTGCTAGTGGCTGGTTTTACAAAACCAACCCGAGATAACTTTTTGAAAGAGGCGCAAACCAAGGTCATGGAAATGGCCGGGAGTATAAGCACGGATCCCGTCATGGTGGATGTTGTCAAAATGCAACAAGATTATCTGATGCTGGCGATGGAGAAAACCGTACACAGTAAGGACTTTTATTTTTTTAATGTTCAATCATTTGAATTGGGTGATGGCGAGTACAAATACTTGGGTGTGTTTGGTCATTTTTTCCCATTGCAAAAACAGAATCCATTGGATCAATTTTATCAAAATCATGAAGAAAATTAGTAGCCTATTGTTGCTTTGTTGTTTGACCTTTTGGACAACTGCACAAACCCAATTGGGAATTATCCCGCAACCCACACAGAGCAGCGCAGCGAGCAAAAATCCATTTGTTTGGGGAGTAGACGACGTTCACATTGAAGCTGAAAAGGCCTATATGTCACAGGCACATTTGCTTTCAGATCAAATTGCATTGCATCGTTTGTACATCCCCAAAGTGCAGGAGTGGAATGGAAAGTCAACCGCGAAGAGAATCATATTGAAGCACAACAATAGCAAGGCTTTGCATGTTGCTGGAAGCTATGTTATTCGGGTTGAGAAAGACAATATTTGGATTGAAGCACAGGATGCAGAAGGGATGGTGCATGGAGTTTTCTCATTGGTTCAAATGGTTCCTGTTGCGGCGAGTCATTCTAAAGCCCAACCTTTTGAGTTGGAATGTTGGTACATCAATGATGTCCCCAAATTTCAACACCGTGGATTGTTGTTGGATTGCGGTCGCCACTTCATGAGTATTGAGAAAATTAAAGAGACATTGGATGTAATGGCCATGTACAAATTGAATGTTTTGCACTGGCATTTGACGGAGGATCAGGGATGGCGCATTGAGATCAAGAAATACCCCAAGTTGACGGAAGTTGGAGCTTATCGCATGGTGAATGGAATGAAGTACGGCGGGTACTATACCCAGGAGGGAATCAAGGACATAGTGGGTTATGCAGCGCGTTTGGGTATTTCTGTCATTCCAGAAATTGAATTGCCCGGTCATAGTGTAGCGGCTATCGCTGCGTATCCCTATTTGAGTTGTACAGGAAATCAAATACCTGTAGAAAATGAGTGGGGAGTTTTCAAAGACATTTATTGCGCTGGAAATGATCGTACACTTCAATTTATCAAAGACGTGATGGACGAAGTGATTACTTTGTTTCCCTCTCCCTACATTCATATTGGAGGAGATGAGGCGCCCAAAGTAAGGTGGGAGCATTGTGATAAATGCCAAAAGCGAATAAAGGACAATCATTTGAAGAATGAGGCTGAGCTCCAAACTTGGATGATCGAAGAAGTTGCGAAGTATTTAAAAGCCCGTGGCAAGGATATTATCGGTTGGGATGAGATTTTGGAAGGAGGCATACCTGGCGATGCGATGATCCAATCATGGAGAGGTATGCAAGGTGGTAAGGAAGCGGCAATGCAAAAGCATGGGGTAATCATGTCTCCAACGAGCCATTGTTACTTGGACTATGGCTTGGATGCGATTGATACCAAGCGCGTATATGAGTTTGATCCTATTCCTTCAGATTTGCCCATGGAATACAAAGGATTTATCATGGGTGCAGAAGGTAATATGTGGACCGAGCGGGCACCAGAGGATGTTGTAACGTCAAAGATATTCCCTCGCCTCATTGCCCTTGCCGAAGTATTGTGGACTTATCCGCAGCAGCGAGATTACAAAACTTTTGAGACACGTTTGAAGGCACAGTTTCCTTTGTTGGATCGCCGCAATATCAAATACGGTTTTATTTCAACCCCGGTTCAATACTTTACCCACATCGTGGATCACCAATTGCAAGTAGAAGTGGTTCCGCAAAGTGAGCAAATCAAGCTCAGTTATTACAGTCAATCTTGGGGTGAGGCAGTGTTGGAAGAAAAGAAGATAGTTCAACCGATCTTAGGCCCCATATCTATCAATGGCACCAAGCGATTGGTGGTGTTGATGCAACAAGAGGGATCGAAGGAAGTGAAAGAAGATTCCAAAATTTATTCTTCCCATATGGCGTTGGGTCGTACTTTGAAATTGAACTACAAACCCAGCAATGCTTATTTGGGTGGAGGTGACAATGGCTTGGTGAATGGCACATTGGGTAGTGGTAACTTTAGAGATGGTCATTGGCAAGGCGTGCAAGGGACCGATATGGAAATGATTATCGATTTGGAATCGATTCAATCATTCAGTGAAATTTCGACGCGTTGGTTTCACTTTGCAAATGCATGGATTTTCCGTCCTGAACAAGTGGAATATTTGGTTTCAGTGGATGGTAACAATTGGCAAGGAGTGAGGAAGGATGTCTTGTCTGAGCGCAATCCTGCCAACGCTTCTGGAGAGTTTGTAGTAGAGTCAAAGACGCTAGCGGAGGACAATACTTCTTACGGATTTTATACCGGACGATACATCAAGGTAAGAGCCAAGTCGATAGGCAAATGCCCAGAATGGCATGATGCACCAGGCGAGCCCAGTTGGTTGTTTTGCGATGAAATTTTGGTGCGATGAAATCCATTGGGTGGATTGTTCATGGAAGATTAGAAAGGAGCCGAAGTTGGATTCATTTGTTGTCACACTTGACAAGTGATGCTGAATTCAAACACGAGATACTTTATACGGAATTTGCGGGTCATGGGATTGCACTATCTCAAGAATATTGCAATCGTGATTTGACGGCTATTGTTGCCGTAGGCGGAGATGGCACCATCAATGAATGTGTGAATGGGGTCATGCAAAGCGGAAAGTCAATACCATTGGGGATAGTAGCCATGGGCACCGGGAATGATTTTGTGAAGAGCTTGCAGTTTGTCGGTAAATGGGACGAAATCAAGCGGGCATTGATTGACTCAACACATGTTATGGTCGATTTAGGAAAGGCTTCTTTCGTTAATCGGGAGGGTCATTTGGATCAAAGATATTTTATCAATGTATTGGACATCGGCATTGGAGGAGAAGTGGTGCAGCGCATCGCGAGTTCCAACCGACGACTGGGTCCATTTCTGACCTACCAAAAGTCCATCTTGGCCACCTTACTCAGTCTGAAACGTCCAAACGTGCAATGGCAGGATGATGTCAATTACCGTGATGAGAAAACATTGATGTTGGCCATTGCCAATGCCAAGTGGTTTGGTAGTGGATTGGGAATTGCTCCAGTGGCGGATGTTCAAGATGGGATATTGGAGGTAATCCATTTGGGTGATATTACGGTCTGGGATTACTTTAAACAATTGCCACATCTGAGAAAGGGAAAATTTTTAAAGCATCCAGAGATTCGCTACGAAAAAGCAAGGCATGTGCGGGTTTTTACGCCCAACATGCCCATTGATTGCGACGGCGAGTTCATTGGATTTACACCTTTGATGGTGCAAATGATACCCCATTCCATTCGGATATTACGACCTTGATGAATGGTCCGTTTTAAGTCTTATATTTGTCCATCTAAAAATACAATATGTCATATTTTTTCACTTCTGAGTCCGTTTCTGAAGGACATCCTGATAAAGTAGCCGATCAGATTTCTGATGCTTTGATTGACCATTTCTTGGCCTTTGACAAAGATGCCAAAGTAGCTTGTGAAACCTTGGTAACCACAGGTCAAGTTGTACTTGCCGGTGAGGTAAAAGCAGAAACGTATTTGGATGTGCAAAAGATTACGCGTGATATGATTCGCGAAATTGGATACACCAAGAGCGAGTATATGTTCGAAGCCAATTCATGCGGTGTGTTATCTGCGATTCATGAGCAATCACCTGATATCAATCAAGGTGTGGAGAGAAAGAAGAAGGAAGACCAAGGAGCAGGTGACCAAGGAATGATGTTTGGTTATGCTAGCTCAGAGACTGACAATTATATGCCTTTGCCATTGGAGCTTTCGCACATGTTGTTGCGCGAGTTGGCTGCTATCCGTAAGGAAGGTAAGTTGATGAAGTATTTGCGTCCAGATGCCAAGAGTCAGGTGACAATTGAGTACGGTGATGATCACAAAGCGATTGGAATTTCTGCCATCGTTTTGTCTACACAGCATGACGACTTTGATAAGAATGACAACAAGATGTTGGCCAAGATCAAAGAAGATGTACAGAAGATTTTGATCCCACGTGTGATGAAAAAATGTCCAGCACGTGTACAAAAGTTATTCAAGTCAAAATATGCTTTGCACGTCAATCCAACAGGAAAGTTTGTGATTGGTGGTCCACATGGAGATACTGGATTGACAGGAAGAAAAATTATCGTAGATACTTACGGAGGAAAGGGTGCTCACGGTGGTGGTGCATTCAGTGGTAAAGATCCCAGCAAGGTTGATAGAAGCGCGGCTTATGCCACACGTCACATCGCTAGAAATCTAGTTGCTGCAGGTGTATGTGAAGAGGCATTGGTTCAGGTGGCTTATGCAATTGGCGTAGCAGACCCTGTTGGTTTGTATGTCAATACCTATGGAACATCAAAAGTTGCAATGACGGATGGCCAAATTGCAGAAGCGTTGATGAATATCAAAGAATGCAACATGCGTCCTTACAGCATTGAGACACGTTTTAAATTGCGCACTCCGATTTATAAGGAGACAGCGGCTTATGGACATATGGGGCGTGAGAACAAAATTGTAGAGAAAGTTTTTGTTGATGGAAGTGGGAAAGAAAAGAAAATGAAAGTGGAATTATTCCCTTGGGAAAAGGACAACTTGGTTTCCATCTTTAGAAAGACTTTTAAAGTGAAATAAGTCATTTGATAAAAGCGCCGAAAGGCGCTTTTTTGTTTTATATTTAGTCCACCTTGATTCAAACAATATGAAAAAAATCCTTGTATGGGTAGTCGTTGTTTTTCTGGGATTGCAAATGAGTGCCCAAAACAGTGTGCCATTTCAGTGGACAGAGCTGATGTTGACAGCGATTAGAAATGACTTTGCTCGTCCCCCGATGACAGCGCGTAACCTTCACCATTTGAGTATGGCCATGTACGATGCTTGGGCGGCTTATGATGATGATGCGGCGACAGTTTTTTTGGGCAAAACCTATAATGGATTTTATTGTCCATATACAGGGATTTATCAACCTGAGGATCGTCAGTCTGCGCGGAACGCAGCGGTCAGTTATGCGGCATATCGAATCATTCGAAATCGGTACCTGAGTTCTCCAGGATGGGGAACGGTTACCTTACCGGCCATCACATTGTTCATGGGCGATATGGGCTATGACATGAATTTTACTTCGGTGGATTATACCACAGGCGATCCCCGCGCATTGGGTAATTACATTGCTGCGCGAATTATTGCCTACGGCAATACGGATGGCTCTAATCAATTGCTGAGCTATGCCAACCAGTATTATACCCCAATGAACCCTTCTTTGTTTCCTACGCTTCTGGGTACAAACGGAATGAATAATCCCAACCGTTGGCAGCCATTGAGCTTGAGCGTTTTTATCGATCAAAATGGAAATTTATTGTCAGGAGCTCCCCCGTTTATGGGTGCTGAATGGGGCAATGTGAAGCCATTTGCAATGACCAATGAAGACAGAGAGATTTTACCGCGGGATGGCTACAATTGGTCGGTCTATCATAACCCGGGACCTTTTCCACTGCTGAATGAGACAGGAACAGATATTGATGATTTGTACAAGTGGAACTTTGCTTTGGTGGCCAAATGGGCCAGTCATTTGGACACTGCCGATCATGTGATGATGGATATTTCGCCAGCTAGTTTGGGCAATTGCGCTTTGCCCAATGGATTTGCAGATCAATTGAATTTTTATGATTTTGAGAATGGCGGAGATAACGGCCAAGGACATGCTGTAAATCCAGTTACTGGATTGCCTTATGAACCGCAGATGGTTCGCCGCGGAGACTTTGCTCGTGTGTTAGCAGAATTTTGGGCCGATGGTCCCAGTTCCGAGACACCACCAGGACACTGGTTTGCAATTTTGAATTACGTAATCGAAGATTTAAATGGATCGTTTCATTGGGAGGGCAATGAGGCTGTTGACGAAACAGAGTTTTGTGTGCGTGCCTATCTCGCATTGGGTGGCGCAATGCATGATGCTGCCATTTCCGCATGGGGAATCAAAGGATATTATGATGGTGTTCGCCCGATTTCAGCTATTCGATACATGTGTGAACATGGACAGAGCACGGATCCTGCATTGCCAAATTATTCAGTAGAAGGATTTCCTTTGATTGCCGGATTCTCGGAGTTGGTCCAAGAGGGTGATCCGTTGGCAGGAAACAACAATGAAAATGTGGGTAAGGTTAAACTTTGGACATGGAATGGTCCAGAGGTGATTTCAGACCCACAAACCGTCATGGCGGGAGTGGGATGGATATTGGGAGAGAAATGGTATCCCTATCAGAGACCCACTTTTGTGACTCCGCCATTTGCGGGTTACGTGTCAGGACACTCCACCTATTCAAGAGCTGCCGCAGAAGTAATGGTGGCCATTACGGGTAATGAATTTTTCCCTGGAGGGATGGGGACTTTCAATGCACCTATGAATCAATATTTGGTTTTTGAGGAGGGTCCAAGTGAGGATATTCAACTCCAATGGGCTACGTACCGTGATGCCTCTGACCAATGCAGTTTGTCTCGCATTTGGGGTGGTATTCATCCCCCGATGGATGACATTGCCGGAAGGTATATTGGAATTGAGGTAGCTGAAGATGCTGTTGCTTTTGCAGACGAACATTGGCAGGATCCAGCACCCAAGGTATTATCGCTAGTCGCTCCGCAATATGTCAGCGATCCGAATGTGGTTGTGGGATTTGTTGTTGAAGCAGTATTTGATCGAATAATGGATCAGGGTTCTCAACCGGAAATTACTTTTTATAACGCAGAAGTTTTTAACCACATTGCATTGGATGACAACTATTGGTTAAATGATTCTGTATACAGATGGGTGTACTCTGCAATGGATCTCAATGCTACTTTGGACGATATTGATGTGAAAATCATGGGTGCATTTTCTGCTGCAGCCGAAGAACAGCGCATCTTTTACGGAAATAATATATTTATCATAGATACCGAGAATCCACAAGTATTGTCATGGTTGGAGTCCAATCCTTTTATCAATGAGACATTCGTTCAATCGGGAAGTTTTGCTTTAACATTTGCATTCAATGAGGCTATACAAGCTGGAAATTTTGTCTTGACAAGCAACTCTGCTTCTTTGAATAATGCACTTTGGTCTGATTTTGTAAGTAGTGATAGTTTGTTGATTCTTTCAGGGTCTTTGAATGATGAAAACGAAGAAATGCTATATCCAAATGTTGTTTTACAATCGGTTACTGATTTGGCCGGAAACGCCATGGAATTGTATTCAACAGATTTAACGGTTCAAATAGATACCTACGCCCCTCAACTGACGAATTGCAATACCAGTGCACTTTTACTCGATGAATCCACTGCAGGTTCTGTTTTGCAAGTAGAAGCTTGGTGGAATGAATCCATGAATGCCAATTCAACGCCCAACTTGGTTTGGAATGCCAATATTGATTTGCAATTGTCCTCAAGTGCTTGGATAGATAGCGTGCATTATGTATGGAATTTTGTTGTTTCGGACAACAATCAAAATGAGCCTGCTGTATATTTTGCAGTAGAAGATGGTTTGGATGAATGGTGGAATGTGATGGATTCTTCCAATTGCGCACAGCCCATTGAGTGGGTGATGAACCCTTGGGTTGAAGTGTTGGGATGTGTGGATATGAATGCTTGCAACTACGATAGCTTGGCCAATACGGAAAACGGAAGTTGCTATTTTACAGGGGATATTTGTGATGATGGTGATTCGTCTACATTCAATGATGTCTGGACGAGCAATTGTGAATGTCAAGGCGCTGTGTGGGTAAATGAATTGGAAGGGTTGAGCGCTTTGTTGTACCCCAATCCAGGTAATGAAGAAGTTCAGTTGTTTGAGGGAGGAGAATGGATGGTGTACGATGCAACCGGAAGACTGATGGGCAAGTGGAATTTGATGGGATTGGTGAAGTTGAATACAACGAGTTGGAGCAGCGGCATTTATTCTTTTTATCATCGAGGGAAGAATTACCGTTGGGTGAAAGTTTGAGGAATTCAATAGCAATTCCTTAACAATAAGAAAATATTGAAGAGAGAAATTTGGAGTGATGGAAAAAAGAGGTTTAGGAATTCTTAGAGAGCTGTCGTGGTTGCAGTTCAATGAGCGTGTATTGTTGGAGGCATCGGATAGTCGAAATCCGATTATATCGCGGGTGCATTTTTTAGGTATTTTTTCATCCAATTTGGATGAGTTCTTTAAGGTGCGCATCGCTTCTTTGAAGCGAGAATTGAAAGTTTTGAAGAAAAAAAAATCTGCCCGTCAAACGGAGATTCGCAAATCACTGGAAATGATTCATGACCGGGTGATTGAGTTGCAATGGGAGTTTGATCGGACTTTTGATGCTACCCAAAAGACATTGGCCAAGATGGGTGTTGCATTTAAAAGCGAAAAACAACTTTCCAAAGATCAGCAAGCTTATGTACGTACTTGGTTCGAAGATGAAATTCGACACGAGGTAATTCCTTTATTGATTTCTTCTCAGCAACAAATGCCCCCGCTCAAGGACAATGCCTTGTATTTGGTGGTGGACATGGAAATGCAAAACAGTGAGAAGAATACCTATGCGTTGATTGAAGTGCCTGATTCAGTCTCTAGATGGGTCATATTGCCAACAACCAATGGCGAGAAGCATGTGATGTTTTTAGAGGATGTGATTCGTTTCAATTTGAAAAATATATTCTCATCTTTTCCTATCAAGAGTGCCAAAGCGTATGATATTAAAGTAGTTCGTGATGCAGAGTATGAACTAGAAAACGATTTTTCTAAAAGCGTATATGACAAGATATCCAAGAGTATTCTGCAGCGAAGCAAGGGGGAGTATGTTCGTTTAAATTTTGATCATCAAATTTCTGAGGAGTTGTTGCAACTATTGTTGTCGAAGTTGAAGATCAAAGAGATTGAGAATATTATTCCAGGTGGTCGATATCACAACAAGAGAGATTTGATTTCATTTCCCAATTTTGGACATCCCGATTGGCAGTTTCCGAAGTTGGAAACATTGAATCATCCGGTTTTTACCAAGGCCAAGAATATTTTGGATGCCGTTGGCAAGCAAGATGTGTTGTTGCATTTCCCCTACCAGAAGTTTTCGCATTTGTTGGATTTGTTGCGAGCTGCGGCCATCGACCCTTCAGTTCGAACCATTCGAATTTCAATGTATCGTATTGCGAAAGATTCGCACATTTTGCATGCATTGATCAATGCTGCTAAAAATGGGAAACGCGTTGTGGCGATTGTTGAGGTGCAAGCGAGATTTGATGAGCAACACAACTTGGAAATCACCAAAATGTTGCAAGAGGCAGGAGTGAAAGTAATACCGGGTATACCAGGTTTGAAGGTGCATTGCAAGGTCTTTCAGATTAGTCGAAAGATCAATGGTAGAACTGTTCGAATCACGCACATTGGAACAGGTAATTTCCATGAGAAAACAGCAAGGTTGTATTCCGATACTACATTCATTACATCACATTTGGAAATCGGAAGAGAAGTGAGAAAGCTATTTGATTTCTTTGAATCCAACTATCTGCGCCCGCATTTTAGGCATTTGGCTGTTTCTCCTTTCAATACCAGAAGAAAATTGTTGGATGCAATACAAGGAGAGGTTGCGCATGCAAAGGCGGGGCAAGAAGGAAGGATAATCATCAAGGTAAATAATTTGGTCGATGAAGTTTTGATCAAGAAGCTTTTGGACGCAGCTGAGGTTGGTGTTAAAGTTAGTTTGATTATCAGAGGGGTATGTCTTTTGGAGCCTTTGACCAAGAATCAAAAGGAAAACATCGACATGCGTAGCATTTTGGGTAGGTATTTAGAACACAGTAGAATATTTGTTTTTGGCTCAGGAGAGAAGGTGCAAATATGGTTGGGTAGTGCCGATTTGATGGTGAGAAATTTGGATTTTCGAGTTGAGGTTTTGGTTCCTATTTATGAGCCAAGATTAAAGCAAGAGATGATGGATTGGTTGCAGATTCAATTATCCAGTGATGTTAGGGCTAGGAATATCGATCCCGAGCGAATGAATCAATGGTGGATGCCCAAATTGAATGCTGAGCATATAGATAGTCAAGTAGAATTTCGTGATTATCTTTCAAAAAAATACCTGAAAGCGTGAAAATAGCAGCTGTCGATATTGGTTCTAATGCTGTGCGATTGTTTGTCGCACATGGACATGAGGAAAAGGACCAGATCCTGTTAGAGAAAGTTTTGCATACCCGAGTACCCATTCGATTGGGTGAAGATGTTTTTATGTTTGGAAAAGTTTCCAAGGAGAAGATGGATCAATTATCATGGGCCATTCAAGGGTTTGATTGCATTGTAAAAGCTTTGGGTATTGATGTTATGAGGATATGCGCCACAAGTGCTTTGAGAAGTGCAGAGAACCGAGATGAGGTGTTGAAATATGTTCAAAAAAGAACGGGAAAGAAAATCGATATTTTGTCTGGTGCTCGCGAGGCGGAGATGATTTTTGGGAATTTTGAATTTTATGAATTGCCCAAGGAGCATCATTATCTTTTCATTGATGTTGGTGGTGGAAGCACGGAATTGACAATCATAGAAAAAGGTGTGAAAAAGGCTTCGCAATCATTTGAGACAGGCACAGTGAGAATGTTGCTGAATGAACAGTCCAAACTGCCATCTGCCATTTTTGAATGGTTACAAAAAGAGTTGAATCATCGCATGAAATACGAAGCCATTGCCACAGGTGGAAACATCAATAGTGCAATGAAAATTTTAGACAAAAAGCAAAGGGAGCCTGTGGGAATAGAGGAATTACAGAGCTTATTGAAAACTTTGAACAAGTTGTCTAAAACACAACGAATGAAGAAATTCAAACTGAGAGAAGATCGAGCAGATGTTATCGTTCCAGCATTGAATATTTATAACCAAATAGCGGTGGCGGCCAAGGTGCAGTCAATGATAGCCCCTAAGTTTGGATTGGCAGATGGAATTGTTTTGGATTGGATGAAATCGAAAGATTACCATAAGGTAAAGTTTATTTCAGCATAATTTTTAGGTCATCATCAGTTTACATGTGGGATGGAAATTTATACCATGCGTGAATTAATTTCAAAACAAGATTTAGCCAAAGCATTGGGATTGAAATCCCAGAATGTTATTGCTCATCTGATACATAGAATGGCACAATTGGAGCAGGTCAATACCCTGTTCAAAAATCTATCTGAGAGGAAAGGCTTGGATTTTATTCACGGTGTTTTTCAACAGCTAAACATCAGCATTCAAATTTCGGAAGAGCATCTTCAGCGTATACCGGAAAAGGGACCTTGTGTGGTGATAGCCAATCACCCATTTGGCGCCTTGGATGGATTGGCCATGATACAGGAGCTATCCAAAAAAAGAACGGACGTGAAAGTAATGGCCAATTTTGTACTTAGTAAAATTGAACCGATACAGGATTACTTTATTGCGGTAAACCCATTTGAGCATCAGGAGAAACGAAATAACAAGACCGGTGTTAGAGCGTGTTTGGAACACGTTCAAAATGGTGGATGTTTGGCAGTGTTTCCTGCTGGTGAAGTGTCGACATTAGTGGAGGGAAGTTGGACATCTGTTTCAGATAAACGATGGCAAAATGCGGTGATAAAATTGATACAGAAAACAAATTCTCAGATTGTGCCCGTTTGTTTTGATGGTGCCAATTCTTTTTTGTTCCATCTTTTGGGAAAGATCAATCCGCAGCTAAGAACGTTAGCACTTCCTTCAGAAATGCTGAAGAGAAAGGATCGTACTATAGATATGATGGTGGGTAAACCCATTCAATATGAGGATTGGAAATTGTTGGAGGATCCATCGGTGTTGAGTAGATTTCTTAGGGCAAAGGTTTATGCATTGTCTTCAGATGTGCGTGTGAAGAAACGTTTTTTTCAGCCCAATGTTTTGATCAGAAAAAGAAAATTAAAGGAAGTAGCTGAACCCGTTCCTGAAGTTAGTATTCTAGAAGAATTGGCCCATTTGGAGGACAGTAAAATATTGGTTCATGGAAAATTTACAGTATACTTATCCAAGGCGAATCGCATCCCTTATTTGTTGGATGAGATTGGTCGTCAGCGTGAGATTACTTTTCGCGCTGTGGGTGAAGGAACAGGTCAATCTAGAGATTTGGATGAGTTTGATTTGTATTACTACCATTTGATTTTATGGGATCATGTAAGTCAAAAATTGGTGGGTGCCTACCGAATGGGAAGGGGAACAGAAATTTTGGAATATTACGGCAAGAAAGGTTTCTATATGAACTCGCTCTTTAAAATGAGCAATGATTTCAAACCCTACTTAATGCGGAGTGTAGAGTTGGGTCGATCGTTTGTCGTTCAAGAATACCAACGTCAGCGCTGGCCTCTTTTTTTGTTGTGGCAAGGAATTACATTGTCATTGAAAAATTTTTCTGAGGTGAGGTACATCATGGGTCCTGTGACGATGTCAGACACCTACAAGAACATGAGCAAGCATATCATGATTCAATTCTTGGAGGAACATTATGGCGATGAGCGACTTTCAAGTTTGGTCAAGCCACGGGTCAAAGTCAAGAAGGATAAGACCAAAGAAGAGAACGCAGATGCATTGGTGAAATTTGCCAAAAGTGATTTGAAGAAGGTGGATCGGATCATTGGAGAAATTGAACCTATGGGATTGCAGATGCCCGTTCTGTATAAAAAATACTTGGCACAAAATGCAAAGATTATTGCGTTCAATCGCGACCCACTTTTCAATGATGCTATCGATGCTTTTATGGTATTGGACATTGAACAAATGCCAGAGGGCGAAGTCAAGTCGAATTTAAAAGATTGAATTTTTTAATATCGAAAAAAAAAGGGCAATCATCGATTGCCCTTTTTCTTTTGCTGAAAAGCTCTTAGTTTTTCTGAATCTTGATCAACTGTTGAGCGTTTTGTGAAGTGATACTCATGATGTACAATCCATTGCTGAATTGATCCATGCTCACTTGATGATTACCTGCGTTGCGCATTTCATTCATCAATACTTTACCTGTCAAATCCATGATTTGAATTTGTGATGCTTCTTGTACGTTGATGTTTACAATGCCTTGTGTAGGGTTAGGATATACGCTAGTTGTAGCATTCATCAACTCTTCTGTAGATACATTCAATACATCGAATGAGAAAGTTGCGTTACAGTTTCCATTTGAAGCAGTCAAAGTAACGGTGTAATTTCCACCAGTACCGTAAGTGTGCGATGGGTTTGCAACAGTTGAAGTGTTACCATCACCAAAATCCCAAGCGTAAGTAGTAGCATTCACACTGTTGTTCAAGAACTGAATGTTCAATGAATTGATGGTTTGAATGACACTGAAATCAGCAGAAGGAAGTGCGTTGACAGTAACAAAAATGTTGTTAGAGTTACCTGTTCCGTTGCAAGCATCAGCATTGGTAACGAAAACAGAGTAGGCACCTTCAGCAGTAACGTCGATAGAATTGCTTACTGCGTTTTCAATAACCGCACCATTCAAATACCACTGATAGCTATCAGCAGTTGAAGAACTGATGGTGATGGTTTCGCCATCACAGATTGCGGTGCTTGAAGAAGTTGAAATAGTTGGTGCTGGCGCATCAGAAACGTTAACATTGATTTCATTAGATACAGCTTGACAACCATTTGCATCTGTATAAGTCAAAGAGTAAGTTCCTGTTTCAGAAACAATCATATTGTCTCCTGTTGAACCATCATTCCATACATTTCCTGCTGCTTGCGTTGACAAAAGTTCTACAGAACTACCTGTGCAAAGAGATGTATTACCCAAAGCTTGAATAGCAACTTCTGGATTGGCAAAAACAACAACCTCAATTTGGTTGGTAGTTGCGTGACAACCGTTTGCTTGTGTAGCAATAGCTGAAAGCATGTTGTTTTCAGAAACTGTTTGTGTTGTGCTAACAGCACCATTGTTCCATTCAAAAGTTACGTTGTCTACTGAAGCTGTAGCCAAAAGCTCAACGTATTGACCTTCGCAGAAAGAAGTATTGCCAGAAGCAGTGATTTCTGCAGTGAATTCGTTGTTGATAGCAGCGTTGTAAGGATTGTTCTGAGGATCAAACTCAGTCCAACATGCAGCCCAGTTTTCTGAACCAAGTGCTCCACGGAAATCTACTTGCTCAAAGAAAGGGTCAGTCAAATAGCTATCTGTATAATCCGCATTTCCAAACAAAGGTGAACCAGCTAACAAAGACAAATCAGGTTGGTTGACACTTACATTTTTGAACATCAAACTTGCAACGTCATTGATTTTGCTGTTGTTACCAGCGTTGAAGAAGTTGGTGATATTAAAAGCTCCGTTGATGTTATTTGCGTCTACGGATAAACCTGAAGTAGTATTGGCCAACAAAGTATCGTTGCATTGCGCAATGATGTTGTTTTTAAATCTCAAAAGTCCGTTGGTTGCATTTCCCTGTGTAGAAGAAGACTCGATCATCAATCCAACAGGATAACCCATGAATACTGAATTGAATGCACTGCATTGTGTATTTCTGCGCAAGTGCAAAGCACGCTTGTACAAAGAGTTGATGTTGGATGGATTGCTAGAGTATGGACCCATCACTGTGATGTTAGAAAACTTAGGCTGTGAAATAGGTGTGTTGGTTGTTCCTTGTGCGTCATTATCAGCCTCGAATCCGTTAGATCCACTTTGGTCAGCAATAGCAGGGTCACGAACCACCAATCCAAATTGAATTCGACCTCTAAAACCGAAGTCTGTGTCAAAGTCATCATCCCAGTTGCGATAAGATACAAGATTCTTAGCGTTAACTGTGCCTCCAAACCATTCGAAAGCATCATCGCCGCAGTAGGATACCTGTACGTGATCAATTGTAGTACCAGCACCAACACCGCAAAGTGTCAAACCGTTGATTTCGCTGTTGGGTTGGAAAGGAATACCTCCAAACTCGATACGAACATATTGGATAATTCCTGAGTTGTCGTTGTCATCTGGATTTGAGCCACCACCGTAGATAGATCCTACTCCTCCCTCAACCACTGCTTCTCCTTGTGTTGTGTTGTTGGCAGGATTTGCGGGTTGATTAACAGCAGCTCTTCCACATACAATCAAACCTCCCCAGTCTCCGTAAGCTCTTTGTCCCGCGGGCTTTTGAGAAGTGAAAATGATGGGTTGCATTTCGGTTCCTTGAGCAATCAAGTATCCATCACGCTCAACAATCAAAGATCCTTTAGATGTATAATCACCTTTGATGATTGTTCCTGGTTGAATAATCAAGGTGTCATTTGATGTTACCCTAACAAATCCCTGAAGGATGTAAATGTTGTTGTTGGTCCATGTCGTGCGACCATTGATGTCCAAATTACCACTCACGATAATTTGACTCTGAGCAGCCCATGCAGAAAGCATAAGGCATGCAAGGAATAGCATTCTTTTCATTTGTTTTATTATTTTTTTGCAAAGCAAATCGACTTACGTTACTGAATTATTACAGCTCCGTTATTCGTTTATTACAGAATTGTTTCTTGAAAGACTTTGATGTAATCTAAATGTTAATTTACTTTTTACGGAATTTGTATTGAATACCTATCGTGAAGTAAGTTCCGCGGTTAAATCTTTGAATAACTTGATCATCATCAATATTTAATTTTCCATCAGCATTGGCGTCTTGAATCATGTAAGATGTGGCATTGAGTAAATCTTGAATTCCAAAACGAATACCCAGCCCATCATCAAAGTTTTTGGCAACGGTAAGGTCAATTACATTTCTTGGCATTTCATAAGCTTCCGGTACACCTGGTATACCGACAATGGCGATACGAGGACCGATTACATTGTAGAGAGCAGATACTTGCCATCCCGTAGAATCGTTATCGTAGTAAAGTCCAGCATTCACAATGTAAGGAGATTGACCTACCATCGGGCGATTTGGATTCAATCCTGTTTCAATATTAGCTGCGGAAAGTTCAATGTTGGAAACGATGTAAGATCCATTGGCAACCACCACAAGATTTTTAGCAAAAGGCTTATTGATCCATTCGCCCATTGATTTTCTCACATCGATTTCAGCTCCGTATGATGTTGCCGCAAGTGCATTATCAGGCATGAAGCTGCGGGTTCCGCCTGATCCAACGCCAGGTACAAAGTATTGTTCAATGGGATTTTCAAATTGCTTATAAAACAATGCTGCACTGACAACTTCATTCGTACTTGGGTAGTGTTCCCATCTCAAATCAATGTTTTTGATGGTAGAGAATTGAATATTTGGATTTCCGGAAATGATGAAATTGTTGTCAAAATCATAGAAGGAGAAAGGAGCCATCTCTCTGAACTCAGGACGATTGATGGTCTTTCCGTATGCAAAGCGCAACAAGGTTTTCTTAGAAAGATTGTAAGATACGTTCAATGAAGGTAAGTACACTACGCTATCGATAGTAGCTTCGATAGGATTCCCAGTAATGTCGGCACTTTGAAGTGCTTGACGGTTGTCTTCTCTTCTAACGCCGGCAGTAATGTTCCAATTTTTGTAAGGAATGTTGGTCATCAGGTATGTGGCCAACAAATCATTTTGCGCAATGTATTTATCTGCACCTCGAGTATCCTCATCCAATGTCAGTCCAGTAGTTGAATTGATGTTGGCATCATTGAGAATTTGATCGTAAGGTTGATAAATCATGTTGAAATCAAAATTCATGAAGTTGGCAACCGCGTAACCCAGGTTGCGAGAAGAGAATAGTCTGTCTTTGTTTTCCAGGTACATACCACCTTTAATAGTAGCCCATTGTTGGTTCTCAGGATCTTTGTTGGTAGCAAACATCTGGTGTTCGTAGTTCAAAGTATAGGTGCGCACATATTCATTTAGATCCATGAACAATCGTCCCATGTAAAAGGGCTGAGCACTGAATGGAATATATGCAGCAAAGTTCGGGTCAGAGCCATCTGTAGGCTTTGTATAGCGAATTCGTTTCCAATCTGGATCTTGTTTTTGTGTTGTGCCAAATCCAAATGATCCTGATACATTGCCTCTTCTATTGAATACTTTTTGTTGGAATCCTGCTTGAGCGGAGTAAACCAATCTTTGCGTGTATCGCATGCTGTACTCCTTTCTGTAGTTGCCTTCTTCGATATTGATCCCGTTGCGCAAAGTGTTGGACTGTTGTCCATTTTGGTTGATGAAATTTTTGATTTCAGCACTTCCTGTTTTCCATCGCAATCCCCAGTTGTTCAAAACACCGAGTTGTGTGGTTTCCATGTAATTGTTATCGTTGTAATGAAATACAGTATCGCTTTTACCTATAACATTATCGTATTCGTTGTAGTCCATGCGCTCACCTTCTTGCAGCATGCGCGTTCTGCTGTAATTGACTGCGGTATAATTGCCAATCAAGATATCTTGCCATTTCCAACGATTTCCAACTGTGAAAGACATGCGTCTGTCAAGATCAGCAATATTTTTTTCCAGCGCCCAAGTATTGCCCAAAGATTTACCCAACTCTATTTTCTCGTCTATGCTATTGACATTGCGCACATTGTCTACAAAATTGTCGCTCAATGATCTTGATGCAGCTCCATTTCCCCATTTTTCTGCGTTGTCATTGACGTTGGTATAGAAAGGTTGTCCAGTTGCATTTTGTCTATATCCCGTAACGTAGCTGAAGTCAATGCTCAATTTGTCATCAGGAATGTTCTTGGTAATGACATTGATGGCGCCACCGGCAAACTCACCTGGAAGATCAGCGCTTGGTGATTTGTAAATGAGAAACCTGTCCAATGCCATAGATGGAATGATATCGAAAGAGAAAGCCCTCATATCGGATTCCAATGATGGTGCGATGATGCCATTGATCATGGTGGAATTGTATCGAGATGAAAGGCCACGAACCATTACAAATCTGTTGTCTACAATGGTAACACCGGGAATTCTTCGTGCTACTTGTGAAGCATCTCTGTCTTGGGTTTTCGCGATTTGCGCTGCGCTCATTCCGCTGACAACAGACTTTGCCTCTTTCATTTCCATCAAGACAGCGGCTTCATTGTTCGTTTTTCTTACATCTTGAATTACGAGCGTGCTGCCCTCTTTGGCGTCATCTTCAAGGATGATATTGATTTCAATATTTTGATTTTGAATGACAACATTGGGAATTTGAACCGTTTTGTAGGTCATCAGGCGACACTCTAAGGTGTACGTTCCGTTGGGTAATTCTAGTCTGTATTCCCCCATAACATCAGAGACTGTTCCATAACCTGTACCAACAGCGGTAACAATAGCACCAATAACGGGCTCACCTTTTTTCTGTTCGTTGATTTTACCAAAAACCACATAGGTTTTGGAGTTGAGATTTTGCGCTTCTGATATTGAAAACAGACCTTGCAATACCACAGCGGTAAACAGTAAAATTATTTTTTTCAGCATGGTGCAAAATTTGCCCAACAAGAAAAAGAGATTGTGACGCCGAAATTAAGGCTTTGTTAAGAGGTGCTTGTTGGCGGTTGAATACTTCCCATAAGATCTGACCAAAGTTTTTGGAACAATTCAAGGACTTCTTCATTCAATCCATACTTGCATTGAGCACCAAAAATTCTACCTTTGATTAGTCCTACTCGCTTTAGTTCCCTAAGGTGTTGGATAACTGTTGTTGGCGCAACGTCAGGAATACTCACTATTTCACCTTCAATCCACCCACCTTTTTCAGCCAGAGCCTTAAGAATCAGTAATCGGGCAGGATGTCCAATAGACTTGGACAAGGTAGCCAGTTGATGCAGGTTGGTATCTTCGTAGTTCGTGCGCTTCATTCCTTCGCAATGTGATAGAATTCACGTGACTACAATGTTAGAAGAAGATTAAAAAATTGTATATAAATGAAAAATCCAGCGCTACTTACGTAACACTGGATTAACAAATGATTTTATTTTCGCTTAGTAGTTGAACTGCATTTGAATTCTTAACAAATGTCCCTTTTCATTGTAATCAGGAGTGGCGCGATCGGCATATTGGCGGTGCGAACTTAGATATGACGCAGTCATTTCAAAATTCCTAACAGGAATCCATTCAATTCCGGCTTCCCATTCATTTACTTTGTAACTACGAGCATCTTTTTCCATCTTCTTACCACCGTCAAAGTATTGGGCGCGAACAAACGGTTGGAAAACTTGTCCTTTAATCTCTTGTCTGTAACTTATGGTTGCAAATCCTCCGGTAAGCTTTTGTGTCATGATTGAATCTAAAACGCTGTTGTATTCGGGACCTCTACCAACTGTATATTCGGCTAAAATCCCCAGAGGTCTCGGTTGCATCATAATCCCAATAGCCACTCTTTCATCATCATACTCTTTGTCGTCTGTGTAACTTACTCCGGTTGAAAGTGCATCATCTGTCATGACATACCTTCCGGAGTAGGCCATTACACCAGGCTCAATGATTTGATTCTTGATTCTGAAGGGGTAGCTCAATTTTGCAACGACATGCAGTTGATCGTTTAATTCAGGTTTGTTGGCGGTTTGACCATTGTACAAACCAACAGTAAATACGCCGTAATCGCCCATGCCTTTGTTGCCATTTGCTGCTAGGGTATCTCTTTGAAGTTTTCTGATTTTTTCAGGTGCCCACATAAAAAATGCACCGAAATCACGCTCATTAGGCACCGCACTATTTAGTGCATCTGAACGATCAAACGGCAGACGATTTGAAGAGCTCTGCATGTTTTCAAAGCCATATGGAACTTTACTTTGTCCAAACCTTATTCGGTATTCATTTTTATCGTCCAGACCCAAATCAAAATAGGCATCTCTCACCTGTAAATAGTGAAGGTTCTGTGACTTGTCTGCTTTCACATTGATTGTTCCTGCATAATCGAACTGAATGTAAGCAAAAACTCGTTGGTGAACTTGGCCTTGGTATACAAGGCGCGCTCTTCTGAAGGCAAAAGAATTGTTGTCACCCCAAGATTTGTCGCATTGTTCACATTTTAAATCTGGATTTGACTCTAGCAATCTATTGTAGCGGAATTGGGCATATCCGCTAAATCGCATTTTGTCGTACCATTTTTTTTCTTCTGATTTGGGTTTTTCATTTGCTGTTGTTGATACGCTTGGGCTACTTTGCGCCGTGGCAAACAATCCAATCAACAAGAAAGCATAAGTAGTTAAGATTCTCATAACATATAATTTATGGTCGGCAAAACTAGACGTTGGAAAATAGTTTATGTGTCAAACCAGCGTTATGAGTTTGTTAAGAGAAAGTTATGCAAAAAAATGTTGATAATGCATGGAATGTCCGGTAAAGAGCCGCTCTGAATCGTAGCTTTATACTTCCTTGTAGGAAATTAAGTGCCTTGCGTTCTAGTGGCCCCCTGTAGGATAATAATTTTCATAAAAGCAATGCTTTCTTAACATTGGCATAACATTTCAAGCCGTAGTTTGCTGCAAAATAATAAATATGAAAATCAGTTCACTTTTCTCTTTTATGGTTCCAAAGAATGGATTGTTCTTTGACCTTTTCGCGGAGGACACAGCTAATTTGGTTGAGCAAGCAAAAAGATTTAATCAGTTGTTTACTGCAACAGATAAGAATGAGCTTTCAGCAATCATCCGTGATATCCGGGATTTGGAGCACAAAGGAGATGAAATGACGCACAAGATTTTCTTGGAATTGGCCGATAATTTCATTACACCATTTGATCGTGAGGATATCCATGCTTTGGCTGCCAGTATTGATGATATTGCAGATTATATCAATGGTTGCGCATCAAGAATTCAATTGTATGGTGTTACAGAGTTTAGTAAGCCCATGGAAATGATGAGCGAAGTTTTATTGAAGCAGGTTGTTGAGATAGACACAGCAATTCGTGATTTGAGAAATATGCGCAATGCCCAACGTGTTCGTGATGCCATTGTTCGCATTAACTCATTAGAGAATCATGCTGATGATATTTTTGATGAAGCAATTGCACGATTATTTTCTGAGCAAGACAATGCCATGGTATTGATCAAGCAGAAAGAAGTATTGAGCAGTTTGGAAACCGCCACAGATAAGTGTGAGGATGTTGCCAACGTTTTAGAAAGTATCTTGGTCAAAAATTCTTAATCCATTATGGAATATTCAACTTTTTTAATTGTCATCATTGCGCTTGCTTTGATTTTTGATTTCATCAATGGTTTTCATGATGCGGCCAACTCGATTGCAACAGTGGTGTCCACAAAGGTCCTAACTCCGTTTCAAGCTGTAGTTTGGGCAGCGTTTTTCAATTTTGTGGCATTCTTTATCTTTAAAGATCACAGTGTGGCCAACACAATTGCAAAAACAGTTCAGGATCAATTTACCTCTCCTGAAATGCATCCACTTCCAATGATTTTCGCTGGATTGCTTTCGGCCATTGCTTGGAACTTGATTACTTGGTGGTATGGAATTCCTTCTTCTTCATCACATACTTTGATTGGCGGATTTGCAGGAGCGTTTGTTGCTGCGTTTGGTTGGGAAGCCGTTCGTGGTGGAGTAGTGGGTGCCACGGCAATTTTTATTGTTGTGGCTCCTGTTACAGGTATGATCATGGCTTACTTAATTTCTATTTGGTTTTTAAATTCGTTTAGAAAAGGCCCTTGGATGAAATTGGTTTCTTTAGCAATTATTGCAGGAACAACTTGGTTGGTCTGGAATGCATTAGAATTCAAAAAGGATTTCAATGGCGGTGCGTCATATACTCTGGTATTCGAAGAGAAAGTAGATAAAGAGAAATTGAAGTCAGCGCTTAAGATTACGGATGAAGTTACATTAAAGGAGTATTCTCCAATTATTAAGGCTGGCAAAGATAGTACTGGTGCAGAGGATAAGTCAGGGACGATATATGTTGTACGTACGGACTACAAGAAGAAAGTAGGGGAGACTGAGGTGAATGCTGAAGTTACTTCTACGATCGAGAAAAAATTGAAGAAGAAGATTGAAACACCTTTTGCCATTGCAGATGCGCACAAAATTGGTGCTGATGCAGAAGAGAAAGAGCGTTTTGATAGTTCCAATTTGAAAGCTGATTTTGAAACGTATTGGTTGAAAGTTTTCTTCCATGGAAGCAACTTCAAATGGATATTGTTGGGATTCATTGTTGTGGTGATGGGGGTATTTACTTTGTTCTTGAGTTCTTTGAACAACTCCAGAGCCAATCATTGGTTCAAAAGATTGCAGCTGTTCTCCTCTGCTGCATTCAGTGTGGGTCATGGAGGTAATGATGCTCAAAAAGTAATGGGTATTATCACCATTGCTTTGATTGCTAACGGGAATATTACAACCATGAAAGAAATGCCCAATTGGGTGCCTTTGGCCTGTTATGCTGCAATTGCCATTGGAACAATGAGCGGTGGTTGGAAGATTGTAAAAACCATGGGTAATAAAATTACCAAGGTGACACCATTCGAGGGGGTTGCTGCAGAAACGGCGGGTGCGATTACATTGTTCTTCACAGAAGGTATGAAATTTCCATGGAAATTGGGTGGTGAAGTTATTAAAGGTATTCCTGTGAGTACCACGCATACCATTACCGGTTCGATCATCGGGGTGGGTATTACCAAGCGCATCAGCGCAGTTAAGTGGGGTGTAACTGGTAAGCTTTTAGTGGCTTGGATTATTACAATTCCAATTTCAGCTGCTATGGGTGCACTGTTTTACTACGCTTGCTTGATGTTCGGAATCAAGTAATGGATGTATGATGAAATAAAAAAGCCTCGAAATTTCGAGGCTTTTTTTTGATGTATCAGTCAGTTTATTCAGCTTCCTCAGTGGGTTCTTGGGCAACAGCAAAGTCCAACATAGATTTGCTTTGCAATAGATTGTACCATTGGAAGAACTTTTTCAAGTCACTCTCATAAACGCGGTCCTGGTCGTAGTTCGGAAGAACCTTGAGCATGGCTTCACGAATTTCTTTTCCTGAAGATTTGTGGCTAGGTCCAGCCTCTCCGTTAAATACACTTTTAGCATTTTCAAGCACCTCACGCAATGCGATGTCTTCTTCAGTGGTAAACATACTGATGTCCGACAACGTGCTTACTTTCTGTGATGAGTGGATGGGGTGACGATTGCCGTCCAACAATGATTCTGCAATCACCACATTCTTTCCGCCGCTGATCACTTTAAAAAGTCCTGGCTTTCCCGATACGGTGATGATTTTTTCCAATTCTACTTTCATAATTATTTTGATGAATGACCCAAATCTAATCATGAAATGATTTCTTTCTTGTTAAACCTTCCATTTTCAATTAAAATTATCTTTGTAGAATGAATTCAGAATGGAAAAAGGGTGATTTGGTAAGATTTCTTAATGATGAGGGGCAAGGTACCATCACAGAAATCAATTGGGAAAAAGGGGAAGCGATGGTTGAGGATGAAAGTGGTTTTTCCTTTCCACATCCTATTGCTGAATTGGTTCAAGTAAAATCCATGGAGTATGAAGCCAAGCGCTATGCGCATTCGCAACAGGATGTGCAAGTGCATCTGGAACGCAACACACATGATCAGGCTCTGAAGCGAATCAATCGCGACTTTAAATTGTTGTATAAGAATGAACTGGCTTCTTCAGAACGTAGAAGAGGGGAGTTGATGGAAGTGGATTTGCATATCCATCATTTGATTCATTCTCATGAGGGCATGTCCAATGGTGAAATCATTTCTATCCAATTGGAGCATTTTGAGCGCATGATGCGAATTGCTGTAAAGGACAAAATAAGAAAGATCGTTTTCGTCCATGGAGTGGGGCAAGGGGTATTGAGAGGCGAAATACGACGTATGCTCAAGGATTATTATCCCCAATGTCAATACAGAGATGCATCTTGGCAACAATATGGCCAAGGTGCTACGATGGTGGAATGGTGATTATTTCACCTTCCCTTCGCTAGGCTCGAATTTTATGGATGCAGAGTTGATACAATATCTCAAACCTGTTGGAGCAGGCCCATCTGTGAAGACATGTCCCAAGTGCCCTCCGCATTTGCTACATGTAACTTCTGTGCGAATCATACCATGAGTTTTGTCCACATGTTCAGAGATTACACTGTCTTGTGTGGGCTTAAAATAGCTTGGCCATCCGCACCCCGAATCAAATTTGCTTGAAGATTCAAATAGTGGTGTTCCACATCCGGCACAATGGTATTGCCCTTTTTCATGGTGGTTCCAGTATTCACCAGTGAATGCTCTTTCGGTTCCTTTTTCTCTTAAAATTCTGTATTGCTCAGGAGTCAATACTTGCTTCCACTCTTCTTCAGTTTTCATAGGTGCTTGTTTAATTTCTTGTTTCGTCTCAATGGATAAATTACTAGTATGTGTTTCAGGAAGGGTTCTACAGCTCATCCATACTAGGGCAGAGAAAATGAGTAATTGAATCTGTTTCATGGTCAATGAACTTTTTATAAGTTGAGATATTGCGCAGTGACAGACTTAGAACCTTTCTTTTTGCATTCTTTAAGAGGTCCTTGGAAAATCAATTGCCCTCCTTTGTTTCCTCCTTCAGGACCCAACTCAATCAGCCAGTCGGCACAAGCAATGATATCTGTGTGATGCTCGATGGTCAGGATGGTATGACCTTCATTGAGCAGCGCTTCAAAACTGGACATCAATTTGGATACGTCGTGCGCATGCAAACCGGTGGAAGGTTCATCAAACAAAAACAATGTATGTTCCTGATTTTTCTTGGACAAAAAACTGGCTAGTTTGATCCGCTGTGCCTCTCCGCCGCTCAATGTGGAACTACTTTGTCCCAATGAGACATACCCCATACCTACATGCTGTAGGGGTCTAAGCTTGGTGATGAGGTTTTTGTGAATTCGTGAGGTGGGGTGTTCAAAGAAAACCACCGCTTCGTCTACCGTCATTTCCAATACATCCGCAATGCTTTTCCCTTTGTATTCTACTTCAATTACTTCATCCTTGAATCTTTTCCCTTTGCAGGATTCACAAACCAATTGCACATCTGCCATGAATTGCATGGAAACCGTCTGCACGCCTTCTCCTTGGCAAGATTCACATCTTCCGCCATCTACGTTAAATGAGAAATGAGTTGGCGTTAACCCACGTTGGTTAGAGCCTGGCTGAGATGCAAAGATTTCTCTGATTTCGTCGTAAGCTTTTAGGTAGGTTATCGGATTGCTTCGTGAACTTCTTCCAATGGGATTTTGATCAACAAAAATGACATGCTTTATTTTCTTCAGCGCACCGCCTAGTTGCGTGTATTTATTGGATCCACTGATGGGCTCTCCCACATGCTGTGAAAGAGCAGGGTACAATATATTCTTAATCAGTGTTGATTTTCCTGATCCACTTACCCCAGCGATTGCGGTGAGTGCATGAAGTGGAATTTGAATATCAACATGTTGAAGGTTGTGCTCGTGGGCACCTTCTAATGTGATAAAATCTTTTCCAATAATTGAAGGAGACTTTCTTTCTATTTTTCTGAATTTGTTCAGGTATTGGGCAGTCAAAGATTCTTTGTGTTGTAGTAGTTTTTTTCCTGGACCACTAAACACAACTTGTCCTCCAAGAGATCCAGCTTCGGGCCCCATGTCAATGAGATGGTCGGCTTCAAGCATTATTTTTTCGTCATGTTCAACAACAATGACGGTATTGCCTTGTTCTTTGAGTTGTTTTAAAACACCAATTAGTTTTTCCGTGTCTTTGGGATGCAGTCCGATGGAGGGTTCGTCTAAAATGTAAATTGAACCCACTAGAGACGAACCTAAATTGGTTGCCAAATGTATCCGTTGACTTTCGCCTCCACTGAGCGTGCTGCTCAATCGATTCAATGTAATGTACTCCAATCCCACATCCATTAAAAACTGAAGTCTTTGCGTAATCTCTTGAAATATTCTCTTGCCAATTTCCAACTCTGGCTTTGTCCATTTTACTTCATGAAAGAATTGAGTTAATTCTTTGATGGGCATTTGAACCATTGTACTCAGGTCCATTCCATGAATCTTGACATAGGTGGCATCCTTTCTCAATCGCGTTCCTTGGCAATCTGGACAAGTGGTTTTGCCACGGTATCTAGAAAGCATAACACGGTATTGTATTTTGTAAGCTTCTTTCTCTAGGAATTGAAAAAAGTCATAAATGCCATGGAAATGCGGTGTGCCATTCCACAGCATATCTCGCTCTTCTTTGGTTAAATCCTTGTAAGCTTTGTGAATGGGGAAGTTCGATTTTTTTGCACTTAATACCAATTGATCTTTCCACTCGCTCATGACGTTCCCTTTCCAACATTGCACTGCGTCTTGGTAGACGGAGAGACGCTTATCAGGAATAACCAAATTTTCATCTACACCAATGATGCTTCCAAATCCGCCACATTTTTTACAAGCTCCTATTGGATTATTAAAAGAAAAAAAGTGAAGTGAAGGAATTTCGAAAGTCATTCCATCCAATTCAAATTTATTGGAAAATGTGTAGTACTTTTTTGCATCGGCATGGTACAATGACATTTCACCGCTACCTTCTTTGAAGGCTGATTCTAAAGAATCGGATAGACGATTCATTTCGTCCTCATTCTCACTGTCCATCGCCAAACGATCAATGATCAAATAACCAGAATCTAGTGATTGCGATGAAGGCAGATCTTCAAGTTTTTGAAGTTCGTCTTTCACCCAAATTCGACTAAAACCTTTTTGAATCAACAAATCGACAGACCAATTCTTCTCAGAAAGATCGACGAGAATTAAGAATTTCCCTCCGTTGTGTTTGGACATCAATTGTTTCACATCGGAAGTGGTGTGACGTTTAACTTCTTTACCTGAAATGGGGGAGAATGTTTTACCAACTCGGGCATATAACAATTTGAGATAGTCATATATTTCAGTCGAAGTACCTACGGTAGATCTAGAGCTCTTGGAGGTAACTTTTTGTTCGATCGCAATGGCAGGGCTAATTCCTGTAATACGATCTACATCTGGTTTGTCCAGACGACCAAGAAATTGGCGGGCATAAGCACTCAAACTTTCAACGTATCTTCTTTGGCCTTCTGCAAAAAGAGTATCAAATGCCAAACTACTTTTTCCTGACCCGCTTAGTCCGGTGATTACCGTCAAAGATCTTCTAGGAATTTCAACGGTAATGTTTTTTAGGTTGTGCATTCGAGCACCTTCTACACGGATATTTTTTTGGGTCGCCATACTGCAAAATTCAAACAAATGGTTGCTCAATTGGTTCATCGATTAAAAAATGTTTTGCATTGTGAAAGGTTTTGGTTATATTCGTAATTATAATTCTAATAAAGTAACGCGCCTATCGGATTGAACTCTACTCTTTAAATGGTTTATTAACCCTTAAAAACAGGAGGTCAATATGTGTTACAATGCTTCAACCCATGATCAAGTTTTGGTATCTGCTTATCTGAAAGGAGATGAAACTGCATTTGCGTTTTTATTGCGCAGATATCAATCTAAGATTTTTGGAAAAATCGTAATGGTCGTTAGAGATAGGGCCGTAGCGGAAGATATCTTTCAAGATACTTTGATGAAGGCTGTTTACGCTATGAAAGCTGGAGGGTACAATGAGGAAGGTAAATTTCTTCCGTGGGTTATGCGCATTGCACATAATCTATGTATCGATCATTTTAGATTGAAGAAAAAGCTACCCATCCAAAGGGGTACGGATACGTTTGATCCACTTTCTTTGGTGAGTGATAGGGAGTTGAATGTCGAGCAGGGATTGAACAAGCGTGAGGTTTTGGATAAAACGAGAAAGTTATTGAATGTTCTACCAGAAGAGCAACGTGAGATCGTTTTGATGCGCATCTACTTGGACATGAGTTTCAAGGAAATCGCAGATCGATTGGATATCAGCATCAATACTGCTTTGGGAAGGATGCGCTATGCACTCATCAATTTGCGGAAGCATATCGATCAGCATCATCTAGAGTTGGTTTTCGAGCAGAAATAGAAAGACGCCCTTCAGGGCGTTTTTTCATTTTTACGTTTTATTCTGACGTAAATTAGCAGCAATGAAAAATTGGTTGGCTGTTGTTGTAATAACGTTAATGTATTCGTTATTGATTTCATGTGGAGATGCATCATTGCCTTTCCTGAAAAACAAGAAAGAGGGTTATATCAAGTATGAAGTTGCCTTTCCATATGAGTCAGGTTTGATGTTGCAGTTTTATCCAAAAGAGATGATGTTTTACTTCAATGAAGAGCAGGCTCATGCGGTTTTATCTTCCGCATACGGTGTGGTGAGTACGGATTTTTTCATTGGTCAGAAAGACGAATTTTTTTCACACTACCTCAAATCTTTTAGTGACAAAAAAGTAATACACATGCACCATACCAATGTGCATGATTGGTTGAAGCGCTATCCAGACGTGAGATTGGAGCCCACCAATGAAACGATGGAGATAGCGGGATTCAAATGCAAAAAGACCATTGCACATTTTATGATTGATAGTTTGCCTACGATTGATTTATACTCAACCAATGAAATTGGTTTTAAAGACAATAACTGGTGGAATAAATTTGAAGGATTAGAGGGTGTACTTATGGGTTATGAGGTGAATATGTATGGTAAGCGCATGCGATTGAGGGCAACAGAGGTGAAGTTTGAAAAGCAAGATCCTTCAGTTTTTGTTCGCCCTGAGGGTTATGAAGAAGTGAATTTTGAGCAGATGGATCAAGCTTTGCGTGACCTTTCTAATTCTTTTTCGGAAGGAAATTGAACGAAATCTAATTCGTGTTGTACAGCTTCAAAAAAGAGGCAATGGCAACAAGATTTTCAAGTATCGACAGCAGATACTTTCAAATAACAGGACAACTGACTTTCTTATTGGCGGGCATCGTTTTCCTGGGATGGGATGAATATATATTTTCATTTGCTGTTGTCATTTTTTCTTGTTTTCTTTTTCAGACTTTGGCCATCAAGTATTTGGCTTTACCTGATTCTTCAAGTTTGCGTTCAAGCTTGATCACCAGTTTGGGACTGTGTTTGTTATTGCGGGTAAGTGATCCTTTTATCATGGTAACCGCTGCAGCATTGTCCATTGGTCAAAAATTTTTATTTCGTTGGAATGGATATCATTTTTGGAATCCAGCCAATTTCGCGATGGTTGTTTTAATAGCTCTCACCGATGAAGCGTGGGTTTCTCCTGGCCAGTGGGGGCATTTCTTAGCCATTCCATTGTTTATAGTGGTTATAGGATCTTTGGTGTTGCGCAATGCACAACGATGGGATATGGCAGTTGTGTTCGGATTGACTTTGGCTGTATTATGTTTCATGAGATTTGTTTTGTACCAAGGCTGGAACATCGAAGTTTGGTGGCATCAGTTTAACACAGGCACTTTTTGGCTGTATGCGTTATTCATGATAACAGATCCCATGACAACTCCACAAAATCGTACAGCTCGGTTGATTTGGGCTGCAGCATTGGGTGGAATAACATTTTATGTACAACATCTCATGTTTATTCCAACAGCACCAGTTTGGGTATTGTTCTTTATGACACCAATGGTGCCGCTTATCAATTATGCGATGAAATCAGAAAAATGGAATTGGCAGTTAAATTTTAAATCGAATACAATATGAAATCAAATTGGAATTTATTAATTGCGTTTGCAATGGTATTGCAGGGCGCCGTGTCCTATGCTTTTTGCGGATTTTATGTCGCCAAAGCGGATGCTACTTTATTCAACAATCGGAGTGAGGTCATTTTGGTACGCAACGGTGATTTTACCGTCATTACAATGGGAAGTGATTTTAAAGGTGATGTCAAGGAATTTGCGATGGTCGTTCCTGTTCCCGTTGTCTTGAATCGTTCTGATATTGCGGTGGTGGACAAGGGTATTTTTGCGAGATTGGATGCATACTCTTCACCCAGATTGGCGGAGTATTATGATGCTGAACCTTGTGGTCGAAAGTATGAATATGATTTGGAAATGGCGCCAGTTGAGGAATCCAATTCTAGAATACCAACAACCAATGACCATATGGTTTTAGAGAAAAAAAACTACGGTGTTACCATTGAAGCACAATACACAGTAGGCGAGTATGATATCATGTTGTTGTCAGCCAATGAGAGTGGCGGATTGAAGCAATGGTTGATCGACAATGGATACAAAATTCCTGCGAAAGCAGAGCGTGTCTTGGCGCCTTATATCAAGAGCAACATGAAGTTTTTTGTGGTTAAGGTCAATCTAGAGGAAATGAAGCGTGGTGGTTACAATGAATTGCGACCCATTCAAATTAGATTTAATCATCCCAAGTTCATGTTGCCCCTTCGTCTTGGAATGGCCAATAGCAGTGGTACACAAGATATGATTGTCTACGCTTTTTCACCTTCTGGACGAATCGAGTGCTCCAATTATCGAAATGTAAAAGTTCCTACCGACAGAAATATCCCATTGTACATTAAAAGTGATTTTGGCATGTTTTACAAAGATGTTTTTGAAACAGCATGGGGCCGCGAGGGTAAGAATGCAGTCTTTTTGGAGTATGCTTGGAATGTAACGCCTTCTTGGGGAGGTGTGAAGTGTGATCCTTGTGTGGGCCCTCCCCCCATGAGTCGCGACTTTACCATGGCTGGCGTTGGTCTTTCAGGTGGTTGGAACAATATCTTCTTTACAAGAATGCATGTTCGCTACGATGAAGCACATTTTCCAGCTGACCTTAATTTTTTGACAACTTCAAATCAAGAGCAATTTCAAGCCAGATACGTATTGCAGAATCCTGCTCAGGGTTATGGAGGTTGGGATTGTCAAGAGGGTCAAGATTATTTGGAGCAACTCCACAACAGAAGAAAGATAGAGATGGATGAATTGGCACAGTTGACTGGAGGCAGATTTGCTTATCGACTTAATTACATAGAAGAGTACGACAAATTTTGGAAAGATAAACCACAAGGTTTGCAAGAGGAAGAGGGTCCAGAGCAGTATACTCTGCCAACGAAGAAGGGAAGTATTGTGCCGGATAATGTTCTCCCGGATGTATCGATTCAAGTTTCCAAATGGACCTGGAAAGAATTGATGGGGTTATTGGTTATGGTTGCGGTGATGATCAAAGTGCTAAGAGCGAAGTAAAAATAAAGCCTCCAATCGGAGGCTTTTTTTATTTGTCTAAATTGTTTTTAATGCCCATGGCCATCATCTCCCGCATATTGCGTTGCATGGCATCTGGTGAGCCATCTAGGAAGATGACATTGCCCTTGCCGTATTCTGCAAAGTTCTTAATGGCTTCCGTCCACATACTGAACATGATCATATTGGTATCCAGATTGGCCTCTTGCAATTCACGAGCGGCGTTTTGCATACCCTTGGCTACTTCTTCACGAAATAATGCAACACCTTGTCCACGCAATTGCGCAGCTTCTCTCTCGGCCTGGGCAGCAATTTTAATAGCATTTCCCTCGGCTTCTGCGGCTTTTGTTTTGGTGATTAAAAGGGCTTGACCTTCATTTTCTGCTGCCGCTTTCAGGTTGTTAGATGCTACAACTTGGCTCATGGATTTTAAAATCACTTCATCAAAAGTGATATCATTGATTTGTAGGTCATGCAAGTGATATCCCCATTGTTCGATGATGTTGTCTATTTGTTCTTTAACATGATCGACGATTTCTCTGCGCAATCCCAATACTTCGGCTTGCTTTTTTGTAGCGACAAATGATCGAATATTTCCTTCAATTGTTCGGATCAATGCTTGCATTAAGCTACGTTCATCGATGAATTTAAAAGCAACTTTTTTGATGGTTTCTTCTTCTGAATCTTGAACTGAGAATAAGAGCATGGATTTGAAGTAGACGTTGGCTTGGTCCATCGTTACTGCTTGGAATTCGAGCTCAACAGAACGATTTTGAGTAGATACACGCTTGAAAATGGTTTCGATAAAAGGAATCAAAAAGTTTAAGCCAGGGCGAAGTACGCGTCTATATTTTCCAAATATGGTAACAACGGCCACATTGCCTTGTTGCACAGTTTTCATACCCATCGCAACGATGAGAATGAGAATGAGGAGATAAATCCAGTTCATAGTTTTTTTTGATGAAGGTATTAAAACTAAATGACACGAAATCTGAATTGTGATTTCTTGTAAAAAAAAAGAGGGGGAAAATCCCCCTCTTGCAATTTAAAAATGAAATATCAATAGTACATGCTACGACGCACTTTGGCTACATACTTGGCCAAACGTATTACTTGTTTGGTGTAACCAAACTCGTTGTCATACCAAACATAAAGAACCACGCCCTTTCCGTCAGGACTAACAATTGTGGCTTGGCTATCAAAAACACTGCAGCATTCGTTTCCAACGATATCGCTAGAAACCAATTCTTCGCTAATGCTAAAGAAAATTTGGTTGACCAAATCCCCTTCCAATGCAGCCTTGCGCACCATTGCATTTACCTCTTCACGAGTTGTTGCTTTGTCAACGTATGCGTGAATAATCGCCAAAGATCCATTGGGTAGAGGAACACGCACAGCGTTGGAGGTCAGCTTCTCAGCCAATGTTGGAATCACTTTGGTAACAGCTTTTCCCGCCCCAGTTTCTGTGATGACCATGTTCACAGCGGCACTGCGACCTCTGCGGCTTTTCTTGTGCATGTTGTCCAACAAGTTTTGGTCGTTGGTATATGCGTGCACAGTTTCGATATGACCCTTGTCAATATGGAAAGAATCATGAATGGTCTTTAGAATGGGACAAATGGCATTGGTTGTGCAAGATGCCGCTGAGAAAATAGTTTCATTCTCAATATCCAAATCACGGTGATTGATGCCGTATACAATATTTGGAACTTCTTTACCTGGAGCGGTAAGAATTACTTTGCTAATTCCTTTTGATTTTAAGTGAATGCTCAATGCTTCGCGATCTTTGAAAACTCCGGTATTGTCTATCAAAAGCGCGTCGTTGATTCCATATGCGGTATAGTCAACTGACCCAGGATCCTTAGCGGCAATCATGTGAACACGTTGACCGTTGATGATCAAACATTTGTTTTCGTAGTCTGTGTCAACGGTTCCTTTGAATCTTCCATGAACTGAATCATTTTCAAACAATGCTGCACGTTTTTTAATGCTCAATTCATCATCCTCACGGGTTACGATTGCGCGAAGGCGCAATTGCTGTCCACTTCCTGCTTGTCTGACCAACTCACGAGCAGCTAATCTTCCAATACGACCAAACCCAAACAATACGACGTCTCTTGGCTCAATCTCTGAACCATTGTCGTTGATGAAATTCTGTAATTTATCTTCTAAGAAATCACGTTGGCTGTTGTAATGCTCTCTAGATTGAGACCATTCACTGGCCAATTTTCCAATGTCAATTTTGGCGGGTGCCAAATTCATGTTGTATAGTTCTTGGGCAAGTTCTGCAGAGTCAAATACACTGATGGGTTTACCCACTACTTCCGCAGCATACTTGTGCAAGCGTAAAATCTCTGTGATACGAGTGTCCGAAAGGTGATTTCGGAAAAGAACCAATTCGATAGATTTATCGAAAAGTAATTTGCCTACCATGTGGGCCAATTCCACTGCGGCTCTCTCTTGGTTGACATACACATTCAGTTCATTGCTGTATGTGTCATTAGACAAGTTTGACATAAAAATTAAAATAAAGGTTGAACGTTTTTTTCCCTTAGACTCATTTTCTAAGCGTTGTGCAAAGATAGGCAAAAACGAAAAAGGAGAGGGTAGCCCTCTCCACTGATAAATGTCTGAATAGCTGGATTATTCTGACTACCTTTTTCTTTTAAAGAAAACCTTTTTCTTAGGTTTCTGGGCCTTGGGATCATAGACAGGTGTCTCACCGAAGCGTTCATGAACTTCGAGTTTTTTGACATCAGAACCAATTAAAGTTTCGATTTTTTTGAACTTGTATTGATCATCCGGAACAATGAAAGTAACGGCCTCACCTTTTGCATCCGCTCTTCCCGTTCGTCCAATTCGGTGAACATAGTCTTCGGCATCGCCGGGTACGTCAAAATTAATCACCGTATCAATCCCTTTGATATCAATACCTCTGGACATGACATCAGTAGCAACAAGGACTTTGCATTTTTGATTTCGGAACTCATTCAATGCAAATTCTCTTTCTGATTGTTCTAAGTCACTGCTCATTGCCAAGGCCTCAATTCCTTTTCGTCTCAGTGCGGATTGAATTCCACCTACTTCTGATTTTCTGCTACTGAAAATGACAATACTGTTGTTTTTTCTTTTTTGCAAATAATCGATAAGTACAGGTAATTTTTGTTGCGGAAATACCACAAAGGCACCTTGGTCAACATTCTCAGATGGCTTACTGAGGGCTATGCTGATGCGTGTTGGATTTCTCAACAACGACTTGGCCAGTTGGTTAATTTTCTCTGGCATGGTTGCCGAGAATAATAGCGATTGCTTCTCATCCGGTGTTTGTCGTAGTATGTAGCTGATGTCAGGGGCAAACCCCATGTCCAACATACGATCAGCTTCATCAAGAACCAAAGTTTGCAAGTGCGAAAAGTCGACATAACCCATCTGGATGTGCATTTTCAAGCGACCAGGCGTGGCAACAATAATATCGATTCCTGATTCCAATGCGTGACGTTCTTGGTTGAATAATTTTCCGTCACCTCCACCAAAGATGGTGTGGGATGAAATGTCAGTAAAATATCCGTAAGCTTGAATGGCCTGATCTATTTGCGTGGCCAACTCTCTAGTTGGAACAATGATGAGTGCAGAAACTTTATTGCGGTTGTCTTTTGCCGTGATGTTCTGAATCATGGGAAGTAAAAAAGCAGCTGTTTTACCGGTTCCCGTTTGCGCAATACCGAGTACATCTTTTTTTGAGAGAATCAATGGTATTGCTTCCGCTTGAATAGGGGTAGGTTTTTCAATCCCCATGGATTGAATCCCTTCTATAATTTCTGAATTTAATTGTAGTTGAATAAAATTTTCAATCATGTTTTGTATGTTTCATTTGGACAAGTATATCATTCAACATGTCCATTTGTATTTTTTGAATTTCTATAAGTTCCTGTTGTTGGTGCATCATGAGGTGGTCCAACTTGTTGTGCAATAGTCGAATTTCCAATTCCGATTTTAAGTTTACTCTGAAATCTTTTTTAGCACGTTCGCGGTCTTTTTCTTCCTGTCTATTTTGGCTCATCATGATGATAGGCGCCTGTAACGCCGCTATACAAGACAATATCAGATTGAGGAAAATAAAAGGAAAAGGGTCGAAAGTGACGTGAAAAAACCAGAAGGTATTGATTGACATCCAGAGCAACATTCCCACCAAAAAGGCAATGATAAATGTCCAACTTCCTCCAAACGCAGCGACCTTGTCAGATAATTGTTGTGCCCAAGATAGTTGCGTTTCGTCGGTCTGAGCATCGTCGGCAGAAACAAGTGAGTCACTTTGAATACTATCAATGACCTGTTGTTTGAGTTGATTAACGGCGCCAAATTCAGCGATGATTTTAGAGGTGATATAGTCTCTTCGAAATTCATTTAGCTCATGAATAGAAAGTGAATCGCCTGCTGAAAATTCCGGATATTTTTGGTGAATGATCTCTAAGATTAAATTGTCAACACTATGAAATTTCACTTGCATAGAAACCGGGAAAGATTTCCTAGATATTGCGCTGGTGAATACTTTGTGCTCCATTTACTTTTTTTCGAAGTTACGCCATGTATGCGCGTTGATCACAAAATTAAATTTTATGGTCATTTGTTAGCCAGAAATGATTCATATATCTAATCTTAATTGAAGCTATTTATATTTGATTCGTTGTGTTATTAGCTAATCAAATTGATTTTCTTTTGAGCTTGAAGTCAAAGGAATTAGCGGTAACTTATTTATTTTAGTTAGACAATAAAAATGTATCTGATGATAAAACGATTTCTTTTAACTTTAAAAGTAAACAGTGTGAGAATCTCTCTTGTGATTGTTCTCTCGTTTCTCGTCATGATGGAAAGTGGCAATGCACAGAGCTATTTTCCGGCTAATGGTCAACCATGGGAGACAGTTTCATTTGCTGAAGCTGGTTGGTGTTCTGACAGTTTATCAGCTTTGATAGAATATCTCGATCAAGAAGATACCAAGGCATTTATCGTATTGCAGGATGGTAGAATAATTATTGAGCATTATTTTGATTCTTTTACATCAGATAGTTTGTGGTACTGGGCCAGTGCTGGGAAAACATTGACATCTTCCCTCGTTGGAATCGCAGAGTCCGAAGGATATCTAAACATAGATTCTACGGTTTCAACTTATCTAACTTCAGGATGGTCTTCTATGACTATTGATCAAGAAGATGAAGTAACCGTTCGACATCAACTTACAATGACAACTGGATTGAATGAGAATGTTTCAAACGATGATTGTACGTTGCCTAGTTGTTTGGAATACCTTGCAGAACCTGGAACACGATGGGCCTATCATAATGCGCCATATTCGTTGCTTTATCAGGTCTTACAGAGTGCAACGGGTTTTAATATGAATCAATTGTTTTCTCAGAAAATTGGAATGCCATGCGGTATTTCGGGCTTGTATTACCCGAGCGGAACATATACAAAAATGTTTATTAGCACACCCCGCGATATGGCCAAGTTTGGATTGCTTCTGCAATCGCAGGGCAATTGGAACGGAAATCAAATTATTCCTCAAAGTTATTTTAGTGAGTTGATTTCCCCGTCTCAATCCATCAATGATGCATATGGATATTTGACTTGGTTAAACAACGATGGCGCTTTTATGATCCCTGGTTCTCAATTGCAAATTCCTGGTAGAATAGCACCAAGTGCGCCATCTGATATGTATGCAGGATTGGGAAAGAATGGTCAAGTTGTATGTGCGGCTCCTAGTAAAAATGTATCATTCATTCGAATGGGTAACGGAAATAATGAGTTGGTCAGTTTTTCGATATTGGAGAATATATGGAGTAAAATGCAGTGGTTTTTTTGTAGTTCAGACACGCCTATTTTGAGCAAAGAAAATTTTGTTATTGGTAATAATGGGCATCGTCCATTTGTTGTTCAGAAAGGCAATTTTGATTTTTTCATTATGGATTTAAAAGGACAGAAGTTGAGTCAAGATATTTCAGAATTAAGTCAAGGCGTTTATATTCTTTTTGCTACCAATGGAAAGGAGAACAAAGTCATTCAGCTAATGGTCGGTGATAAATAAGTAAACGAAAAAAACACCTGAGTATACTACCGCTTATATTTGTTAAGTCATGACAAAAACGCGCAATGTTACCATTATTCCGCCAGCCGAGTATACAGGCTTGAAGGAGATTCCAATCAAGGATGCAGCGGTAGGTCTTCCGGCTGTTACTTCAGCTTTGCATCATATTTCAGAAGAGTTGGGTTTGTGGAAAGGAATGAAAACACTTTTGAAGTTAAATCAGAAAGATGGCATTGACTGTCCGGGTTGTGCATGGCCAGATCCAGACCATCGATCAAAATTGGGAGAATATTGTGAGAACGGTGCCAAGGCTATTGCAGAGGAAGCCACAGACAAGAAATGTGATCCAGAATTTTTTGCAAGGCACAGTGTCGAAGAAATTTCATCTTGGAGTGATTATACAATTGGGAAAAGTGGTCGTGTTACGCACCCCATGTATCTAGCAAAAGGGGAGTTGCATTATAAGCCTATATCTTGGTCAGAAGCATTTGATTTGATTGGTAAGGAATTGCGTAATTGTGATGCCAACGAAGCTGTGTTTTATACAAGCGGCAGAACCAGCAATGAGGCCGCTTATATGTATCAATTGATGGTTAGGCAATATGGTACCAATAATTTACCAGATTGCTCCAACATGTGCCATGAGAGCTCTGGAGTAGCGCTTAACGAGACCATTGGCATTGGAAAAGGAACAGTAAAGTTAGAGGATATTTATCACGCCAAATTGGTGATGGTGATTGGTCAAAATCCAGGGACCAATCATCCCAGGATGATGAGTGCATTGTCCCAATGCAAGGGTAATGGAGGAAAGATTATACACATCAATCCTCTTCCTGAAGTTGGTACCACGAAATTTATCAATCCCCAAAGTCCATTGGAGATTTTAAAGGGTGGAACGCAATTGGCGGACATTTATTTGCCTGTGAAAATAGGTGGGGATTTTGCTTTGATGCAATACATACAGCACCGTTTGTATATAAGATCTTTGTCGGATGTCAATGTGATTGCCCAATCATTTGTTGATACTAAGACCCTTGGCTTTGATGCATGGGTGGCCTATTACGAGAAGTTCGAAATTTCTGAAGATGAATTTTTTGATGCAACAGGTTTGTCAAAAGCTGAGGTGGAGCATGTAGTGGATGAATTGATTGCTACGGATGAAATTATTTCGTGTTGGGCAATGGGATTGACGCAACAAAAACATGGAGTCGCGACAATTCAGGAATTGGTGAATATCCATCTATTGCGCGGTGCCATAGGATTGCCCAATGCAGGTCTATGTCCGGTTCGAGGCCACAGCAATGTTCAGGGAGATCGAACCATGGGGATATATGAAAAGCCCAAGCCCGCGTTTATTGATCGTTTGGATAATTATTGGAATCGATCTTTTGTTCGTGAAGAAGGATATGATGTTGTGGAATCCATACAAGCGATGGAGAAAGGAAAGGTGAAATTTTTTATGGCCATGGGTGGAAATTTTATTTCTGCGACACCGGATAGTGAGCGCACCGGCAAGGCCATGCAAAACGTTTCACTTACCGTTCAAGTAAGTACAAAATTAAATCGAGCACATTGTGTAACAGGAGATCATGCGTTGATTCTCCCGTGTTTGGGGAGAACCGAAAAGGACCTTCAGAAAAGTGGCGAGCAGTTTGTGACAGTAGAAAATTCGATGGGTGTTGTGCACATGTCGCGAGGAATCAATGCGCCATGTTCGAAGGATTTGATGTCCGAGCCAGCGATAGTTTCAGGGATTGCGCAGGCATTGTTTCAAGGAGTTGATCAAATAGGTTGGCAAGAGATGGCAGAGAATTACGATGTCATCCGCAACCATATTGAGGGATCGATTGCAGGATTTGATGATTATAATATTCAGGTAAGGAAATCTGACGGCTTTTATTTGCCCAATGGACCAAGAGAGGGTAAGTTCACTACCCCATCAGGAAAGGCTCATTTTACGATTTCGCCATTGGAAGTTGATCAAGTTGTACCCGGACGATTTATCATGATGACCATCCGAAGTCATGATCAGTACAATACGACTATTTATGGTTTGGATGATCGATACAGAGGCATTACCAATGAAAGGAGAATTGTTTTGATGAATCCCAAGGATATGTCCGATGCAGGTTTAAGCAAAATGAGTGAAGTCGATATTGTCAGTCATTTTAACCAAACGGAGCGAATCGCAGAACGTTTTTTAATCATTCCCTTTGAAATAGCCAGGGGTTGCGTAGCAACTTATTTTCCAGAAACCAATTGTCTCGTACCCTTGGAGCACACTGCTCGCAAGAGCAATACACCCGTTAGTAAGTGGATTGAGGTGGAATTGCGACTAAGAGCTTGATTTTAATAAAGATATAATTTAGCAACATCTATTTAACACGCTGATAGTCAGTAAATACGGATTTTTATTCTATATTCGCCCCTTTGCGAATATTTATGAGAAAAAACAATTTACTTTCTTCACTAGTCCAAAGCGCTTGTTTGTGCGCTGCGTTTTTTGTGAGCGTCAGCCTTTCTGCTCAATGTTCCATTGTCAATCAAACGGTCAGTGCAGCTCAGTCATCCATTTGTAGTGGCGCTTCTGGTCAAGTGCAAATAGCTTCTTCCCAAGCTGGTGTAACATACAAATTGCGAAACAATGCGAATGACGCTGTTGTAGGTTCGGCTGTTACTGGAACTGGTTCTGCTTTGACATTTAATACAGGCGCTTTAACGGCTACAACAGCTTTCAATGTGTACGCGGAGTATGCATCTTATGGAATTCAATTTGATGGATCTAATGATCACATTACTTTAAACAATCCTGTGAATACAGCCTCCTTTACATTGGAGGCTTGGATTAAAACTTCCGTTGCGTCTTGGACTGGTACCAACGCATTTGAGGGATCTGGGTTGCTTTATGCAGATGTCGGTGGTGGAGCCAATGATTACACGTTCGCTTTGGTCAACAACAAACTTTCATTTTTTGATGGAGGCAACAATGTCAATGTTTCTGGAACCACCAATTTGAATGATGGCAATTGGCATCACGTTGCTGTAATTCGCACAGCCGGTGTAAAGAACAGATTATATGTCGATGGTGTTTTTCAATCTGAAGCCAATGCTAGTAGCGCAATTTTGAATGCTCGTGCTCAAATGGTTATCGGTGGAAACAACGGAGATAACCGTTATTTCAATGGTACCATGGATGAAGTTCGAGTTTGGAACTATGCCATGGATCC
>JACCDT011059849.1_pt1 | contig 43490 bp, 47 predicted proteins | sample 7446291 | NCBI WGS metagenome assembly JACCDT01 (sample SAMN15323446, study PRJNA562643) | freshwater metagenome | isolation source: river surface water | place: USA:Blue River Watershed | collected 2017-08-17
GAGACTTGGCGTATTCGAGCGCTTCGAGGATTTCCTTGCGCTTTGGGCCTTTCAGCTCAGCAAGTTCTACCTCAAGCTGTTTCTGCTTTTCCCCAGTGATATATTGAGTGGCTTGTGTCATACGCGCTCCATTTTACTAAAAAAGCCCGATAAGTCAACGTAAACCAAAAAACGCCTAGCGGCGCTTCAAGATACTATGTACACGTTTTGCAATACGAAACAAACGATACGCTGGTTTGAAATAGACTCGGTCGATGAGTTCGCCGTGGTAGACATAGCGTCCGCCGAAGCCGCGCTTGAAATCGGAGAAACCTTTCCAGTCTTTGTATGCGGGGTCATTTTCAGGACCAATACCGCCGAATGAAAATGCTGTGCATCCCCTTTCTTTTGCGTAGCGCATGGATTCGAGTTTAAGCATTCGCGCTGCGCCAGCATCACTTCCACGAGCGACTCCACCGAAAAGTGCGTGGCAAGTTTTGCCGACGATGACATGAAAACTGATACATGCGGGAATGCCGTCTTTGCCATACGCAATCGCGAAAAATCCTTCGCCACGAGCTGAAGCGATATTCATCATCTGGCGATAGTATTCGAGCTGATGGAGCGCAAAGCCTTTGCGTTTTGCTGTTTCGCCGAGGATAGATGCGAAAACATCGAACGAGTCGCTGAGAGATTCGGAAACAATCGAAACGCGAACACCATCTTGTACCGCTTTGCGAATGTACTTGCGCGTATGTTTATGGAAACGCTCGAAGATTTCTTCATCACTGCCTTCAAGAGACACTTCCCATTCAACGCGAGGTTGCATGAAACTGCTGCGGTAGAGAGATGCGGGAACACGAGAAAACATGCGAGGAAGGTGCGCACTGTGTTCTTTGGGAATTTCAAGGCGAAGGAAAATGATGGGCTCTGAAACATATGAACGGACAAAGTGAGAAAGTGCCTCGTAGAGCGCTGCATCATGACGAGTAAGCACTGGCCCATACGGAGCATACGCAAATGAGAACTTCTCACGTATCTTGTACACCACAACTTGCGCGTAGCCCACCACTTCGTCTCCTTCACTCACGCGTACGCGAACCACCTCCTTCCCCATCTTCTCCTGCAGCACCCCATACCAAAATGCCTGCGTCAGTGGCACCGGTAGACCAAGAGCCCCGACAGCATACTCGCCTTCGCTTTTTACTTCTTCACATCGATATCGTTGGGTATTCATGGAAGAATCTCTACGTACTCGGGAGCATTATTCTCAATCCAAGAAAGTGTACCATGGACAGCAGCCACCGCACCTGTCGGCCTACCTCCCGCACGTTCCATCACCACCACGAGCGCATAGCGCGGAGATTCATACGGAAAAAGAAGTGTTGTCCACGAGTTCACAAATTCATTATTCCTTCCCACTTCAGCTGTACCCGATTTCACCGCTACGTGCGTCTTCAAACTATTGAGCCGAATACCCGTACCCACAGGGTCAGTCACCGCCATACGCATTCCTTCACGCACTATGTCGAGATTTTTTTTCGGTACACCAGTAGATTCTTTTTTTCCTTCCTTTTCACCTGCCACAAGCCGAGGAGTCACGAGTGTGCCTCCGTTACCAATAGCAGCAACAGCACGCACCATTTGCATAGCTGTCACTTGGAAGCCGTATTGCCCAATAGCGGTGTTGTAGGTGTCACCAAGACGCCATGGGTCACCATTAAACACCTTTTCTTTCCATGCGGGACTTGGCACGATACCATCTATTTCTCCTGGAAGATCAATACCTGTTTTTGAACCAATGCCGAAAGTACGAATATACTTTTCAAGAGTCGCAATACCCACACCACGCTGATCCTGAAAACCACCGGCAACTTGATAAAAATAAATATTGGAAGAAACAGCAAGAGCTTTTCGGATATCCACCCAACCGTTGTCGGGACGATAGTCGACGAATACACTCGGCTTGTCTGGTGAGTATGGATTCGGAATGGTAATTTTCCCACGCGAGAGAAGTTGTTTCTCGGGGGTGATCACACCTTCGGTAAGCGCTGCCACACCCACATATGGCTTTACGATAGAACCAGGTGTATAGAGGCCACCAACAACACGATTGAGAAATGGCTTATGAGGATCGGTGTTGTATTTCTGAAGTGCTTCACTGTCGCCATCGGACATTTCGTTGCTTCCGTATTCAGGAAAACTCGTGAGCGCGAGAATGTCACCTGTCTTTACATCCATGACAACGCCAGCACCACCCACATAGCCTGCAGTGGCGGCAAGAGAGACTATTTCTCTATGAAGCACTTCCTGTACACGCGCATCGATTGTGAGTGTGATATTTTCTCCGGGAACTGCGCGGTTGACCATATTGGTTGAAAGCTCATTCCCGAGAGCATCTGTTTCTGTAATAACACGGCCATTCTCGCCTTTGAGCGCTTCATCGTAAATACGTTCAATGCCGTCTTTTCCGACATATTCTGCACGCCAAAAATGTCCTTTGGAGTCTCTTGCAGGATAATTCACATAGCCAAGAAGGTGTGAGAACCCAGGTGTTTTGATGTAGCGACGTTTAGGAAATGGATCAGTGTTTTCTGGGTTTGATTCATTCCACGCAAGAAATGTGCCAAGACGGTCGTAGATGACACCGCGTTCTGCGAAGATAGGATACTCTGCCAGACTATTGTTCGACGCAGCTTCTGCGAATTCTTTGCCGTTTTTAAGCTGAAGACTCCCAAGCTTTAAAAAAGCAATGAGGATAAAAACTCCAAACATTCCCCCGATGATAAATGCGTTTGTTTTTTTGATCGGTGTTTCGATACGGCCCTCGAATTGCTGTGTATCAAACTCAGGAAGATTTTTTGAATCGAGAAAAATTTCGTCTGGCTCCACGAATCCGATACGACGTTTTTTCTTGAAAAGGTTACGCATGATAGAAACTCAAACGCGTCTTCATGAATTCGACTATGAGTAAAGCGATAAGTCCGAGAAGCGAGAGCGCTGCAGGAAAATAAAAGAATCGGCCAATGGGTGCACCGAAAATCATGTCAATGAAAAAAAGAATAGCGAGTCCTTCAAAGAACCAAGGGAAAAGGAAAAATGCTACAAGAATACAGGCGGCTGTGACGGGGAACGGAAGAAAGAGCGCGCTCGCGCATATGATGATGACTGAAACGGTTCGCTTCCACATAGGAGGCATTATAGCGGTATTTTGAAATAAAGGAATGCGGGCGGAATCGCTGGGCAGCACATGTCCAGAGATTCCGCCTATGCAGGATGAACGAGACGCCAGATGAATCTGAGGAGATAGCACAGCATTGCAAATCCAATAGCGTAGAAGGCGGCTTGGGTTTGGAAGAGGAATTTCATGAGGCCGGTGAAGCCAAGCTTTGCGTAAAGCATCGCTGTCTTTGCGCCACTCTCCGCTTGCTCGGGAGGAGTTTCTTTCTTTTCAACTTTTGCGTCACCTTCTTCAAAGAGTGGTGCGAATTCAGAATCCTTGAGCGCGTCTTTATTGAGCGCACCTTCAGCGAGAGCGTGACGTTCTTCGAAAACGAAAAACATCGTCATGCGGAAAACCTCGGCTTTCCGAAAAAGATTCACCATTTTTTGTTTGAAATCAGGCGGGATCGAATCGGTCACTTTTTTCTGAAGATTGTCGATAGTGTCGAGCTGTGAACTTTCCTGTGCGCCGAGCGCCTGCGCTGCAAGACTCGCGTTCTTTCCAAGCACCGTCACCTGAAGCGGTGTTTTTGATGTTGGATAATTCGGTGTCACCGCTTCGGGTTCTTTTCCTGGACTTGAAACTTTTGCATCAGTGAAAGACACCGTGAACGCATGCGATCCTGATGTGGCTTCCCAATTGATCGAAACATCTTTCACTTCGCCGGACGCAAGAGAAACTTCCCGTTTTCCAAGAAGCATCGTCTTATCAAAAAATTGCACCGTACCGACAAGTGTGCCGTCGGAACCGTTGTAAAGCACGGTATAGAGAGACACCGTTGCTCCTGGCACAGGGTTGTCATCTGAAAGCCAGACCGTACCCGGCATAAAACCGACATCCATTTTTTCTGGAGCGGCAAAACCAAGCGCGGGAACAAGAAAGAACACGAATGCGAGAAGAGCTATTGAACTGACACGAGAAAGAGAAAACCAATACATGCGCTTAGTATACACTGAAAAAGCGCTAGAGCGCGCCTTCAACTGTGAGTATCTTCAGTTTTTTGGAGACGCCGCCCCTGTTGTAGCCACCCATCTTTCCGTCCGAACGGATCACGCGATGGCATGGGATAGCCGGATCGAAATTTTTCGACATAATCATACCCACAGCGCGAGATGCATTGGGTGAGCCGGCTTTTTCAGCCACTTCTTTGTATGTCATCACCTTCCCTTTTGGGATGTTCCGCACAACATCACGCACGCGCTCCGTGAAGCTCTTTTCTTTTTTACTCGTTTTCGTTTTCATTGCAGGTAGTGGCTACAGTCTCCAAAAACTCGGCCTGCCCGGGAAGCGTCATGAGTTCTTTCAGTTCATCGCGAGTAGCGAACTTTGCTTCGGACGTTTCTTCGTCTTGAATCTTAAGATGTTCCTGTGACGTTTCTCCGAAAAGATAGTGGTTTGTTTTATGATAGCTCTGGCCGCTGCGTTCAAAATGATATGAAGGTTCAGAAACAGGCTTGTGTGAAAGAATAGTTACATCGGTAATTCCTGTTTCTTCTAAAAGCTCACGGCGAACCGTTTCTTCTATTGTTTCTTCTCCTTCTCTATGCCCTTTTGGAAAACTCCAGTGGTCTTCCTGATGCACCACCAAAAACCGCGCCGGATCGCTTCCCTTCAATTTCAGAATAATTCCATAGGATGTGTCTTCAATCATAGGCCGAGGTGTTTTTTGTAAAGCTTGAAAGTCTTTGGGAGGATGGCGTCTGAGGTCCCCATATGCCCACCGGTTTTCGGAAAGAATGCTTGGATACCGAGCTCTTTCGCAAACGCCTTAGTTATAAGCGCAGGAACAACTTCATCATCCAGCGGAGCAACAATCAGTATTTTTTCTTTTGGAATTGCATACGCAGTGGTGTTAGGGTTCGTGATTTTCCCATCTATAAGTTTTTTCCAATTTTTATCACTGAAACGATATCCTTCTCCGAAACCTACGCGTGTGAACGCATACACTTGTTCGATAGGTTCCGATTCAGAATCAATTCTCCAGTCTATGACCGGAGCAAAGACAACTGCTTTTTTAACCCGTACATCATGCGCTGCGCATAGTGCGGCCGCTCCGCCGGTTGAGTTTCCGAATAAGTAAAAACTTTTTACCCCGGGCTCAACTTTTTCTCCGCTCCATGCATCAAAAAAACCTGTTTGTGCAATCGTCATCATATCGAAGACATCATGTTCAAGTGGTTGTGCGAGAAATTCTCCATCGCTTTCCCAGGTACCACGATACCGTGGAAAAAATACCCAAAACCCTTTCTTCGCAAAGAAAAGGATGCAATCTTTTTTACTGGGAACTCCAGGCATACCCGCAAGAAGAATAATCGCTTTACTAGACTTTTTTTCCGGCGCTGCGTATTCGAAAAGGATTCCTTTTTCTCTCGCTCGGCTTATATGTGTACTCATGCTGCCAGTATAACAAAAAATCCATACAGCACCGCAAAGAAATTGAGGGTAGAATGCGAGAGCGCCACGAGGTAGAAATTGGGATATTTCATGTACATCACCGCAAAGCCGATACCGCCGATGAGCGCGAGTGGAAGGCTGTACTCAGGGATCGGATAGATGATATGGATGAGAGCAAACAGCAGCGCGTTGATGAGGATAACCCCTACTCTATCGGGAAAGATGTTGCGAAGGATAGGTATGAGAAAACTGCGAAACGCCAATTCTTGGAGAGCTGAAACGATAAGAAAGAGGTAGAGAAAATGTGGGTGGAAAAACCAATCCTGTATCGGCTCAAGACCGATCTTTTTTGAAAAAAGCATAATAGCAAAGACTCCAACTGAGGTGAAAAGAATATACGGAAGGAGCGCATCACGGAAGTTGTCGACACGGAATCCAAAATCTTTCGCTTCCCATTTTTCTTTTCGCACAATACCAAGGATCAAGATAGCCGAAAAAAGAAGTGCGAACATGCGCGTGCTCGCGGGAAGAATATTGAAATAGAGGAGAAGGACGGGAAGAACAAAAATAAAAAAGACTTGTAGAAGGCGGAGGTTCTTGTCGACGTGCGCTACGTTCTTCATACGTTATTTTTCTACATTCAGCGCGCGATAGAAATAACTCGTCGAGTGAGGAAGCAAATTGAAAAGCACTCCGAGTGTGAGGAACGTAAGCGCGAGATTGGTGCTCCAGAAAGAAATAACCGATGCGAGAAGTGCCGCAACAACAGGAAAGAGAATGCGCGTGTATCCATGAAGGTCAATGATGGGTGTTGTTTCTTCGCTTTCAATCGTCTTGGAATACTTGATATATCGGCGCATGAAGTAGAGAGAAAGACCAATGGCGATGATGTTGACCGCAAAGAAAATAATAGCGGCTTGTGTTGATGAATACAGGCCCAAAAGATGCGATGAAAACGGAATGAGCGCGACAAAAAAGAAAAAGACGGCGTTCACATTGGTGAGACGGATGTCGATATTCTTTGCATACACAGAGGTGATAAAGTGATGCGCGCGCCAGTACGTGAAAAGCACAGCGAACGAAAGGAGATAGCTGAGAAAGAGCGGCGTTGCGCCTTTGATAGCAAGAAGGATATCGAGATTGGTTGCACCAGCGTGGAGTTCTGGTACACGGATCTCGAAAACAAGAATCGTCATAACGATTGCAAAGATTCCATCCGCGAGAGCATCAAGGCGCGATTGCTTCATGAAGCTTATTGTATCACAACACTGAGTGCTGGGAAGAACACGTGATACGCAGCGTAGAGTCCGAACATGAAAACAATAGCGAAGGCACCAACAAGCACGTGACGTGTGTGATGACGGCGAAATTCAATAACCATGCGAAGAATAATTCCAATAAGAACAATCAAGCCGAGGACGATGTATACGACCTGCATAAGATGAGACGGATCAATAATGAAACGCTCAACAATACTTGGATTTGAACGCACGGTTACAGTTTCAGAAGGAGTAACAGCAGCCGGCTCAAGATTCGTATCAGTTGTTTCTACGGCTATGAAATCTTGATTCGGAGTTTCAGTTGATTCTGCGATAGGCTTCACAAGCATTTCAGTTTCCACGCCGCGGACAATAGGGTCTGCGGGAGCTTTAGCTATTTGAGGAGGAGTTTTTGTGGGAGCGGTTGGAGGTACCACGGGCGGAGCGGCAGGAGCTTTAGCGACTGCCGCGGCGATTGCTGGCGTGCCGAACATTTGCACCACGTAGGTTGTCTTGTGTCCTTTGTGTGTACCTTCAGCTGTTGCAACACCGATCTCACTGAAGCGTCCATTCATGATATTGGCGCGGTGTGTAGGACTTTGCATCCATGCGCGAGTCACTTCGTCAGATTCATCAAAATCAACAGCAAGATTTTCTCCGGCGTAAAAAAATGAATACCCAGCTTTCTGAAACCAAAACCATGGTGTGATACCTTCTGGGCTCGTGTGTGCAAAATATGTTTTTGCAGCCATATCATCGGCTTTCATTTTTGCCGCAGCTTCAAGAGTGGTGTTGTACGCGAGTACGGGAAGATTTTCTTTTGCGCGTTCAGAGTTGGCAAGATCGGCAACGACAGAAGAAATAACAGCAGCGCGCATGCCAGATTCATCCACATAGAGGCGTCCGAATACCGAAGCGGCAAACACACCCACCACCACGATCAAAAGAGCGGCAATGGTTCCATCACGAAAAAGATGTGGTTCGAAGTTGTTGTCTTCGTGCGGTATGAGGTATTTGGTCACCGTTTTTCTCATAGGATGCATCATACTATATAAAACTATAAAACGCAAAGGTCTATCGGTCAAGTATCCCCTTTTCTACCGCTTTTGGGGTACAAAAAAAAACGGCCGAAGCCGTTTTCCTTTATTCACCATTTAGCATCCACATCCGTATGAGTACGAAACGCAGTATGTGCAGGTTGGATATGATCCGTAGGTAGGATAGGTGTAGTTGTTGCTTCCGTAATAGTAGTAGGGATACTGGTAGTAGTAATTCTGTACTGGCTGTCCATAGACAGAATAGCTGCCGTACGCTGGAGCCGCGATCATTGGTCCGTTGTAGGCATACGAGTTGTACGAGCCATAGTAACTGTTGTTGTAGTCGTAATAGGTGTTGCCGTAGTAGCCGTTGTTGTAACCATATGTATAGTTGTTATACCCATACGGATACATATAGCCAGAGTTGTAACCTACATTTACATCAAAATACTGAGCGCCGACCGAAGCCGCCATGCCAAATACCCCAAAAGCAAGGACAAAAATAGCTACGATATATGAAAATGTTGTTTTCTTGGTCATGTAACGTCATTCAACACCCGAAGGAGCTGTAAGTCAAGGTATTTGACTTTACTCTACTTATGTGTTAAAATACCATTAAATACGTATCCAATGAAAACACGTTCTTTTGTTTCTCATACCTTTATTGCTATTGGTATGATCATCGTCGGCATCATAGTGATGGCCGCACTCAAAGCGTTTAACACCTTTGGTGTACACTCATGGATCGGCTACAGCGGAAGCTTCCTATGCATTCTATTCGGAATAGCATTCCAAATAGAAAATATCCGAGTGGAAAGAAAGCACTCGCGATACCGTGCACAAACCGATACCGGTGAGAACATCATAGTTGAAGAAGTAAACTAAAAAACACAGGCCTATCGTCGCAATACGATGGGCCTTTTTGTATCTTTATTGCGAATCCCCTTCCCACTATGCTAAAGTGATGCTGTTATTGGGGAATCGTCTAATGGTAGGACAGAGGCCTTTGAAGCCTTTAATTGGGGTTCGAATCCCTGTTCCCCAGCCAACAAGAGCGTAGTTCGTGCGCTCGAGTCACATAGAATAAAGTGGATTTGGGATCAGAAGATAATTCTGGGGTATGTTTGAATATGTGGATAAAAAAGATATACTTTTTTTATAAAAACTCCAACTGTCATAATCGACAATAAATACAAAGCGGTTCGCTCTTCATTTTTGTCGGACAGGAGTCAAATGTAAAAATATTACAATGGAACAAGAACTTCAAACAACCACAGACCTTGTCACGAACACGATTGGTACTCTTGAGTTTTTTGAAAAAATCTTTATGTAAATCAAAAATTACAAAAAAATGTTAGATAGGCGCACCAAAACTCTTATTTTTTGCGCGGCAAAACCCTATTAATTTGAGAATGTTTGCCCATAGGCCTATGACGATATTTTTTCATTTTTAACTTTCCCAACTTAAGTTGATTAAATTTCCGTTCTCGTCCGTCTTTACTACTATTAGTTGATCAGTCAAATCTTTGTTAACCGAATAATCAAAAACTGCAAAACAAGAAGTGTTATATTTTCCGTCTGGATAAAGCCCAACTCTTGTTAAGTGTAGTTTTGTTAAAAAAGTATGTTCTTTTTCAGTATTGTCGGTTGAAATACCAATTTGTTCCAAAAATTCGGCCCCTTCTTCAATATGAAATTTTACATACTCTTTTACAGTATCTCCATTTTCATCGTTAAAATCACTTTTAATATAGTCTTGATTTTGTTTGTCAAAATCCTCTATATTTTCAATGAATTTTTTTATTTTATCAAATGTTATTGTTTCAATTGATTTATTTTTAAAATTTAAGTCAATTTGAATGTTTTTTCCATTAAGCTCAATACCAACGCGATAATATTCCTCTAGATTTTCATTTTGTAATTTTCCGAAGTGGGGTAATGTGTATTCTGTCATTTTTTTAAAATATTAGTTGATAATTTGGTTGCGCTTGTTTAAGGTAATACACAACGCCTAGATTGTCGAAAAGTTCGACCCGGCCAAGATTTCTAGAAAAAATTAAATGTTTTTATGATAGCTCATATATATTATACACAAGAAGTTATTTCGCAAAAGTGGGTGATCTTATTTTTTTCTTAAGGACTGTCACTTTTTAAGGCGCACAAGTCTCGTTGTTGCGATACAATAGGAAATACCTAAACGGTCTTTGCGGGGTAATGAACCCCTTGGTTCAAGCACGAGTATCTCAGCTAGTATTTAATAATAGATATATGATACTGTTGTCTTGTGTTAGAATTACCACCAATAGACAACAAGGGTTCTGAAAACTCTTCATACTCACAAGAAGAACTCCAGGCTCTGACTAAACAAGCAGAGGATAAAAATGAAAAGTACAAAGAAATGTGCTATATCCTGACGCTCGAGGACGCAGCAGAAAAAATTGAAAAAATATACAACACACTCGATGAGGCTGAAGCGGTGTTTGAGGCTGAAGGCAGGGAAAGTACAAAACCGTTTCTGAATGAAATTTATAAAGAATTAGGAGAACTAAACGACTCAGTGACAGAAATTAACCCACTTGCAGAGTGGAACAGTAACGGCTACTTAACAAAAACGCAATTTAATGAACTTAACTTACGGCGCAAAAAATTATCTAATGCAGTTGGTATAATGACTTCCTCTGGGGTAATTCGTCATGATTTAAATGAACTTTAGACAAATTCTAATATCTACCCAAACAGCCAGTAGGAATAAAAAAGTAATAATTAGCTAGAACCGCGATAACCAGCACTCGTATACATGCTTAAAAAACCCACCACAAAAAACACTTTCATAAACCCGGCGACGGGAAAAATCTCAATCACCGACGCGTTTGGTGAGAATCTGGCAATGCTACTTGCAAAAAAGATAACCCTCGCATACCCCATATTTGATGCCAAGAGATTTGTTCGTGATGTAAAAAAAGATGTTGTGGGCAAAAGCTATACCGAGCGTGTTGGGATAATTGCCAGCCATCTCAAACACAACCTCCCTCTGAAATACACTGAAGCACTTGCTATCCTCATGCAGATACTCGGACCAGAAAACGAGGAAGAAACTGGTATGTTTACCAATTTCTACTGGCTGATGCCTGTAGGAAAGTTTATCGAAATGTACGGCCTAGATGCTTTTACTGAATCTATACACGCTATCGAGGAGTTAACCAAGAGAAACACTGGCGAATATGCGATCCGCCCTTTCGCTCGTACGTATCCAGCCAAAACGCTTTCTGTGTGCAAGAAATGGGCAAAGTCAAAGAATTTCCACCTGCGTCGCCTCGCCTCAGAAGGCTTGCGACCAAAGCTACCGTGGGCTCCCAAGCTTGATGTATGGAAAGATAATCCAAAACCAGTTTTTGAAATCCTTGAACTACTCAAAGAAGACAAGGTGCGGTTTGTAAAAAAGTCGGTTGCTAATCACTTGCGTGACTGGGTAAAGGTAAACCCAAAGGAAGCACAGAAAGTAATCAGCGCGTGGTCACGATCGAAGAATGAGCATACAAAGTGGATACTGAAACATGCGCAGCGGTAATTATGTTAAAATAAATCAAGCAGAAAGTTAAAAAGATTAAAAATGAGACAGTAACAGCTCTTGCTCGAAAAACACACATATGAACAAAAAAGTCATAATCTTTGATCTCGACGGTGTACTCTTCGACACCACACCCATCGCGGAAAAGTCATTGATGCGGAGTTTCCACGGATTTACACCTGAAATAGGAAGAGAGCTGCTTGTGGGTAATTTTCATGAAGAACTCGCGAAACTCACTTTGGAGAGAGTGGAGCGCACGGAGGAAGAGAAAGAAGAGCAAAAAATACAATACGCCAAAGACAAAGCTGAAGCGCCGATGTTCGAAGGGATGAAAGAATTACTTGCTGAACTTCATGAAAAGAAATACATCATTATACTCAATACTTCAGCATACGAGAGAAATTGCATACCACTCCTCGAAAAAGCTGGGATAAAAGAACTCTTCGACTTTTTAGGAACAGCTGAAGTTTCAAAAAGCAAGGTTGAGAAGTTTGTCACTATGGAAAAAGAATACGGTGTTTCAAAAGACGAGATGCTATTTATCACAGACACGCTGGGAGATATTCGAGAAGCATCCGAAGCGCAGATACCTACCATTGCCGTCACGTGGGGCGCACATGACAGAAGTTATTTTACGCGCGAACACCACGCCACACTAGTTGGAATCGTGGATACAGTAGAAGAACTGCGAGAAAGTATTGGGGTGAGATAAAAAGAAGTTAGCAAGAACCGTTCTAGCTAACAGAACCCCGGCATTAAAAAAGTCCCATTTCTGAGACTTTTTAAGATTTGGTTTTAAGACAAATGTGTTCGTATTGCTGAGAGATACTCAGCTGCTTTTTCATAGTCCCATGCGTGAATATAAAAGTCGTCTTTCGTAACATCTTCGTTAACGAATAGAGCTTTTATCGAATCTACTTTTTCATTCAATTCCGACCAATTGATGTTGATCACACGTTTCCTCCAACCAATAGTGAAGATTCCTATTTCAGTGGTTACTTTAAACCACGGACCATACATGTAGTGATTCGAATACTGATTAGCAATACTCTGCAACCCTATAGTTGAGAACCCGGCATTTTTAAAGAGTTCTTCAAAAGCTGACGAATATTGTGTTTCAAGATTCTTACGATTACATTCAAAATGAAAAAACGTCTTTACAGAAAGAGTGAGAATATCACCTTTTCCGACAACGTACTCATCGGTAATGCCCTCTTTTTTTCCAACCCAACCCATTTCATTCTGCAAAAATGGTTCCGTACCGATAGAGTACATCTTATCTTCTTTCATGCCGTAAAAGTCACACACCTCACGAAGAGTTTGCCCGGCAAATTCAGTAATCGAAAAATCATCATATTTATGATATTGCACAACATCATCGATGGTGGCCAGTGTCCAGCATTCGTTACATACTGGACAACGAACGTGCTCTGACGGAATAGTTTGTTCATACAAAAAAGAAACAGGTTTTATTGAGTGTTTCGTTAAAAACTCATCAAACTCTACCTGAGTCAAAACATCAGGCATTTCTTTGTATTTCTTTTTGAGAGGAATGGAAACCCCACAGTTTCCACATGAATCAAGATAATAGAGACCAAGTATATGGAACTCATTTAAGGATTCCTCTCGAACATAGCCAGCACGCCAGCGCTCGTGCAGGAGGTGTAAGAGACCAGATAAGGTTTTTATTGATTCTGCTACACCTTTTTTGGTGTCATACCATGAACGTCCTTCTTCTGTGTAAGGAGACGACCCGCCTATTGCAAACTGTATCATTTGTATTTATTTTTAAAGATGAATATTATTATTCACACTACAACTTTAAAAAGGTATTGTCAAACAGAAACCAGAGCACCCATCTCGAATGAAGCATATTAAGATTCCAACAAAATCGTGACCCCTTGCTATACTTACTCAAGTTATCAATATAATTTTCAAATCTTATGAAAAAAATGTCATGCGCTCAAATGGGGGGAATGTGCGATATGGTAATAACAGCAGGTACGGAAGAAGAGATGCTTTCAAATGGAATGAAACATCTCGAGGAATCTCACCCTGAAATGGCAGCTAGTGTACGAGCCATGCCAGCGACCGACCCAATGATGGTTGCATGGATGGAAAAGTTCCATACAGATTTCGAAGCGACACCTGAAGAATAGGAGGTGTTATAAAAAAATAAACCCGGGAGCATATGCAACCCGGGTTTTCCACTTCTCCTGTTCGTATGTTTGATCACATGTCCCACCAACTGGAACATGCCCGATCCTTACCAAAAAGAAGCTTCGATAGAATTATAGCACTAGAAAAATAAAAGTCAAGAGGTGGGTGAAATCTACACTATTTCTTCCCCTATCACCCTCAAAAGTGCCACTTCAAGTGGCAAGCCGGCGATGGGAGTTTGACGAGTCTGACTGTACGATTCAAGGAGGATTGCCAGCGACGCAGACGTGATGGTGGCAGGTTTTGTGGCAAGGATTTCGTCCACAAAGACAAGGTCGCTTTCAGCATACTCCCCTTTCATGCTCTTTCGCACATCCGGAGCGACGCGCACGAGAAGCGCGAGACGGAAAAGATGGAGAATGAGTTTGAGGAACACACGCGAGTCGATGTTTTGCGATGCAGCCTGCGCTGTAGCAGCCAAACCGTGTGCGATATTTTTTTCAGCGATAGCGCGCACGTAGTCCTGCACGAGCGTTTGTGCGGGAGCGCCAGTGACCCTTGCCACTTCTTCAAGTGAGATTTTTTTGTCTTTTGAATACGTGAGTACTTTCTGAAGGATTCCTTGTGTGTCGCGAAAAGAGCCATCGCCGAGGATAGCGATGAGGCCGGCGGCGCCTTCTTCGAGCGTGAAGCCTTCTTTTTTGGCGACGGTGGACGCGAGCGCAGCGAGCGTCTCTTGATTAGGCTTCTTGAACGCAAATGTCTGGCAACGCGAAAGAATCGTTTCGGGTACTTTATCGAGTTCGGTTGTGGCAAGAATGAAGATCACATGCGATGGTGGTTCTTCGAGTGTTTTGAGGAGCGCATTGAAAGCAGCTTTCGAAAGCATGTGCACTTCGTCGAGAATGTAGACTTTGTATTTCGAATCAAATGGAAGAGAGCGAACGTTTTCACGGAGTTCGCGGATGTCATCGACACCGTTGTTGGACGCGGCATCGATTTCGTACATGTCATTGTCAGTCGTTCCAAGCTCGCGTGCAAGAATACGCGCGATGGATGTTTTTCCTGTACCGCGACTTCCTGCGAAAAGATACGCGTGTGCGATGTTCTCACTTTTGATCGCAGCCTTCAATACTTCCACAATGTGGTCTTGCCCGATAATGTCCGAAAAGCCTGACGGGCGGTATTTGCGATAGAGAGCGGTGTGTTCCATAGCCGAAAGTATACGCGAAAAACAGCCACAAAAAAAGCCCCGGAACCCGAGGCTCTTTTTTATTGCGAAATCTTGATAGTCCCGATCCACGTATTTTTGTGAGAAAAGAGTGCTTGCGATCCTGCGGGACCTTCGGCAAAGAGAAGCACATTCGGATAGGTGGGATAGGTGAAGAAATGCCGGCCGTTGGTATAGCCACGATAGCGCTCAGGGCATTTCTCTGAGTCAGGCGCGCCGGTAATGACAGCTTTCACTACTTTGTCCGCGTTGCTGACAGTCACCTTCACTGGACAGACAGTGAGATCATCTGCTGGGAAAATATTGCGCGCGATGGCTTCTTCGATGGTTTCGTTTGAGCGCTTGTCGAATACTTCAAGACGATACTTTCTAAACGTAATACTATTGTCTTTTTCTACCGGTGGCTCTGTCACGCTCGTGCTCGTGATCTTGGGGCAATTGGCAACGCCACCAGGACAGCTGCTCTGGTTGTAGGTTTCTTCGTAGAGAGAAGGATAGCTGAAACGAACGCCAAGACGGTAGGAAGTATAGATAGTGGTGTTGGGAAGGCTGGGGTCTACTGAGAACTGGCTTGGCGCATTTGAAAGCTTGCGGCCGGGCTTTTCTATGGTGACAACTTCAGGGATCACTTCTGCTTTCTGGCTTCGCATGTATCCGACAAAAAGAAGGATAAGAACAATAGCACCAAGCGAGGTAATGAGAATGGCTTTTGTTTTTCGTTTGTCTGCGTAGTGAGAAGACATGCCAAAAGTATAGCATCAGAAAAAGGAAAGGGCTGTGTGGACAGCCCTGTTTTGTTTACGATGCAACATAATCCAAAGCAAGAAGGTTTTGGAATGTTGGATCTGTGGGATATGAATCATCCTGAAGAATAAGGGTGAGCAATTTCTTATCGGTATACTCACGGATGTACCGCACCAAAAACGTAAGGTGAATAACAGAAGGATAGTTTGATTTAAACATGTCCACAAGCTTTTTCTTTAAAGGAAGAGCGACATGCGGATTTCGGATAAATTCAAACGCATACGCCGGCCGTGCTTTGCAGATTGCAATAATCTCATCCCGCAGCATTGGTTTGGTTTTGAAACGATGAAGGTCATCGTTCAAAGTGTCTAGTGGATCCATATTATGTAGTTTTAGAGGTATTCAAAGTCCTATTATAGCACTTCTGGATGCTCTTTCAAGAACCGGCGAACGGCTGCTTCGATGGTGGCCGCATCAGGCGCTTCCATGAGTTCTACACGGAGTTCTTTGGCACCATCGAAATTGTTTACATACGCTTTGTAGTGCTTCTTCATGATGGCGAAGTTTTTGTGCCCACCGAGTACTTCTTCGTACCTTTTTGTATGTTCGATCATGATTTCAAATCGCTCGCGAATCGTGGGTTCTTTTCGCATCGAATCAAAAAGCCATGGCGTGCCAAAAATACCGCGACCGATCATAATGCCATCACAACCTGTTTCTTCTGCCAAGCGCTTTCCGTCGGCAACATTTTTCACATCGCCGTTTCCGATGATTTTTGTAGAAAGACCTTTTGCATCGCGCATACGCACGACCTCAGCAACGTGTTCCCAGCGAGCAGGCACAAGCGACATTTCTTTTCGTGTGCGAGCATGCACCGTGAGCGCTGCCACGCCTTCATCGAGAATTTCTGGAATCCAGGTTTCGATCTCTACTTTGTTGTAGCCGACGCGAGTCTTCACTGAAATAGGAAGGTTCGGGGCGCCTCGCTTTGCTGCTTGAATGATAGCCCGAGCCTGCGCAGGATTCTTGATCATCGCAGCTCCGGCTCCTTGCTTCTCGATAGATTTGTCAGGGCAACCCATGTTGATATCAATACCGTCAAAGCCGAGTTCCTGACAGAGCGCTGCCGCCTTTTCCATTGTCTCCACATTTGAACCAAACAGCTGTGCCACAATCGGGCGCTCGATGTCTGGATTGAATTTCAAATCCACGAGCAGTGCCTCGCGCCCTCCAAGCATAAGCCCATCCGTCGAAACAAACTCCGTCCAAAACACATCCGGTCCTCCACCCTCTTCTCCATGCCGCGAATATTTTGAAATGAGTTCGCGAAACACGCAGTCAGTCACATCGGCCATCGGAGCCATCGCAAAAAAAGGCTTTGGCAGCCTATTCCAAAAAGATTCTTCGTGTGTTTGTGTGTTCATGCTATTCCCCGCTCTCCTCGAATTTGTAATACACCTTTTCCGGATATCGAAGATCGAGATAGAGCAGTGTATCAAACTTTTTATTAATGTCATCCTTAAGCGGAGCTGCGCTTATAGCAGCCTTCAAATTGCGGAAAATGATCTGTGTGTCGTCTTTGAGAATAAAGCGAACTGTCTGTCGCTCACTTTCGTACGATTCAGAAAGCAAAAACGCTGCTTCTCCATCACTGCCACGCATAAACGCATACGGAACAAGTGCGGTATTTTCCATATTCTCCTTGAGGACAATAATTCCAGACATCACTGCTTCAGGAAGGACGCGACCACCGAGCGGTCCATCGGTACCTTCACTTTCGAGTGGACCAAAAAACTTGAAGTAGATCGAACCAGAAAAGAATGGCGCTTTTGAAAACACGTAGCCGGTTTCATCGATAAAATAACACGGTTCAGGATTGCGGCGCGCTTCTTCTCCGCACCACAGGTACACACTTTCTCGTTCTGTGAGCGCCATGCGGAGCAGTCTTCCATTTTCAAAAAGAGAAAGTGTTTCGATACGTTTGAATTCAGTACGAAGCGCTTTTTCAATATCGTGTTTTGGGAAAAAGAACATGCTTCGTTTTGGAATCACCCACAGATAGTAGCCTTTGAGTTCGCGTTCTGCCACGGCACGAAGTTCGTTTTCGTCGAGCACATGCGCACCTTCGACAACAACATCTTTTATCAAAAATCGTGGACTACGAAAAAAGAATACCGCGCCAGTGACGAGCCCAAGGAAAAGGATAAGAAAAATAATCCTTCGAATTTTTTTTCGTTTTCGATTGCGCTGCCTGATAGCTTCAACGCGGCTCTTTGAAGGTTCTACCTGCCGCGCAGCATCACTGATTATTTTTTTAGTCCGCTCGGATGACATCAGTACCCATGTATTTCACCAACGGTGCAGGGATGGCGACCGACCCATCCTCTTGTTGGAAATTTTCAATGAGCGAAACAAGAATGCGGGGAGTTGGGATTGCAGTTGAGTTGAGTGAGTGAGCATAGCGGAGTGTTCCTGCTTCATCGCGATAGCGAATGTTCAAACGGCGAGTCTGGAAGTCATGGAAGTACGATGCTGAAGAAATCTCGCGATACTTCCCTTCTTTGGGAACCCAGAGTTCAACGTCGTATTTTTTCACCTGCCCTACACCAAGATCGCCGCCACAGTTGAGCACCGTGTGATACGGAATGCCGAGCGATTCGATAAATTCTTCAGTATTACGATTGAGCTCTTCGTGAAGTTGCACTGATGTTTCGTGGTTGGCCTCGCAGAGAATGAGCTGTTCGAATTTGTAAAATTCATGCACGCGGATAAGACCTTTCACATCTTTTGAATGACTTCCCGCTTCGCGACGAAAACACGGAGAAAAACCAAGATAGCGGATTGGAAGCGTTTTCTCATCAAGCACTTCGTCTCCATACATTCCCATGAGTGGCACTTCTGCGGTACCTGCAAGAACATCGCCGTCTTGTGTTTCATAAAAATCATCGACGTCACCAGGAAGATGACCTGTACCGTAGAGATTTGATTTGCGAACGATTACTGGAGGAATGACGGGAGTGAAATTTCTACTTCCGAAAAATTCAATAGCATACTGCCAGATAGCAAAACACAAACGCGCGCCATCACCGGTGAGGAAATAGCCGCGGAATCCATGTACTTTTGCACCGCGTTCGAAATCTGCCATCTTGAGCGCTTTCATGATTTCAACGTGATCTTTTGGTTCAAATGGGAAATTGGGTTTTTCACCCCATACTTTTATTTCAAGATTGTCGGCATCGTCGTCACCATCTGGTACTGAGATATCGGGAACGTTTGGCACACGCAGCATAAGCTCACGCCATTCTTTCATGACAGTTTCGTATTCTTCTTCTTTGACGCGCATATCGTCTTTTACAAGACGCATTTCTTCGATGAGCTGTGAGCGACGTTCTGGTTCTATCTTTCCACCGAGATCAACGCTGACTTTATTCTGTTCGGCGCGCATGCCTTCGATAGACTGAAGGAGCTGAACGCGCTGATCATCAAGGGCAAGGAGTTGGTCGAGGTCCAAGGAAACATGCTTCTTCACGATTGCGTTCTTAACGACCTCTGTATTCTCACGGATGAATTTAATATCGAGCATTTTGCCATTGTACAAAAAAGATGGTGATTTGCCAAAAAAAAGTAAGCGCGCCCCGCCCGGAAATGTGCAGGTGAGGCTTTCAATGATTTTGCGCTCTGTGTACAGTACGGAGTAACCCCAAAGTCTACTGGCGCTTTTGAAAGCCTCACCTGCACATTTCCGGGCGGGGCAATTCGTAGCTCATACTGTATTTCTTGATAAATATTTTCTAAAGAAATCGCTCGCTTCCTCTTTTTTCTTTTTCTATAGTATGGGAAATGTCATACGAAATCCGCACAATGAAAGAAAATGAGATTCCAGAAATACTAAAGGAAATTCCTCAGCCACCAAAAGTACTCTATATACAAGGAGAGCTACCTCCTGAAGGCACGATGTATCTCACGGTAGTCGGTTCACGGAGGCACACACGGTACGGAATGGATGTCGCCGAGATGCTCATTCGAGGACTTACAGGATATCCGATCTGCATCGTTTCAGGACTCGCACTCGGCATCGACACCATCGCACACGAAACTGCGCTGAAAAGTGGTCTTCCCACTATCGCCTTTCCCGGTTCCGGACTTTCAGAAAAAACACTCTACCCTGCCGCAAACAAGCCACTTCGAAATAAAATCCTCGCAGCCGGCGGTGCAATGATTTCAGAACAAGCGCCCGAATGGGAAGCGATGAACTGGAACTTCCCTCAGCGCAACCGACTCATGGCTGGCATTTCAAAAGCAACGCTTGTGATCGAAGCAGAAGAAAAATCCGGAACGCTCATCACCGCGCGTCTTGCGCTCGATTACAATCGCGAACTTCTGGTCGTGCCCGGACCTATCACCAGCACCTGTTCACTCGGGACAAACACACTGATTCGCCTGGGCGCAATGCCAGTCCTTTCTTCAGAAGACATCCTCGAAGCGCTCGGATTTCAAACAAAAGAAACAAATCCAGAAAATCGCACACCGCTTGAGAATTTGAGTGCCGATGAACGCGCACTCCTCGAAATACTTCGTGAACCAATGCCACGTGACGAGATTGCACGAGCGCTCAGTAAGCCAATTCACGAAATCAGCATTACACTTTCAATACTTGAGATAAAAGGTCTTATAAAAGAAGAAATCGGAGAAGTGCGAAGAATATAACAAATTGACAAAAGGCATAAAAATGCTATACTATATTTGAAACAGATTCTTTATAACCAACTTTGAAATGTTCTGCGCTTTTTATTCATTAAAAAACGTACCAACATGATCAAAATTTCAATTTGCACCACGGAAAACCTCGCGCATGCTTTGCGAGGATCCAACACACCGGTTACTATTCTTGCGACATCAGGAAGCCCAGAGCTTACCAGTGCCATGCAGGACACAACCCGTGCGATTCACCTCGACATCATCAACCCAGAAGAAAATCTTCTGCACGCGTTGTCTGGACGAATCGGCCGCATCATTTTTATAGCTCCCACTACAGAGCTACTACAAAAAGTGCGACAAATCGCAATTGAAAACAGTTTCTTTCTTATGATGTAGTCTTACTACAGTCTCTATAGAAAACTTACACGGCACTCGGACTAATAAACCGGGTGCTTTCTTTTTTATATTCAAGAAAAAATAAACAGATAATTTGCCAAAAAAACTGAACTATAGTATTACTTAGCTCGTACATGAAACTCCTTATCGTCGAATCACCATCAAAAGCAAAAACGATCGAGAAATATCTCGACGGCAAATTTACCGTGCGTGCATCAGTGGGCCACGTACGCGATCTTCCAAAATCCAACAAGAAAGCGATCGACATTGAAGGTGGATTTATTCCGCATTATGAAATTTCGAAGGGAAAGGAGAAGGTGGTGAGCGAGCTCGCAGAGCTCGCTCGTGGTGCAAAAGAAATACTCCTTGCAACCGACCCGGACCGCGAAGGAGAAGCTATTTCTTGGCACCTCGAAGAATTGCTCAAGAAGAACAAAATCAAAGCACCGATCAAGCGTATTACCTTCCACGAGATCACCAAGAACGCTATCGAAGAAGCGCTCAAAGAACCACGCGACATCGACACCAATCTCGTGAAAGCACAAGAAGCACGCCGCGTACTCGACCGTCTCGTCGGCTACGACCTTTCTGGTCTCATCTGGAAGAAAGTACGCTACGGCCTTTCAGCTGGCCGCGTGCAGTCCCCTGCGCTTCGTATTCTCATGGAACGCGAGCGTGAAATCCGCGCATTCATTCCTGAAACGTACTGGGCACTTGAAGCACTCGTAAAAACGAAAAAGAAAAATGAACTACGAGTTACCTGCAGCGAAGAACCTCGCGAGCGCGCACGTGTGGACTTTATACTAACCGAAGGAAAGAAAGGTGCCTGGGAGATCACTGACCTCACCGCGCGCGAAGAAAAGCGCTCACCACGCGCACCATTCACCACCTCCACTCTCCAGCAAACAGCATCCACACGCCTTGGCTTTTCTCCTTCACGCACGATGCAGGTCGCGCAAAAGCTCTACGAAGCTGGACACATCACTTACATGCGTACCGACTCGACCACTCTTTCAAAAGAAGCACAGGCGCAGATAGTGGCCACAATCGAAAAGAAATACGGAAAAGAATACGCCGAAGCGCGCACGTATAAAACCAAAAGTAAAAATGCGCAGGAAGCGCACGAAGCCGTCCGCCCAACTCATTTTGAAAAGCTCGGCGCCGGATCAACAGAAGAACAGAAGAAACTCTACCAACTCATTTGGGAACGTACCGTGTCTTCACAAATGGTAGATGCGAAAGTGCTCCGCACAAAGATCACCACAAACATTCCATCAGTGAACGATTTTCCTGATTTCTCAGCAAACGGATCGCGCATTCTTTTCGACGGCTGGCTTCGCGTCGACACCGGCGCACGCGGCGAAGATGTGGAACTCCCGGAAGTTGAAAAAGGTGAACCACTCACACTCGTCGATCTTCTCGATACTGAAAAACAAACAGAACCACCAAACCGCTACACTGAAGCAGGACTCGTGAAAGAACTCGAAGCGCGTGGCATCGGACGACCTTCTACCTACGCATCCATCATGCGCACACTCGAAGACCGCGGCTACGTAACCAAGCAAGGACGTACACTCTACCCCACCGATACTGGCGACGTGGTTTCAAGTTTCCTTGAAACGCATTTTCCAACATACATCGGGGACACGTTTACCGCCGAAATGGAAGACAAACTCGACGAGATCTCTCTTGGCGAGCGCGAATACGAAAAGACACTGCGCGAATTTTACACACCGTTTCAAAAAGACGTAAAATCAAAAGACAAGCTCGAAAAAGCAACCACCCTCGGTGACGCACCAGAAGGCATGCTCTGTCCAAAATGTGGAGCAACGATGATCGGTAAACTTTCCCGCAACGGTAAATTCTATTCTTGCTCAACATTCCCCGAATGTGTCGGTGCGCGAAACCTTGAAGGAAAAGAACTCGAAGGCCCAAAAGAAACCGGCGAAATGTGCCCACTGTGCGGCATAGACGAAAACGGAAACCCTCGCGAAGCATCAGCAAAAGGGGGCGGTAAACTTGTCACCCGTGAAGGAAAATACGGCATGTTCATTTCCTGCTCGCGCTATCCGAAATGCAAATTCATAAAAGAAGACGAAGAAGAAATGAAGAAAAAAATGACCGATGTCACCTGCCCTACCTGCGGTAAAGGAAAGATGATGGAACGCCGCGGACGCTTCGGTATTTTCTACTCGTGTTCAAACTATCCAGATTGTAAAAATGCGATCAAAGCAAAACCAACGGGTCGCATCTGCGAACTCTGCGGAAGCCTCATGATGGAAGGTACCAAAACCATCCCTGAACGATGCAGCAACAAAGCCTGCAAAATGCACAATCCTCATAAAATAGAAAAGGGGAAATAAAAAAACAGGGCCCCACCCAGAAACCCTGTTTATGGTGATACCCAAAAGCTACGAACGCTAGGGCATCACGAATGAAAGATGGACGTAACATGAGGTGCCTAAACCTCATGTTTAACACTCAAGATTGAAAACTAGCAACCAAAACAATTCTCCACTCACAAACGGAGAAAAGATTTTTCAATTTCAAATGAATCGTCGTAGATGACTAAAATTGCATCCACGTACAAACGTCTCATCTTGTATGTATAAAAAGAGCCACCCTCTCATGAAGAACAAAACCACCCGTTAGGTTACTCGAGAGTGACTCTTTTTTAATGTAAAAGAAAGGAGGGACTTGCATGCTGTTAGTCGCCTAACCTGAAATATTGACTGACACCAACATACACACAAATCCCTTATAAAATCCACGTTTGGATTCTATTTCGAGGGCATTGTAAATTCAACTTTCCTCTAGGGGATACCTTGCATAAATAAGAACCCCTACCGAGCACTCTACCCTATACGTGCTACCTTTGCAAATACCCCTCTTAATGGCATACTGAAGAAATGTATACGGTACAAGACATCATTGATATCCTTCCATCACCTCCCAAAAAAGATATCGATCTCATTGTCCGTGCCTACACCTTCGCCAAGAAGGCCCATGAAGGTCAAGAACGCAAAAGTGGCGAGCCATATTTCGTCCACGTCTTCACCACAGCCAAATATCTTGCAGAGCTCGGCATGAGCCCCACGATGATAGCTGCGGGTTTTATGCACGACGTGCTTGAAGATACCGAAGTGACGGAAGAAGAAATGCGCAAAGAGTTTGGTGAAGAAATAGTTGGTCTTGTGAAGGGCGTCACCAAACTCGGTACCGTGAAATACAAAGGTGTTGAACGCAACGTCGAGAATCTTCGCAAGTTTTTTGTTTCGATCGCCGACGATTTCCGTGTGATCATCATCAAACTTGCCGACAGACTCCACAACGCCGAAACGCTCCAGTACGTGCGCCCCGACAAACAACGCCGTATTGCACTTGAAACACTCGAAATCTACGCGCCACTCGCCAACCGCCTGTCGCTCGGAAAACTTCGCGGACGTCTTGAAGACGCGGCATTTCCCTACGTCTACCCCAAAGAATACAAAGCCACAAAAGAACTCATGGAGTCTCGCCGGGAAACAGACGAAAAAAATCTCCAAGAATTTCAGAAGATGCTTGCCAATAAACTTGCCGATGCACGCATCACAGGTGTACGAATAGACCATCGTACCAAACACCTCTATTCCCTTTGGAGAAAACTTGAAAAATACAATGGTGATATTTCTCGTATCTATGACATCATGGCTATCCGTATCATCGTAAAAAGTGTGGAAGACTGCTACGGAGTGCTGGGAGTTATTCATAGCACATGGAAACCACTCCCTGGCCGCATCAAAGACTACATTGCTCTTCCAAAACCCAACGGCTACCGCTCGCTCCACACGACTATTCTCACGGGTACTGGCGGCATTATTGAAATACAAATCCGCACAGAAGAAATGCACATCGAAGCCGAGTACGGTATTGCAGCGCACTTCGCCTACAAAGAAAATATAAAAATAGAAAAGAAAAACTTGAAAAAAGAATACGAGTGGCTCACGCAAATACAAGATGTTGAATCAACGTACAACTCAAAGTCGTTTCTTGAACATATAAAAAGTGACTTTTTCAAAAACCGTGTATTCGTCTTTACTCCCAAAGGGGATGTCATCGACCTTCCTGAGGGAGCCACAGTCATCGACTTCGCCTACCACGTACACACCGACATCGGCGACACGGCACAAGGAGGAAAGATCAACGGCAAATTCTCGTCGCTTGGTACTGTTCTTCACAATGGCGACATTTGTGAAGTCACCATCAACAAACAAGGCAAACCTTCACAGAAATGGCTCGACTACGCGAAAACAGTAATGGCCAAAAACAAAATCCAGAAGCACTTCAAGAAAGAAAGCTTGATGGACAAATTCAAGAAATATCTTTCGTAGCTAGAGCCAAAAGAAAGAGCCTGGCATTTTTAGAGCCGAACATGATTTAGCTCTTTCTTTTGGTTATAGAAACTAAAGCGTAAAGTGTTTGATGTTGTAGAGATCGGCGTCGCTTTCGTCTTGGCGCTTTTCATCGGGACTGCGGTCATCGATAGGCGCTACTGCTATCTCTTTTGATTCCTCGTTCAATTCTTCTCCAAGCTCAGAACGCACCGCGTCTTCCACGGTGATCTCCGGAGCTGTGGGAACATCGGCTTGTTTTTGAATAAATGCATTCATCATCGAATCGCTCGATTTTATTTCCTTGTTCTTTATCATTTCAAGAATCTGGTGAAGGTCGTCGCTTGAGAAAAAGTCGATCATCACGCGACCACCCACGTCTTTCTTTTCGATATGCACGCGCGTACCGAGTGCTTCCTGCATTTTTTCTTCGATTTCCATAATCTCAGGGTCAGGAAGAAGTTCTTTCTTGCGAGCGCGTTCAAATGCCACGCGGCGAGCAATGCGCTCCGCTTCGCGCACTGAAATTTTCTTGAAAAGAATTTCTTTAAAGAGCACAAGCTGTTCTTCGGGGCGATCCACAAGCATCATGATAGGACGCGCGTGACCTTCGCTGATGCGGCCTTCGGAAAGCGCGTTCAGGATTTCTTCTGGAAGTGTGAGGAGACGAAGGGTGTTTGAAACATACTCGCGGCTCTTCCCCACCTTCTGTCCGATCTGCGCATGCGTGAATTTAAACTCGTCGGAAAGGCGGATGAATGCGCGAGCGCGCTCCACCGCATTCAAATCTTCACGCTGAAGGTTTTCAATGATAGCAAGCTCGAGCTTCATCATGGCGTTGTCGCCGGTACGGATGAGAGCCGGCACCTGCGTGAGACCTGCGAGCTTGGACGCGCGAAGGCGGCGTTCACCTGCAATGAGTTCATATTCACTCACAATACCTCCGTCTTCTTTTACACGCTCCACACGCGAAACAGTGAGCGGCTGAAGCACGCCGTACTGGCGGATCGATTCTGAAAGATCACGAAGTGGGCCTTCATCGAACTCGCGACGTGGCTGATATGGATTGGGTCGGATCTTGTCGACATCGATCCAAAAGACTGAGTTGGAAATAGTTTCTGACATGAAGTGCATTGTAGCATAATTGCAAAAGAGCGAATATTCGCATAGAATGCCAATGCTTGCCCGAGTGGCGGAATTGGTAGACGCGCACGACTCAAAATCGTGTGTCGAAAGGCATGTGGGTTCGATTCCCACCTCGGGCACAGAATTAAATAGAAGGGCGCGTGGCGGAATTGGTAGACGCGTACGTCTCAGAAGCGTATGGGGCGACCCATGGGAGTTCGATTCTCCCCGTGCCCACCATGGAAAAACCAAACATCATCGTCATCCTCGGACCCACCGCCACAGGCAAAAGCGACCTAGCTGTTTCCATTGCGAAAAAAGTGGGTGGTGAAGTTATTTCTGCTGATTCGCGGCAAGTGTATACAGGCCTCGATCTTGGCACGGGAAAGATCACAAAAAAAGAAAAGAGGGGTGTGCCACATCACATGCTCGATGTCGCCGATCCGAAGCGCGAATACTCTGTGGCTCGATATACAAAAGAAGCGAAGAAAATTATCAAAGATATTCTAAAACGAGGAAAAACGCCCATCATCTGCGGCGGCACAGGCCTCTACATCGATGCGCTTGTATTCAATCACACATTTCCTGAAGTGAAGCCGAATAAAGCGCTTCGTAAAATTCTTGAAAAAGAACCGATCGAAACACTCGTGAAGCGCCTTCGCGCACTTGATCCACAACGTCTTGAAACGATCGACCAGAAAAATCCTGTGCGTCTCATCCGCGCTATCGAGATAGCCGAAACACTGGGAAAAGTGCCCGCCCTCTCACCTGCCGACTCGCCATATGATGTGACATGGATCGGGCTTGATACCGACACTGAAATATTGAAGGAACGAATCGAAATCCGCCTCAAGAAACGAATGAAAGCGGGTATGCTGAAAGAAGCAGAAAAACTTCACACCGAAGGCCTTTCCTGGAAACGCATGGACGCACTCGGCCTTGAATATCGGTACCTCGCACAACTCCTCAAGAAAGAAATAACCCGCGAGCAATTCGAACAAGAACTCGCGCTGAAGATTCTGCAGTATGCGAAGAGACAGAGGACGTGGTTTAAGAGGAATAAAAAGATACAGTGGATTGATCCGAAAGATATTTTAGCGATAAAAAATCTGCTTTCGAACATCTAAGCGCTCCGTGCAAAAAACACAAAATATGCTAGTATCATTTTGGCTGGGTCCATCGGTTAATTGGTAAACCAACGGTCTCCAAAACCGTGACTACAGGTTCGATTCCTGTTGGGCCCGCATCCAAAGAAAAAACCCGCATCTGCGGGTTTTTTCTTATTTCTTCGATTCCTTGAAAGTCACGTGCTTTCGGAGCTTTTTTGAGAACTTCTTGAGTTCAATCTTGCGAGTAACAGTCTTCTTGTTCTTTCGCGTGTGATAGACCTCGCCTGTTTCCTTATTCGTGAGCTTGATGAGTTTATCCTGTGACATAGATGTTTATATTATCTGACCCGCGCATTCTAGCAGAGATACGGCATTTCCGCAAGGGTGGCTATTTTGCAATGATTCTTGGAATCTCGGGGTTGATCCGAGTGACGATTTCGTAGTTGATGGTACTGCGATAGTCGGCAATTTCTTCTACACTGATTCCCATCTCTTCTCCACCGTCTCTTCCTATGAGCGTGGCAGTATCACCTTCCTTCACACCCGGAATATGCGTGACATCTACCACGAACATATTCATCATCACACGACCAACAACAGGCGCTCGCTTCCCTTTTACAAGCACTGCAGATTTTCCAGAAAGCGCACGAGAGTAGCCGTCGAAGTAGCCGACTGGGATAATAGCAAGGACTGAATCTGCTTTTGTTTTGTATGTACAGTCGTACGCCACAAAACTTCCTTTCGGGAGCATTTTCACTTCGCTCACCTGTGCGCGCCACGAAAGCACGGGGATAAGCCGCACACCATTTCTATTGAGCGCCTGCGTTTCTTCACTTGGCCAGAGGCCATAGATGCCGATACCAAAACGAACCATCGAAAGATGAAAATCAGGACCAAGAAAGGCACCACTGGTAGCGCTCGAGTGAAGTTTTGGATGCATTCCAACATCGGCAAATCGGCGTCGCCATTCGTGCAATTTCGAAAGCTGAGTCACGGTGTAGCTGTCGAACTCACGACTTTCAGCTCCAGAGAAATGCGTGAAAAGTCCGGCGAGTGTTATCTTTTTTGTTCCATGAAGAAGCGCGATCACTTTTTCGCTTTCTTCAAGAGAAAATCCATCGCGACCAAGACCCGTGTCGACACAGATATGAATAGCGCTCTTTTTTGTTGCAGCTTTGAGAAGCATACGAAGTGCAGGAAGTGAAGAAACACATGCTTCGAGTCTATATTTTTCTACATCCTTTACTTCTTCTTTAGAAATATTTTTAAGGATTATGATGGGCTGTGTGATACCGCTTTTACGAAGCCTCATTCCCTCTTCTGTTGTAAAAACAGCGAAGCGGTCTACTTCCTTCATCTTTGAAAGAATACCTGCCGTTTCAAGCAAGCCATGGCCATACGCATTACCTTTGATAATCGCTACGAATTCAGTATCTTTCGGAATCACCCGATTCAGTTCTTTGATATTACTCTGGAGAGCGCTCTTGCTGATCTCTACCCAGGTGCGCTGCGGCTTTTTCATAACGAGTACTATACCAGAAATTCTGGAATTATATTATTTTAAAAATTCTCTGGTGAGGCAGGAATCGCTTCTCCCTTCGGTCGAAACACTCCATTTTTATAGTCGCTCCGCTCCTTAAAAATGGGCGCCTACGGTTCGATTCCTGCCTCGATCACGGCGCTACGCTTGTGCTCTCGGCAGGAATCGAACCTGCAGCTTCTCCTTCGGAGGGAGATATTGTATCCATTCAACTACGAGAGCCAGACTAGGCAAAGGGTAGCAAAATTTGAAAGAATTGTGTATATTACCCATGTTCGAAATAGATGCGTCGGTGGCAGAGTGGTCAATTGCACTTGACTGTAAATCAAGCGCCTTCGGGCTCCGGAGGTTCAAATCCTCCCCGGCGCACAATGAAAAATCCCAGGAATTTAATTTCTGGGATTTTTCTTATTACATCACTGCCGTTTTTGTTTTTGCTCGTGAGGAAACCTTCTTTCCTTTCTTCATTTCGATAAGCAGCTCTTCCCCTTTCACGGAAACATTCACGGTATCTCCTTTTCCAATTCCGTTGGAGATGATGAACGTCGCGACAGGATTGAGGATTTTAGTCTGGATCAAGCGGTTGAGCGGACGCGCGCCATAGTGCGGATCGTAACCGACTTTTGCAAGGTGTTTGAGCGCTTCAGGAGAAACATCGAGCAGAATTCCTTTTTCAAGAAGACGGGTGGCAACTTGTGCGATGCGCAGATCGACGATCTTTTCGAGCACCTCAGGAGAGAGTACATCAAAGACGATAGTCTCATCCACGCGGTTCAAGAATTCTGGTCGGAAATGATCTTTGAGCGCTTCAAGCACCTTGTCTTTCACGCCTTCATATGCGCGCTCGCCTCCGCCAAACCCCATGCTTTCCATTTTTTCGATGAACTGTGAACCGAGGTTGGATGTCATGATGATGACAGTATTTTTGAAATTCACCACACGGCCTTTTGCATCGGTGAGGCGACCGTCATCGAGCACCTGGAGAAGAATGTTGAATACTTCGGGATGTGCTTTTTCTATCTCATCGAAGAGCACCACAGAATACGGACGATGACGCACTGCTTCGGTGAGTTGACCTGAATCATCGTGACCGACATAGCCAGGTGGAGAACCCACAAGTTTTGAAACACTGTGACGTTCCATATATTCGCTCATGTCAACGCGGATGAGAGATTTGTCGTCGTTGAAAAGAAATTGTGCAAGCGCTTTGGTGAGTTCTGTCTTACCAACACCGGTTGGACCAAGGAAAATAAATGAGCCAATAGGGCGATTGGGATCTGAGATTCCCGCACGACTTCGACGCACAACATCGGCAATGCGGTTGATAGCTTCGTCTTGGCCCACCACACGCTTCCTGAGTTCATCACCGAGACGTTCGAGCTTCTCACGTTCTTCTTCAAGCATTTTCATGAGAGGAATGCCTGTCCAGCGCGCCACGACTTCTGCGATATCTTCTGTGGTGATTTCTTCTTTCAAAATGCGGCGAGATTTCTGGAGTTTCTTGAGACGCACCATTTTGGTTTCAAGTTCTTTGTTGAGACTTGGGATTTTTCCGTAGCGGATTTCTGCGGCGCGACCAAGGTCAACACGCGCTTCAGCGTTGGCAGCTTCGGTGCGTTTTTCTTCAAGTTCTTTTTTGATAGCGCGAATATCCGTCACGAGTTCTTTTTCGTTTTTCCATTTGAGTTCAAGTTCTTCCGTTTTTTCGCGAAGGTTGGCTATCTCGCGGTCAATTTCTTTGATGCGAGCGCGGGTGTCTTTGGAATCGTTGGTTTCCACTTCTTTCTTGAGTGCTTCTTTTTCTATCTCAAGACGAGTGATCTTGCGATGCGCTTCTTCAAGTGGCTGTGGCTTGTTTTCAAGCGCGATACGGAGAGCGGAAGAGGCTTCGTCGATGAGGTCGACGGCTTTATCCGGAAGATAGCGGTTGGTGATATATCGTGAAGAAAGGGAGACGGCGGAAACAATAGCATCATCAGTGATGTGAACGCCGTGGAAGACTTCGTATTTTTCTTTGAGACCACGGAGGATAGCAACAGCATCTTCGATTGATGGCTCATCTACATACACAGGCTGAAATCGGCGAGCAAGCGCGGGATCTTTTTCGATATGCTTCTGATATTCCTTGAGCGTTGTCGCACCGATGGCACGAAGTTCACCACGCGCGAGAGCGGGCTTGAGCATATTGGATGCGTCGAGCGATCCTTCAGAGGCTCCGGCACCGACGATGGTGTGGATTTCGTCCACAAAAAGAATGATCTTTCCATCACTCTTTTCTATCTCCTTCATGAGCGCTTTCAATCGATCTTCGAATTCACCGCGATACTTTGTACCAGCAACAAGAAGACCAATGTCGAGAGACACGAGTTCTTTTTCTTTGAGCGATTCGGGAACATCTCCTTTTGCAATGCGCTGAGCGAGACCTTCAACAACGGCTGTCTTTCCTGTGCCTGGTTCACCGATGAGGATGGGGTTGTTTTTTGTGCGGCGAGAAAGGATCTGCATGATGCGAGATACTTCTTGGTCGCGGCCGATCACGGGGTCGAGCTTGTCTTCGAGCGCGAGCTTGGTGAGATTGCGTGTGTATTTTGGAAGCACGCGGTATTTTTTGTTGCCGGGCGCATCAGAAATATCTTGATTCTTGAATTCATCGATAACAGAAAGAATCTGATCGCGCGCGATGCGGAATCGGAAGAGTGTTTCGCGAGCGGGAGATGCGACGTCGAACAGTGAGAGGAAAAGATGTTCGGTTGAAACGAATTCGTCTTTCATCGCAGCGGAAACTTTGCTCGACTGCTCGATCACCTGCGCGAGGTCGGGAGTGAGGTAGATCTGGTATGAAGGTGAAACGGTGTTGCGTTGTTCGGGGCTTTCGATGGCATCGAGAATGGAGTCGGTGAGAAGCACGGTGTCGACTTCGAGGCGGTCGAGTATTGAAAGGACCATGGATTCGTCTTGGAGGAGAAGTGCGGCGAGAAGATGCACACTGCCAACGTGATTCTGTCCGCGTTCTATGGCGAGCTCGTGCGACTTGCGGATGGCTTCTTTTGCTTTGGTTGTGAAGTGGTTGAATGGTGGCATATGTTTTTACTCTTTAATTATACAGTATTGGTCAAGAATGGGATTATTGTACATGTATTTTTGCCATCGGTCAATGATACGGTTTGGCCCGCATGCCGCATGTGCAAAAAAAGTTTGTTGAAGTCTAAAGACGGTCAACAAACTTTTTTTGCACATGCGGCATGCGGGCCTAGTTACCTTTCTAGTGCTTTTTGATGAGCGGTAGGATTTTTTTTAGAGAAGCAACGGTGTACTTGATATCTTCTTTGGTTGTGGTGCGTGTGAGGCTGAAGCGGATGGCGCCGTGAGTTTCGGGAATATTCATGACAGAGAGAACGCGAGAGCGCTCGCCTGTTTTGGAATCGCAGGCGCTTTGGGCAGAGACGCGGATGCCGGAGGCGTCGAGGTAGAGGACGAGGGCGTCGCTGTCGGCGCGAGGGATTTGGATGTGGAGAATGTGCGGCGCACGCGCAGCGTGCGCCGCTGTGATGACCGCGTCAGGAATGTTTTTTATAATTTCTTCCGCGAGAAAATCGCGAAGTGCGGTGAGTCGCTCGCTTTCTTTTTCCCGCATTGCATCAGCTTTTGCGAGTGCAGCGACACCACCGAGAATGAGCGGAGTTGCGAGCGTGCCGGAACGACGACCTGCTTCATGTCCGCCACCAACTTGCACCGGCGAAAGTTCGACACCACGACGCACATACAGCATTCCAATTCCTTTCGGGCCATAGGTTTTCGCAGGAGAAAGAGTGCACATGTCTACACCAAGAGGTGGAATACGCATTGGAAGAAATGAAAAGGCTTGGATCGCATCAGTATGGAAAAGTGGATAGAGGACACTTTTATTTTCTTTTTTCCACGAGCGGATGATGCGCGCGATTTCACGGATGGGTTGGATAACGCCGGTTTCGTTGTTGGCGTACATAATGGAAATGAGAACGGTTTCGGAGCGAACGAGCGCAGCGAGTTCGCTCACCATCACCACGCCATGTTCATCGACAGGTACTACAGAAACATCCACTCCTTCGTTTTTAAGTGCCATTGCGGCTTCATACACAGCGCTGTGTTCGATAGCGCTGACAATGATGTGAGGAACAATACCGGAGTCGCGCGCAAAGCGCGCGACTCCGAACACCGCAAGATTATCAGCCTCCGTTCCCCCGCTCGTAAAAACGATCTCATCAGCATGAACATCAAGCATTTCTGCAAGCTGTTTTCGAGATTTCAGGATGGCGCTCGCTGCGCTCGCGCCATCTCTGTGAATCGCACTCGAATTCGCAAAATACTCCTTATCCGCTTCCCGCATGAAAGCAGCCACCTCGCTATCTATAGGTGTCGCAGCTGCAGAATCCAAATATACCACTCGCCCGCCGGCCTTATTTTTTTTTGACTTTTTCTTAAATATACGTTGCAGAAGCATGTCCTCTAGTATATACTGGGGCACTGTATGGAGACAAACGTGATTCTCAGTATCGTTCCTATCGTTATTTCGATAATCGTCCTTATCCTCGTGATCCGGATGGAGCTTAGGCTCCGCCGTCTTTTCCGTGGAAAGGATGCGAAAACCCTCGAAGGACTGTACGCTGAGATCTCGCGCGACGTCGCCATCCTTGAACAGAACGAACAAAAGATCATTGAACACGCCAAAACCCTCGATGCTCGCCTCAAGAAAACAGTGCGAAGTATCGAAGTCGCACGTTTCAATCCGTTTGCAGATCAGGGCAGCAACCAAAGCTTTGCTATTTCTCTCATCAACGATGAAGGAGATGGTGTAGTGGTTTCAAGCCTCTACTCTCGCGACCGCGTCAGTGTTTTTGCAAAGCCCATTCAAAAAGGCACATCGACATACGAACTTTCAGAAGAAGAAGCCGATGTTCTCAGCAAATCCCTCAAACGTTCGTAAGCTGTTTTATTTTTAGTTAGAAATCCATGGAAACAACCACACCAAAAACACGTGTGCCTCGCCCTCCTGTCGTCGTAGTCGTCGGGCATATTGACCATGGCAAATCAACTCTCCTCGATTACATCCGAAAAACAAATATCGTCGACAAAGAAGCGGGTGGTATCACTCAGCATCTTTCTGCATACGAACTCGTACACAAAGATGAAACAGGCGCTGACCGCAAGATCACCTTCCTCGACACGCCCGGCCACGAAGCCTTTTCAGATATGCGAAACCGCGGCGCAAAAGTTGCTGACATCGCTATTCTCATGGTTTCAGCAGAAGACAGTGTGAAAGCACAGACAATCGAAGCGCTCAACTCTATCAAAGCAAGCGGCGCGCCATTCATCGTAGCTATCAACAAGATAGACAAGCCAGGCGCGAATATTGAAAAAGTAAAAATGGACCTTGCTGAACACGAAGTTTACGTGGAAGGATACGGCGGCTCTGTGCCATTCGTACCTATCTCTGCAAAAGTCGGAACTGGTGTTGACGACCTTCTCAGTATGATCCTTCTCGTGGCCGACCTCGCAGAACTCACTGGCGATGCAACACTCCCCGCTGAAGGTCTCGTGATCGAAAGCAACCTCGACCCAAAGCGCGGTATTTCAGCAACGCTTCTCGTTAAAAACGGCACAGTGAAGAAAGGAGAATGGATTCTCGCTGGTACTTCCCTCGTGCCTACTCGCATCATGGAAAACTTCCTTGGAAAACCCGTGGATTCTGCGACCTTCTCTTCACCTATCAAACTCACCGGTTTCGATGTTCTTCCTGTGGTTGGTAGCTCATTCCGCTCATTCAGTTCAAAGAAAGATGCAGAAAAAGCACAGGCTGAGCTCACTTCCAATGAAGGCGCAGCAGTAGCCGACGAAGTGTATGCTTCTTCAGTAAAAGTAATCCCTCTCATCGTGAAGACCGATGCTGCGGGCACAGGAGACGCTGTGGTAAAAGAAATCAAAAAACTCGATGACGACACCGTGAAATTCAAGATCATCGAAAAAGGTGTTGGAAGTATCGGTGAAGGTGACATGAAAAAAGCGATGGCTCATCCCGACACTATCATCATCGGATTCACCGTGAAGCTTGATGCTCGCGCTGAAGACATGCGCCAGAAAGGAGGTGTCACGGTAGAACTTTTCGATATCATCTACAAGATCAACGAATACCTCGAAGGCGTCAAAGAGGCTCGCCGTCCACGCGTTGAAACTATGGAGATCGAAGGCACACTCAAAGTGATCCGTGTGTTCAGCAAAACAAAAGACAAACAAGTGGTGGGTGGAAAAGTAACAACCGGCAAATTGAGCGATGGCGCGAAGGTAAAAATCATGCGCCGTGATTTTGAAGTAGGACGCGGAGAAATCGTCGGTATCGAACAAAGTAAAATGCGTACAAAAGAAGTTGCCGAAGGTCTTGAATGCGGCGTACTCGTAGAATCAAAAACAGAAATCGCCGGCGGTGACGTATTAGAAGCGTTTATCTTGGTCACTAAATAACATGGCACACAGACAAGAACGCTGGAACGAACTCCTCCGCCGGCTCGTGGCGACCTTCATAGAACGCGAATCCAACCGTGACGCGCTTATTTCTGTCACTCACGTGGATGTAAACGAAAGCCTCAAATACGCCACAATCTACATTTCTGTTCTTCCTGAATCAAAAGAAGACGCGGCGCTCAACTTCATGAAGCGCCAGCTCACCGACATCCGCACGCACATCAAGAAAAATGCGCCGAGCCGTGTGCTTCCATATCTCAACGTGGAAATCGATCGCGGTGAAAAGAACAGACAGATTATTGACCGGATCGACATTTCGCAGTAAACTACGCTAGTTATATTTTTGCGCCCATAGCTCAGTTGGTAGAGCAGCTCCCTCTTAAGGAGATGGTCGTAGGTTCGACTCCTACTGGGCGCACAACGAGCAAAGCGAAGTATGTGCGCCCAGAGCGAGCAAACTGCTTTGCTCGCGTTAGGAGTCGAACGCCGGAGCCATGCCGATAGGCAGGCGAGGCGGTGCCCAGGCCGAGCGAAGCATCGAGCCGAGGGCGACTCCTCTTTTTTTTTGTATAATATATTTCATGCCGGGGTGGCGAAATTGGTAGACGCACCTGCCTTAGGAGCAGACGGGGTGACCCATGGAGGTTCAAGTCCTCTCCCCGGCACCAGAAAAAATAACTACGCTTTTATATTTCCTATAAAATGCTAGAATGGCCTAGTCTTTTGAGGTAAGGCCGCGTGGCCAAGTGGTAAGGCGTAGGTCTGCAAAACCTTTATACGCGGGTTCGATTCCCGCCGCGGCCTCATAAAGATTTGCCCGGGTGGCGGAATTGGTAGACGCGCTCGACTTAAGATCGGGTTCCGAAAGGAGCGAGGGTTCGATCCCCTCCCTGGGCACACCATCAATTCCCCTTTTCACCCTTATAAACCAAACCCAAATAGCTTGACTTTTTTGTGTTTTCGTGTATAATATATAGGAAAAATAATATTAACAAAAAAAATAAATAAAGATGTCAGAACACGCACACACCACTCATTCTGGAGACCAAGTACAATCTGAAGCACCAAAACCACGATCAGGCACAGCAGCGAAAGTTTGGATTTTCGCACTCAGCCTTATTTTCTTACTAATAATGTTTGGTATGGAAAAGTGCAGTGGCGCTAAGGAGGGTACCAAGAAAAACAAAAAGTCTGAAAACGCAAGCTCTTTTCCGGCCGAACCAACAGATGACAATCCACTCTTTGTAGATCTTACTGGAGAGTTCTCCAAAATAATCTACTACACGAAGAACGCGGACTGGATCTGGGTTATAGGACATAGGGTAGAAATTGAACTTTCCACCGATCCTGCGAATCCAAAAAAAACGTGGAATCCTGAAAAAGAAAACAGGAACATCTACTATGGAGAAACTCTTTACGGACGAACAATCCATGGGGAAGAAATAACTGCGAAATTTTGGTATGAAAAAATAAAATAAAAATAAACCAAAATGTCACACTCACACGGACACGTCTTTCCTAGGCCGGTAGGCTTAGGATGGACATCAGTTATTGCAGGAATTTTATTTTGTATCGGACTTTTCTTTCTTTTCAAGATCTGGTTACCTTGGTACGCATCCTTTGTTATAGTAGTGAACTACTTTATCTGGGGATACGAAAACCCGGGTGCGCTTTTTGGAAACAGTATTACTCTTTTCAACAAGCTGGTACTCAACTACTACATGGATGGAATTTCATGGAATCCTTTTTGGTTCGCAAAAAGTATTCTTGTCTACGGTACACCACGATCAATGGCGAATCGAGTAAAACATTTCAGTGAGAAGTACGCAACACTTGAAAAACGAGAAATCACCATTAAGGGAGAGTACGAGACCAAACTTTATCATCCTGCAGCTTATGACTTTATGGAAGGAGGAGCTACTGCCGTAGACGATTATATGAAAATCGTTATAGAAAGCTCACTGCGTCCATTTGTAAAAGACCAGAAAGCTGTCGACTTATGGAGCGGAGTAATAACAAAAAGATCTCTTGAGGAGCAGGTGGAAAAGTTTATTGCAAAAAACAACCGTTACAAACATGACGACTTGATAATTGAGCACTTAGCTCAAGATCGTGTACACCTTGTTATTGAACAAGTAGATCCTGGGGAAGACTTCAAGAAAAAGTGGTCAAAAGTTGATGATGAAGCCATCGAAAGGATAAGTGAAGAAGCGAATATTAATACTGTCATTAAACTTCTTGGAAAGTTTGCAGATAAAATGAAGAAGAAAGGTATTCACCTTGATCCTAAAACTCTTCTCGATCGCTTCCAAGCGGAACGGGATGTAATCGATGTAACAGTTGAAGATCGAAACTTCAACGTTTCTGCAAACCTTGATCCTCAATCAGCAAGCGTTCTTTCTGGCCTTCTAAACAACGGGGTAAAACTCGATACTGCAACACAAGCAGCCCTCATTTCAGCAATAGCTGCAGCACTAAAGAGTAAAAAATAAATGCAAACGAAAATTTTGCACAAAAAACAAAAGCGTCGTATTACTACGACGCTTTTTCTTTTCCCAAAATAAAAACTCCCCGATTGCTCGGGGAGTTTTTTGTTCTTTCTATTTCTCAGGAAGCGTAATCGTGGCACCATTGGGGCCTTTAAAGCCCAAGGAGTTGATGACAAAGCGCATGATGCCGAAAACCGAAACCATGATCGCCATACCGACGATACCCCACATGATGTGCTTCTTGCCCTTGTCGCGGAGTTCCTCTTGTGCCGGATTGGCGAGGAACTGTACGATACCAAAGACGAAGTAGAGAAGCGCCACAGCGAACATGAAGGTAATGATGGGATTGATGATCGCATCATTAATCTTGGACATGAGCTCCGCGATGCCTGCATGAGCTATTTCATACTCGAAAAAGAAAGAAAGCATAGTGGAGCGTTAGTCGCAGGCAGGAGTGAGAGGGTTCTGGTCGACACAAGGAAGACCTGCTGTACCACCGACACCCACACCAAGAGTAGTAGAGAGGAAGCCTACAAGACCCCAGATAGCCACGATAACGAAGATACCGATGACACCGTAGATGATCTTGTCGCGAGATTCTGCGCGAGCTTCTTCGTCTTTAGAGATCACGTAGCTGATAACACCCCAGATGAAGTAGATAACAGCGAAGGTAATGAGGATCGGGATAATGTAGTTGAGGACAGTCTTCGTGATGTTGATAAGACTGAAAAGCTGCGTGGCATCTTGCGCAAACGCCACAGCCGGAACGGCGAGGACTGCGAGAAGGCCTAGATATTTTTTCATACTTTTTATAAAAAATAATTATTAATAACGAATAAATAAACGACTATGCGCACGACTCTCCCCTCGCAAGGGAAGCAGCGATGCTTATATTCTACCATTAAAAGAAACAGAAAGCGCTACTTGAGCTGTGGAACATCGCCCTCTCTGTTGTTATCAACATCAACACCGAGCGTGGTACCCACAAAGCGCACAAGAGTCCACGCTGCCACTATCACAAAGATGCCGATAATACCGTTGATGATGTGGTCGCGTGAGTTCTTACGCTCTTCTTCATTCTGCGAGATCACAAACTTGATAACGCCAGAAATGAAATAGATGAGGGCGAGGGTAATGAGGATCGGAATGATGTAATTGAGAGTGGTCTTGATAACCGTGAGAAGACCGTAGAGGTTGCCGCTTTCCATTAGTTAACTCCAAGGGTTGAAATAAGGAGGTTGACCAAGCCCCAAATGCCGACCATTGCAAAAAGTCCGACAATACCCCAAATGATCACCTTTCTTCCCTCAGCACGAGCTTCTTCGTTGTCGGCGTTGATCACGTACTGGATAATACCCCAGATGAAGAAGATGAGCGCGAGAGTGGCGAGAATAGGTACGAAGAATTTATTGATAAGACACACAAGGAAGGCTACGAGGTTCTTGAGTGAAGAATAACTGATCTCGGGGCACGTACCGAGGCTCACGAGTTGAGGAGAAGTGGCAAGCGTTACATCATTGTTGCCAACAAGTCCTGCATTTTCACCGTAATTTTCACTGTTACCCACAACAGTGCTATCGCTCTGAACAAGATCTCCATTCAGTTCTACTTGACCTCCTTGTAGGTTGTCGGAATCACCAGTGCTTCCTTGCAAGAATGCGTTGGAATCATAGCCATCGCCATTATCAAATATAGTGGGAGCCTGACCTGTGGTAGACGCGCCACTAGAAGAACCAGCAGTAAAAGTCGAAGTACCAGTACCCTTTCCTCCTTGTGCAAATGTTACAGCAGGCAAAGAGAAAAGCGTTATTGTGAAGATGAAAGCGGCTCCTATGAATACTGAATTCCTTTTTTTCATACTTATGATTTGAGCGAATCGATAGTGCTTGCAATACCCTGAGCCAGCACCCATGCACCGAGCAGCAAGGCGCCACCAATGAGTGTGTAAATGAACGTGTTTTTTGCTTTTTCAAGACCTTCGGGGTTGCCGAGTGCGGTCACAAAAAGGAAACCGGAATAGATGATGAAGAACGCCACGATAGGCACACCGATGATGAGGACGATGTTGAGAAGCTCTTCGACGAGACCACCGATGCTGTTTACTTTGATGGGGTTTTGGAGGCCAGACGTTTCTGAGGGTGTTCCACTTCCACCACTACTGAATCCTTCATTAGAACCACCACCTGTACTGAATCCTTCATTAGAACCACCACCTGTACTGATCATTTCATCTGCTCCACCACCTGTCTGCGCAACAGCAAACGAAGCAGCGCTAAAAGAAACAAATCCAAGCGCGATGATCAGTATAAAAAATTTCTTGATGTAGGTTTTCATATTCAAAAATTAGAGCGGTGTACTATCTAATAAACTTGCTTCCGGATCGAGTTCGAGCGAGGAAGTGATGGTCTTCACTATGAGCCATGCGGCAAGGACAAGGATCACACCCCACAATGCCTTCCAAAGCACCTTTTTCGCTTTTTCTTTCGTCTCTGCGTTTCCTCCACTCGTGAGGAAAAGAAAACCCACGTATGCGAATATAATAGCCGAAAGCGGAAGCATGAGCACTAAAATGAAGCCGAGAATACGCTGCACGAGCTCCATAAAGTCCTGAAAGCGACACGGGTCAGTAGGCGTACCATTACATTTTACCAAACTATTCGCATATTCTTCACTGTCAAAATCGGTGTCGTCGGCTGCGCCGTACATGGGGCCACCGGGAGTATCGGTTGCTGTATTTCCGCCACTACCTCCGCCAGTATCTGACGAACTTGCAGTCACAACAAAGGTTTGACCTGGTGTGTATGCAATAAGCGGGTTGGAAGATTTTACCAGTTTGAATATGTATTCTTCACCTGCGGTAAGGTTCGAAAGGCTGGCGGTAAACGTCACTTCCTGAAACACATTCATGATGGTGTTGAGTACCACAGGACCAAGCGTCGTCACTCCTTCCGATGCCAAGCCATAAGCTATTTTCATGTTCGGATTTTCGTTATCAGAAGAGGCTGTAATAGAGCATGGAATCTGCACGCTTGTTGTTGTAGAAGTAAACCCATCAGCAGGAAAGACAGAACACTGTACTTCAAAGTATCCATCATCGGAGTTATCTTGTGCAGGAACAGTGCCGTATTCAGTATTGGCTGAACTATACAAAAGAGGTGTCGAATAATTTCCACCGATGCGAACACGAAAATAGTAAGATGTGCCCGGCAAGAGAATATTTGTCGGAAACGCAAGCGCTTCTGATATCATGCCGTTATTAGTCACAGGCACCTGCCCTGCTGGAATGTCGTAGCTTTGTGTGGTTATTTGACCATCAAAATACTGGCCGGTGCTCGCATCAACATAAATCGTTTTTGAAAACGGAATCGTGGCATAGGCTACGCCACCCGGATCGGTGGTTACTGTGGCTTGAAAAAAATTGGGGCTAATGCGCGCTTCAACCGCGATGGAATTTCCTGAAAGAGAAACACTATCGAGCATGATACCTGAAGAAACCTGCGCGCGAAGAGAATCACTCGGAGCGAAAAACGCGCACACTAGAAGAAGAGCGGGGATAATTCCTTTTTTCAAAAACATCATCATGTACTTAGTATACCGCATACATTTCTTTTAGCCGCTGATAAGTCGTGAAAACGCATTCTGCGCTTCTGAAACGGCTTGTTCGGGAGTCTTGGCGCCAGAGATAACTGTATCAAATAGATTTTCAAAAATTGGATTAGTACCAGTATCACTCGGATCAAGCCAGCCTTTAGAAATGAGCGCGGAAGTATAGAGTAATTGACCATAGAGATTCTGCGGATAGTTGGCGCGACCAAGAAGCTCAAGGCGAGCAGGAGCTACGGGGTTTTTATCAATAAGTCCATTCACTATTTTCTGCACGAAATCTTTTCCTGAAAGCACCGTTGTGGCTGCAGTAAACGCAGTGTTGAAATTCTTGCTAGTCTTCACGATGGCGACACCCGTAAGGCGACCAATGGTTGTTTGCTCAGCCGTACCGCTGATCTGCGGCACGCGCGCAACATCGAAATTGAGATTGGGATTGCGAGCTGAAATAGACGGTATTTCACTAGCATACCCAAAATAGAACGCGAGATCTTCAGCAATGAATGCTTCAAGTGAAGAATCTTTTGCACGATTCCATGTATAGAATGCGCCAAGAGGATCAGTGAACTGCGATTGGAAACGGAGCGACTCTACCGCAGGATTCACACCACTAGGAGCGGAACCTGAAAAGGTAGATTTATAACCGCCCATAGTCGTCCGTGCCACGATCGGATTTCCAAGCTGGAGAAGCATGAGAGAAAAAATATCCTTTGAGTGTGTCACATTGCGAGGTGAACCGAGCGCAACGCCACTTTTAAGAATAGTCGTTCCCTCTTTTTTGGTGAAAAGTGGCACCATGCTTTTCAATTCTTCCCACGTTGCAGGCGCTTTGGTGATACCTCCGTCTTGCAAGAGGTTTTGGTTGTAGAAGAGAACCATCGGATCCACTAAAATAGGAAGAGCGACAACGCCTGTTGGGGTGAGAAAGAGTCTCCCTTCTTCTATATATGCATCACGAAATGCACGCTCACTGAGACTTTCATATGGAATAGGATAGAGCTTGTTCTCGAGGCGCACAACGCGATCTTCTGTGAGGAAAATGATATCAGGTCCCACACCCGATGCGATACTTTCAGAAAGGTCAGATTCAAAGGTCTCAGGCGAACGCTGTATGTATCGCAACTGAAATGTCTTGCTCGTGTTATTGAAATTGGTGAAGATGGGTTCTATAAGATCCTGACGAAAGGTTCCCCACACGACGACCATTCCGGTACCTTCAGCGGAACTTCCCCCTTTCTTTTTGGAAAACATAATGAGCGCAACAACAGCCGCGAACACAAAGACGACGAGAATAATGATTTGGAATTTAGATTTTTGCATAAAGGTTATGAAGCAGCGACGCCGCGAACGAATAATAGGCCGAAGTGATGATCTCCAGCGGGAATTTCTTTTTGTATCGAGAATCCGTATTTTTGAAATGCTTCGGTGGCTTTTTCTTTCGTAACCACTGATTTCGCATCAGGTCCCATTCCACCAAAGGCTTCAGTCCAATCAATAAAAAGCACCCGTCCGCCGCGCTTCACAATGCGCGCAAGTTCGCGGATGAAATCGTCTTTGTGTTCTACTTGAAAAAAGACGTTAGAAACAAGTGCAAGATCGACTGACTCATTGGAAAGCTTTGTGCCGCCTGGCTTTTCGATATCACCCCAGATGCACTCCACGACATCACGAAGAGAAAGAGGGACATCATTTTTAAGACGCGTCACAATATCTTTCTGCACTTCAATGGCATACACTTTTCCACCAGGCGAAACCATCCGCGCTGCGTTCATGGTGTACACGCCCGCACCCGCACCAAGATCGGCGATTTTCATTCCGGGTTTTATTTCAATCGACGAAAGAATAGCTTCTGGACTGAGGAACATATGGAGATAGTATACAAGGAAAAACAAAGAACGAAAAGGAGCCCGCAGGATGTGCATACAAAAGAATTTCAACTGTTGGAATCTACCGCTCTCACAGATCGTGAAAAATTTCACGATACGGAGTATTTCATCGGCAAGTTATTTTTTGAAATTCTTTTGTACGCACATCCTGCGGGCTCCGTGTGGCAACCTAGTACCCCATCGC
>JACCDT010199742.1_pt1 | contig 43429 bp, 63 predicted proteins | sample 7446291 | NCBI WGS metagenome assembly JACCDT01 (sample SAMN15323446, study PRJNA562643) | freshwater metagenome | isolation source: river surface water | place: USA:Blue River Watershed | collected 2017-08-17
ATATTCCCTGTGCTGTGGAGTCTATTGCAGACTATGACTAAGCAACCAATTACACAATGGCAACCATTAACACTGCAAGGTGCTGGCTTATTCCACATTGCTATGGGTGCTGTACTTGGTTTGGCAGCATGGGGTCGTACACAAGAAAAACTTGGAGGAGCGAACAATGGCGGTTTACAATCAATGGCACCAAGCAGCCCAACAACATTTAGCTCTCCGTCAACAGGCGGTTTCGGTGCACCAGCTCAGACAAGTTTCTCAGCAACAAACGCCACAAGTGGCTTTGGCGGAAGCGGCTTTGGAGGCGCACCTACAACGGGTTTTAGCTCAGCACCACAAATGAGTAAACCCCTTCCAGCAGTAGGTAAACCTGCCAATATTGGACCGGTTGACAGCGATTACATGCCGCCAAGAGATTAATTGACAAATTAGTCTCTATGCTATATAATAGTGTATGGACTACTATTCAATATTAGGTGTAACCGAAACAGCTACGCAGGATGATATTAGAAAGGCCTATAAAAAATTGGCCATGAAATATCATCCTGACCGCGGCGGTGATACCAAGAAATTTCAAGAAATAAGCCAAGCATACGACACTCTCGGAGATCAATCTAAGAGGGCCGACTACGATGCTGAACGTAACGGTATGAGAATGGGTGGAACACAGTTCCACTTTACTACAGGCAATCCGTTTGATCCGTTTAGTCAAATGTTCGGAGGACGCAGTCCTTTTGATCAATTTTTTAATCAGGCCAGGGGGCAGAGATTAAAGAATAGAGATTTGAACATACGATGTACTATATCTTTTAAACAATCATATACGGGAACTGAACTCGAAGCCAGCTATAACTTGCCTTCAGGAAAAAGTCAAACTGTTGTTATTAAAGTTCCTGCCGGTATAGAAAGCGGGCAGGTAATACGATACAGCGGCATGGGCGACGACACTAATCCAAATTTCCCAAGAGGAGATCTGAATGTAACGATTATGGTACAGGCAGTTGAGGAATATGATCGTCGTGGTCATGACCTTGTGACATTTTTAAAAATTAATCCTATCGAAGCTATGATAGGCTGTGTTAAAAATATTATCACGTTAGATGATACAGTTCTTAAAATAAATTTAAGGCCTGGTGTTCAGCACGGTGCAGAATTTTTACATAGAGGTTTAGGATTTACTGATGTTAATTCTCGATACAAAGGTAACTTAATTATTCATGTAAAGATAGATATTCCCGAAGTAGTAGACTCAGATATTAAATTAAAATTAGAAGCCATAAATGCTGAAATTAATAACACATCCAAATCCAATACTTGATCAAGAATTAACAGAATTTGACTTTAGTAATCCAATTATAGACCCTTATACATTAGAAGAAGACATGGTCAAACTAATGTGGGAAAATAATGGTATTGGATTAGCTGCCAGTCAAGTAGGAATTAATGCAAGAGTCTTTACTATTATGACACGTAATCTACAAGGAGTTACTGAACCTTTTGCAGTTTTTAACCCTAAAGTTATTGCAGTTAGCGATGGCATCGATCAAGGAGAAGAAGGTTGTTTAAGTTTTCCGGGATTATTCTTTCATGTTAAACGCCCAGAACATATAGTAGCCGAATTCTTTGACAGAGATAATAATAAGTGTATAATAAGATTTGACGGCATCGATGCTCGCTGTTTTCTACACGAGCTCGATCATTTGAATGGAATCTGTTTTACTTCAAAAGTTAGTAAACTTAAACTCGATTTAGCAATTAAGAAACAAAGGAAACGTAATGGTAGAACCAAGTGATGAACTGCAATTGGTATTTGAAAAGGCAATTGACGTAGCAAAAAAATTAAAGCATGAATACTTGACAATAGAACATCTGTTGTTTGCCATGCTGTGCGACGAGTCTTTTACTAATTGTATTCAAGGCTACGGAGCAGATCCAGAATATATTAAAAAGAATCTTGAGCACTATCTTAAAAACAAATGTGACGAGATTGTAAGCTCTCAAGATGTTACAAAGCCTCGTAAGACTCAAACAGTTGAGCGTGTGCTTAATCGTGCATTTACTCAAGTTTTGTTTAATGGTCGTCAACGTATTGAACCAACAGATGTCTTTATTGCCATGATGAGTGAAAAGCGTAGCTGGAGTAACTACTATATTCAACAGGCTAATATCGATAAAGAAAAATTCGCCGACTATATCAACAGCGAAGTAGAAACTTCCGAAGAAGAAGAAAATCCCCGAGACAATCAAGGTGACCGTGCTCTAAAAGCATTTACTACTAACCTTAACGATTCTGTTAAGAAAAATAAAATTGATCCTGTTATCGGTCGCGTTGAAGAACTTGAAAACATTGCACTGGCCATGGGTCGACGCAGTAAAAACAACGTAATTCTTGTCGGTGACCCAGGTGTTGGTAAGACTGCTATTGCTGAAGGTCTTGCTTACAATATTGTTAACGGTGCTGTTCCTGACTTCTTAAAAGATTACACAGTTTATAATCTTGATATTAGTGCTATGTTAGCTGGGTCAAAATATCGCGGAGACTTTGAAGAAAGGTTTAAAGCTGTATTAAAAGGTCTAAGCAAAAAAGGCAAGACTGTGCTATTCATTGACGAAGCTCATATGATTAGCGGTGCTGGCAGTGCAAATAACAATGCTAACGATCTTGCCAACATGATGAAGCCTGCATTAAGCAAAGGTAATGTTAAGGTTGTAGCAAGTACTACATGGGAAGAATATCGCAAGCACTTTGAAAAGGATCGTGCCTTAATGCGTCGTTTCCAACGCATTACAGTTGATGAGCCTACACAAGAAATGACTTTGCAGATCCTTAAAGGTATCAAGAAGTATTACGAACAATTCCACGGAGTTAAGATTAAAGAAGATGCACTCAAGGCAGCAATTAAACTGTCCGTGAAATATCAAAGTGATAAAAAATTACCCGACAAAGCTATCGATTTAATTGACTGTGCCTGTTCACGATTCAATTTAAAACTATCGGATGATAAAGTAGTTACTGAATCCAATATTCAGTTCGAGCTATCTAAGATGATTCAGATGCCAGCAGAACAAATTGCTGAACAAGAAAGTAGCAATCTTGCTGTCCTTGAAGATCAATTGAAGTTCGAAGTTTACGGACAAGACTCTGCTATTACAGAAGTTGTTGACAAGATTCTTGTTGCTCGTGCAGGTCTTAAGCCTGAGAATAAGCCAGTTGGTAGTTTTGTGTTTATGGGGCCAACGGGCACAGGTAAAACCGAAACTGCTAAATCATTAGCCAAGCATCTTGGTGTTAAGCTGTTACGTTTTGACATGAGTGAATATCAAGAAAAGCACAGTGTAAGTAAACTTATCGGTAGTCCTCCGGGCTATGTGGGCTTTGAAGAAAATGCCGGTTTGCTAATTACACAAATTCAAGAAAGTCCAAACTGTATTTTACTGTTTGACGAAATTGAAAAGAGTCATCCTGACGTTTCAACTATTCTGTTGCAGATGATGGATAATGGATTTGTCACAGGCAGCAACGGTAAAAAGGCAGACTGCCGCAATTTAATTCTTATTCTTACTACAAACGCAGGAGCGCAAGAGGCAGATAAAAATGCCATCGGCTTTGGCAAGCAAGAAAAAGAATACAGCAATAAAGATTTAAACAAGTTTTTTGCACCAGAATTCCGTAATAGACTTGATGCAATTGTTACCTTTGGTAAACTTACAAAAGAAACAATGATTAAGATTGTTGGTAAATTTGTTCTCGAACTTAAAGAGCAAATTAAAGAAAAAGACGTCAAGATAAAAATTACTGACGAAGCTATCGACTGGCTCATTGAAAAGGGCTTTGATAGCAAGATGGGAGCAAGACCGTTACAGCGTGTAATTGACAAAGAAGTTAAGAGACCGTTAGCTCGTATGATGTTGTTCGGTGAGCTAAAGAATGGTGGTAATTTAACTATTACTGTTGACAATGACAACATTGCGTTAGTTGCCAAACCTAAAATTCCAAGGATTGCGTTGAGTGAAAATACCCAAGTCGATATTAATTAAGGATACTGTTAGTTTATTTTCAAACAAGTACAAATATAAAGTTGTTCTTGTTTGTCCTTTAGCCAGCTGGTTTAGAGGTAATGATCTTGCTAATGTTAGTGCAAAATTAACTGAACTAACTGATAAAGGCATAGTTCCCAGCTGGGCTAAAGTAAAGTTGCCCGACGATGTTAACTTTACCAAAGGAATTCATGATATTGTATCTTCGTTTGATCAAGGATACGATATAAGGGTTGAACAGCCATTTATTAATTTTTACACTAACGAAAGCAGTTATGTTGAAAAACTTTGTAATTTAGATCCTAACAGAATAAAATATATAAGCATACCCAACAAAAATAACCCCGAGCTATCTCCGCAGTCAGTTATTGTAAAAAAACTGGACTTTGATTATAAAATTTTTATGGGCAGAACACGTAAAAATTATCGAGATTTTGTAACTTGGGCAGAGGGAAATAAAAAAGTTAGACTAACGCCCACTGTAAAATCGCATTTAATAAAAGATAGAAGCTGGGGCGGCAGTTACTTTTATGTTAAAGGCGAACAAACATTAACTATGGTAAAGCTGTTTTTAGGCAGCGATATAGCTAAAATCGACAATGTAATTAAAGCATAAGTTCCATCCCCTATTTCGATAAATATAAAGAAATAGGGGATTTCTTATGACCGTTAAAACTTTAGGCGATTATATTGAATTAGTTGAATCCTTATCAGAACAATTTGAGTCTCAGATACATCCTGGAGACGGTTTTGAGATTGAGATCGGCGAAGATACTGTTATCGAAACAACTGTTATTGAAAGTTGGGACGATAGCATCTTAATTTCCTTAGACAGCCAGGCAATTAAGATGCTTAAAGAATCAAATATTACACTAATCACCGAAGCAGAATATCAAGGACGTTCTGTACCGTTAGGCAAGCCTATGAAGGGCGATGTTAAAAAGTCTAAGGTATATGTACGCAAGCCTAACGGCAAAGTTGTAAAAGTTAACTTTGGCGATAAAAAATTAAGTATTAAAAAACATATTCCGGGGCGCAGAAAAAATTTCCGTGCCCGTCATAACTGCGACAATCCAGGACCACGCTGGAAGGCACGCTATTGGTCTTGCAGGGCTTGGTAATTATGCAGATAAACGATATATTTCCCGCTGACAGTCAAAAGAAAGAATTAGGTTATGACTTAAAAGATGATCTTATCTGTTTTATGCAGAATGATCCTGCCTTTTATAGAAAAACTTACTTTCCAGTAATGCACAAATTTAAAGAATACATTAAGTCTGACTTATCTGTTAGACCTAAAGCATTTGAATCTATAGTAAAGAAAGCCTATAGTCAATATAAAGACACATTTAAAGTTGAAGGCCTTGAATCCGAGTTATCTGAAGAACTTTGCCGAGAAGTTTGTGAAGAACTACATCGAATAGAAAGACAAAACATTAATGACGGTCATTACGACGACGAGTAACTAAAAATGTTTTTAAGAGAATTATTAGAGGCAAAACCTACAACAGCAGCCATTATGTTTGGTCGCTTTAACCCGCCACACTTTGGTCATGTTGATGCATGGAGAGTGGCTGCAAATTTTCCTGTTTGGTATATTGGAACTAATCAAAGTACTCAAGGTCCTAAGGACCCTTTACCTTTTGAAATTAAAATCGAAGCAATGAATACTTTATACCCGGAAATAGAAGGGCATTTAGTTGCAGAGCAAAACTGGTTTACATTGGCCGTAAAAGTTTTTAAGGAACTTGGGGGGAATATTACTTTAAAAATAGTAACAGATCCAGAAGACAAAGACATATACGTTCCAATGATACAAAAACAAAATGGTCTTGAAGGCCCCCATGGATATTATAAATTTCAAAATATCGAATGGGAAAGAGCTGAACGTAAAAGCGAAGCATCATTGGTTCGTAAAGCAGTAAAAGAAAATAATCCTGCAGATTTTAAAAAATACTCAGGAACAGATCCTAATATGCCTATTGCAGGCCGACCATATTTTGAACTTGTACGCAAATACATGTTGCCTTATATGCAGGCAGAAGAACAAGAACTTAAGAGAAAACAAGAACGAGATAGGATCAAAGCTGAAAAAGAAAAAGCCAAAGCTGAAAAAGAAAAAGCCAAAGCTGAAAAAAAGAATAAAGAACAGACTAACGATATGGCAGAAGATGCCGAGCCAATGGATCGTGAATTTTCTCTGGTTAAAAAATTAGGCAGATTAGGTCAGCGTATTGTGCAAAATCCTAAACTTTGGGACAAATACGAGAAAGAACATAACAGTGACAATCCCGATTGGATTATTAGTTTAATAATGGACGGAACAGGTGCTACATTTAATGAAGTGGTACATCTCAACGATGTGTTCGGTGAAATAGGTGGGGGATTGGGACGAATTATAGATTTTGCTTGGGCTGTTAAAGAAGGTACATGGGAAGAAGACTTCATGGATCCTTATAGACAGCATAGAAGTCAAAATAGCAAAGACGAAATGGGCGAGATGTACAAAAGCCATAACAGACTATCAAGACATTTAAAACAAGGTCAATCACCAACTATAGGTGTTGAAAAGTCTGCAATGAAATCAGCTGCACAATATGTAAGGAATAGATAATGGACGAGTTATATAAGGCATCAAAAATTGCGTTTGCCAGCTCTTATAGTTTTGTAATCAAGGCACAAAACTTTCACTGGAATGTAGAAGGTATGTTTTTTGAACCTTTACACAATCTATTTGGTAAAATTTACGAAGAAGTATACGGCAGTATAGATACATTTGCTGAACAGATTAGAGCTATGGGCACATATACACCTGCCAGCTTTCAAAGATTTAGTATGCTTACACAAATTGAAGATGAAACAGAAATGCTTGACAGCAAACAGATGGTCATAGAACTTCTCGAAGATAACGAAAAGATGATTAAGATGCTACAGGTATTATTTGAAATTAGCGAAGCAAATAAACAATACGGATTTAGTGATTTTGTAGCAGGACGTATTGATGCACACAAAAAACACAGTTGGATGCTACGAGCAACACTAAAATAATATGGATGAATTAAGTCAGTTAAAACGTCTTGCCGGCATAAACGAATTTAAAGGCTATTTAAAATATGAGCCTGAAGATCCGCTTGGCGGCAGTAATATCAGTTTAACTGGCAATGAAAAAGCTCAGCTAATGCGCGAGCATAACATTAAACCTGGAACTCCTGAATGGTTTAAACTGTGGTTTAGCTTACCTAAACTTACAGGAGAAAAGCCAGTATGAATCTTAGAGAAGTAATAGCTAAAGAAGATGCTGTAGACATTCCTCAAATGTTTGCAGATTTCTTGCCTATTGCAATGGAAGTTCTTAATATTGATAAGTTACCTAAAATAAAATTAAAAAAATTTATCGAAGATGAAGAACAGCCGACATTTGGCAGATATATTAACGACTTATTAGTTATTGAATTAGGTATTGGTAATAGACATCCCGTTGATATATTAAGAACATTGGCACACGAGTTAGTGCATTTTAAACAAGATCAAGCAGGCAAGTTAGGCATACACAGTGGAAACACTGGCAGTCCAGAAGAAAATCAAGCAAATGAAGTAGCAGGTATCATTATGCGTCATTTTAATATGAAACATTCTCGATATCTAAGCACTAAGCCGTTAATCTTTAACGACATCACTGAAAATTTTGCAGATGGTAAAAATCCAGGACGCAAAGGGTTAGCTAAACGCAGTGGTGTTAATTGTAAGCAGCCTGTAAGTAAATTACGAAGCATTGCAAAAAATTCCTCTGGGGAAAAACAACGAATGGCACATTGGTGTGCTAATATGAAAAGCGGGAGAAAGAAATGAGTTTTGAATTTGATTTTACTGTAGAAAAATTAGCACAATTGATTCATAAAAATAAGAATCCTCAAATGTGGTACGATGCCTTTACAGAGTATTTGCCAAAATTTGAAATAGTCACACCAGCACGAGTTGCCGGGTTTATAGCACAGTGTCAACACGAAAGTTTAGATTTTACTATTCTTCAAGAAAATTTAAACTATGGTGCTAAAGGTTTACGTGGACTGTTTGGAAAATACTTTCCAACTGATGATTTAGCCAAGCAATACGAGCGTAAACCAGAAATGATTGCTAACAGGATTTATTCTAACCGTATGGCTAACGGATCAGAGCAAAGCGGAGATGGATGGCGTTTTAGAGGACGCGGAATACTTCAAATCACAGGACGTGATAACTACACACGTTGCAGTAGAGAACTGTTCGGTGATGACTGCCTTGTAGAAGATCCAGATCTACTACGTCAGCCAGCTTACGCTACACTAACAGCCTGCTGGTTTTGGCACAAAAATCAACTAAATCCTATTTGCGATAAGGGAGATATTGTGCTGCTTTCTAAAAAGATTAACGGTGGTACTATAGGATTGGAAGATCGTATTGCACACTGGAATCAGGCATTAGATTTATTTGAGAGTGAATAATGAAAGTACGTGACGTAATTAACGAATATGCCAGTGCTGGTGCTACCAGCACTGCTAATATCGGTACGGTAGTAAATCCGCACATTAGTCCTGGTAAAGCAAGAGGTAAAAAAAGCTATTTAGGTAATCCGTGGGGAGGACAAAGCGGTACTAAGGCGCCGCCGCAACCTAAAGTTGTACAAAAGAAAAACCCAGACGGCACTGCTAAAGGTGCCCACGAATTAAAAGGAACCAGCTTATTTGGAGGCGCTGCTATTAAGCGACGCTAAATAATAGAATAACGGAGTTAAATATGCCAGGTATGAACATGATGAACAATCCCAATCCCGACGATAAAGAAGCGGCGATGGCCCGGGCTGATCTTTACAAATTAGCCAACTATAGTTTTAAATTATTTAAGATGATCAGAGACGGGGATCAGCTTGAAGGCTGGGTACAAGCTAAAGTTACAAAAGCAGCAGACTATATTGCTTCTGTATATCACTATATGGAGTACGAAATGAAATTTAGCGAATACGGAAATAAATTAGAAAACAGCGATATGTATACTGAAGAAGTTCGTCAGCAATACTTGAGAAAATTAAATGAAGCTCGAAATAAGTTAGAAAAACTTAAAAGCGTTCACGAACAAAGTGTAGCTGTTCCACAAAATCCAGATGGTGCTACTGCTCCTCCAAAGAAAGATCCTAAGACAGGACGTTATCCAAAAGTAACATCAGGTCCCAACAAAGGCAAAGAGTGGAGTGAAAAGACTCCTGGTCCTACAAATCCTGCCATGAAAGAAGCTACTAAGGGCGATGGCAATTTAGCTAACAATGCTAAACCATACGACAAAGTTACACGCGGTGATGTTATTGCTGGTCGTCTTGGCAAAGATGAAAAGGGCGGCAAAACTAAAAAGACTAACGAAGTGGCTGCATTAGGTGCTGCTGCTGTAGTGGCAAAAGATGTAAAGAGAGCTTTAGATAAACCACTACCTCCAAGTATGCAGCCAGGTCAAGCAAGGGGTCCGCTTGCTAAAAAATCTACAAATGTAGAAAAAGAAAAGAATGATATAGAAGAAAGCGAAGATCTTAAAAAAGTAGGCGATACTAAGAAAACTCGTACTGGCGAATTGACTAAAACTAAAACTGGTGTAGTTCATAAGCGTACAGATTATTCCGATGATGAGCGCGGCGAAGCACCAAGCACAGTTAAACAAAAATCTGCTGCTGAAAAGAAAGCAGATAAATCCAAAGATATTAAACTACCCAAGCACAAAGGTAATACCTGGGGTATGAAGGGCGGCGAAAAATTTGGTAAGAAAATGGAAACTGCTGTAGCAGGTGCTCCACAAAAATCTGGTATTCCTGCCACTGCTAAAACTACTGTGCCAGGAATGAGAGCCACACAACAAGATCTAAAGAAGGCAGGATCAAGTGCAGCTCTCGGCGAAGGCAAATGCAATCATACACCAGCAGGTAAAAAGTGTCCTGTACACGGATTAAAAGAATGTGGTGGTATGTACGAAGCTAAAGCTAAGAATCTAAAACAACAAGCAGCTATTGCTATTGCTAAGAAAAAGGCCAAATAATCATGGACATGAAAAAATTTCTACAGGCTGTTGATGGTGCCTCTTCATCAAAGAAGTCTGCAGAAGGTTCCAGTGACATGAAAAAATTCCTTCGTGTAGTTAAAGAAGCTGATTTAAATCAAACACCAGCGGCTCCTGCACCAGACCAGTTCGATGCAGTTACCTTAGATTCCGCTGACGGTTTTAAAGATGCAGTTAAAAAAGCTGCAACTGCCAGCGGACTCGAAGCGGAAGAATTAGCGCAAGTAGACAAAATGATTATTGCAGACGCTGACGGCACAGTCGACGTAGAAAAGACGTTGACTAACATGTTGACAATGTTTAGCGATGCTATGCCAGAAATGGTTAAAATGATACAAGACTTAATTGCCGCATTTGAAAAGGCTATGAAGGCACCAGAATTTGCAACGTTAGACCCAGAAGCTAAACAAAGTGTTGTAGATGCTTTAGCAGACATGAAAGCACAACTGCCAGTAATGCAAAGAAATGCACAAGCAGCGGCAGCACAGCTTAAAACAGACGCAGCACCCCAGACTCCTGTATACGAAAGAAGTATATTTGGAAAATACTTTAAAAAAGTAGAACAAGAAATTACAGAACATCGTCAACAGACTAAAGATAAGGCTGAGCTACTTGCAGAAAAAGTTTCTAAAAAAATAATGAAACGAATTTCAGAAAGAGTAACAATTGGGCCTGATGGTCAAACAATTGGAGGTTTCAAGCCAACTCCAGCAGATCCAGATGCTCCAGTTAAACCAGCAGCTACTCAAGAACCGTCTGCAACAATACCCGGCAGTAATTTGCAAAAAGCAGAAAAAGCCGACAAAGAATCAGGAACAATAACAGTAGGCGGACAAGAATATAACATGGTTATGTTGCCGCCCGGGGGCATACGTCCAAGAAGCGGTAAAAAAATTGCTATCCCACAAGCTGTTATGGGAGAAAGAGGAATTGGAAACTATATTGGTATTTTAACTAACGGTACCGTTTATGTTATACCAAAGGGAGAACAATAAAAACACACTACCTTAGGACCTTTGCGTTATATAAGTGTGCGCCGGCTGCTGGCGCGGGACGGCTGAATTCGCTACTCAGAATCCTGGAAGTGAGCATAAATACACTATAGAAATTTGGGGATTATTATGGACTTAAAAGCTCTTATTGCAAGGATAGATCATTTAGAAAAGAAGCAGGTTTTAATCGAATCTGACGATCGAATTCCAGCTAAGAAAAAAGAAACATCGTGGACTGATAAGAGTGGTAAAAAGCATCCTGCTACCCAAGTCCAAGGACATCAAAGTCGTAAAGCCGACAAGGAAGCTGAAAAAGATTCTAAGAAAGACGAAGGTATTGTTTTTAGAAGCCATATTGCACAAGAACTTTTAAGAGAATTTGGTCTTGAAGAAGCAGGTGAATTTAAATTTAGCCCAGAACAAGAAAAATGGTTAGGTGGTGCTGATCGTCAAGATCCGTATATTATTAATAGAATGCCAGGCCCTAAGCCTCCTGTATCTTTTTTTAAAGATCCAGCAATGCAACAATTAGCAAAACAGATGAAATTCCCAGCAGCGGCTGCACCGGCAGCAGGCGCGGCAGCAGGTGCAGCAGCAGGCGCCGCAGGTCAGGCAGCAAGTCCAGCAGCGGGCGCACCTGTTACAAGCGGTAGTGGAGCACCTGTTACAAGCGGTAGTGGAGCACCTGTTACAAGTGGCACTGCAAAACCAGATACAGCAAGTGGTTCTGCTCCGGCAGCAGGTGCTACTAAAACACAAGATATGGGCGATGGTAGTAAACTTACTACAGGACCTGGCGGTGTTGCAGCAACTAATGATGACGGTACACCTTATATTCCAGGATCAAATCCCAACCTTCCTAAAAATCAAACTAAAACACAAGATATGGGCGATGGTAGTAAACTTACTACAGGACCCGGTGGTGTTGCAGCAACCAACGATGACGGTACTCCATACATTCCAGGAAGCAATCCAAATCTTCCTCAGAACAAGCCAGCAGGTGGTCAGGCAGCAAGTCCAGCTAAGCCAGCTGCTCCTACAGGAACTACAGCACAAGGTGACGATGACGGTAACACAATGATTACTAAACCAGATGGTACTACAATGGTTGTAGGTCCAGACGGTAATGCTATTAAACCCGGATCAAATCCTAACCTTCCTGGAAACAAGCCGCCTGCAAGTGGACCAAGCAGTGTTAATGCACAAGGTCAAAACGTAACTATGCCAGACGGTACTAATCCAGAAACTGGTGAAAAACCAGCAGCACAGGCAGCTGCTCCGGGCGGACCTTTACAATTACCACCAGGTGCGGCACCTGAACCAGGCATGTCAGTTGCAGGTGGTGACAAACCCGCTGGCGGTCAGGCAGCAAGCCCAGCTAAGCCAGCTGCCGGCGGAGTACCTCCATGGGTTTCAAGATTAAGTCCTTCTAACTTTGCACAAGCAACTCAACTTGGATTGCTTAAGAATGGTAAACCAGATGATGCTGCTATTAAGAAGTTTCAAACTGATAACGGTCTAAAGTCCGATGGTATTATTGGACCACAAACAATAATAGCAGTTACGTCAGCGGCCAATCTTGATAAATCAGGTGGTGCTGGACGAGGTGGTCAAGGCGGACCAACTGCTGCTCAAATGGCACAGGCTAATGCATCAAAACCTGGCCAAGCCAATGCGTCAAAACCCGGTCAGGCAGCAAGCCCAGCAGCGGGGGCAGCACCTGATCCTGTAAAAGATCCAGCAGGTTATAAAAAATATATGAACGATAGGATTATGAAGGCACAGCAAAACAAGCAGGGCGGCCAGGCGGCAAGTCCAGCCGCATTGCCTGGTAAGGCTGTATCAGGCGGCGGGCAAGTAAGTAGCACACCGGCTGCTGAATCTATCTACGATGATATCGTAATACAACGTATTAGAGAACTATCAGGTATGTAAACTAAAACCGCCCTTAGGGCGGTTTTTTAATGCCAGTTGCCTTTTATACAATGCAACAGTTCGTGACCTAATAGGTGCATACTGGTATTTTTTGGAACAACAATAGTACATTGAGTTTTTGTATCGTTCCAAAATGCACAACTATTTACAGTATACCCAAACCCGCTAAATCCTCTGTTACGGCTTTCGCGCTCACAAATTGCCTGTACACGATCTGTGGCAATGATAGTTGTTTCAAACTTAGCATTGTCAATTTGAAATTTCTTACTGGGGTCGTCCCAGTGTTGAAAAGTTTGAGCAATGGCATTTGAGCAAAATAGTAAACTAATTAGTAAAGTTTTTTTCATAATAGTTGACTCTGTGTGGCTAAGTATGTTATTATTATACAATCATTTTGAAGGAGTGTCAATGAGCACACGTATGTATGGGCCCGAAGAAAAGGCCAAATTGGAAAGATTAATCAACGAAGGTAGTACCGTTTTACGTGAAATTGAAGATCTCAAAGAAGGTCTTAAAGAAACGGTTAAAGCAGTAGCTGAAGAATTGGAGATTAAACCATCGATTATTAACAAAGCTATTACCATTGCCCATAAAGACAATTGGAAAGATCATGAAAACGATTGGAATGAAATCGAAATGATCCTTGGTGTCACTAACAGGTTGCCCAAGGATTAAATGGATCAGATCACAAACACAATCACAGGAATATACGATTGGGCCCGTAGAGATTTTCGAGAATGGCCGTTAAGGTTTTTATTAGAAATCTCTGCGTGGGCAATGAGCATTGCCTGTTCAGTCACCATGGCCCTAACTGTGCCGACACCACCGTTCTTGATATTATATCCTTTGTTTATTGCCCAATGTGCTATTTTTTGTTGGGCGGCATGGACAAGGCGTAGCACAGGAATGGTGGCTAACTATCTTTTGTTAGTCGCAATTGACACAGTTGCCTTAATAAGGCTGATAAGTATATAAGAGTAAGGTTAGACAAGCCATAAATTGTCACATTGGTATTTGCGAGCCGGAAGTCGCATAGGAGAACTAACTTGTACGTAGATGCATATTTTGACAGAAATGCAGACATGATTCGAGTAGTAGAAAGAAATAAAAAAGGTATTCGAGAATTTAAAGAATATCAAGCCAAGTATACTTTCTATTACGAGGATCAAAGAGGTAAATTTCAAAGTATTTACGGCGACCCACTGAGTCGCATTGTCTGTAAAACAACTAAAGATTTTCATAAAGAAATGAAAATCAACAACGGAAAAAAGCTATATGAAGCTGACATCAATCCTGTTGTATCGTGCTTGAGCGAAAACTATCTAAATCAAGACGCACCAAAACTTAACGTAGCTTTCTGGGATATTGAGGTAGACTTTGATCCCGAACGTGGATACGCATCGCCCGATGATGCTTTCATGCCTATCACTGCTATCGCTGTTTATCTGCAATGGCTTGACACACTGGTCTGTCTTGCCATTCCGCCTAAAGGACTTTCAGTTAAAGAAGCAACAGAGCTTGTTAAGGACTTTCCTAATACACACATCTTTGATAACGAAGCAGATTTATTAGATACATTTTTAAATCTAATTGAAGATGCAGATGTATTAAGCGGTTGGAACAGTGAAGGCTTTGATATGCCCTATACTGTTAATCGTATTACCAAAGTGTTGAGCAAAGACGACACACGCAGATTGTGCTTATGGGATCATTATCCTAAGAAAAGAGAGTACGAAAAATACGGAAAGACTGCTGTTACTTATGACTTAGTAGGTCGTGTTCATATGGACAGTTTAGAACTGTACAGAAAGTACACATATGAAGAACGGCACACTTATCGATTAGACGCCATCGGTGAAATGGAAGTCGGCGAAAGTAAAACAGTTTACGAAGGCACACTTGATCAACTGTATAACAACGATTTCCGTAAGTTCGTTGAATATAACAGGCAAGACTGTGCTTTGCTTAATAAACTTGACCAAAAACTCAAGTTTCTTGATCTTGCTAATACACTGGCACACGAATGTACTGTATTACTACAAACCACAATGGGTGCTGTAGCTGTTACTGAGCAGGCAATTATTAATGAATGCCATAGACGTGGGTTTCAAGTGCCTAACAGAAATAAGAAAGACGATGAAGAAGATGGTGGCGCAGCCGGTGCTTATGTTGCTTACCCTAAAGAAGGTATTCACGAATGGATTGGTTCATTGGACATTAATTCGCTATATCCGTCAGCAATTCGTGCCCTGAACATGGGACCTGAAACTATTGTCGGGCAATTGCGTCAAACTATGACCGACGATCATATCGCATCTCAAGTATCAAAAGGCAAGAGCTTTGCGGCAGCATGGGAAGGTATCTTTGGCAGTCTCGAATATACTGCTGTAATGAATAAAGAAATAGGTACCGAAATTACCATTGATTGGGAAACAGGGGAAAACGACATCCTTAGTGCTGCCGAAGTATATAAACTAATCTTTGACAGCAATCAAAGTCTAATGATCAGTGCTAACGGAACTATCTTTACTTACGAGAAGGAAGGTATTATTCCTGGATTGCTAAAGCGTTGGTATGCTGAACGTAAGGAAATGCAGGCCAAACTAAAAGAATCAATTGCCGCAGGTAATAAAATTGAAGAAGAGTATTGGGACAAACGTCAATTAGTTAAAAAGATTAACCTAAATAGTTTATATGGAGCTATTCTTAACCCTCATTGTAGATTTTTCGATAAGCGTATTGGTCAGTCTACTACTCTTACTGGTCGTCAAATTGCCAAACATATGGCGTCAAAGGTAAATGAAATTGTCACTGGAGAATTTAATCATGTTGGAAAAGCTATTATCTACGGTGATACTGATAGCTGTTATTTTTCTGCTTATAAGACGCTTAAAAAGGAAATCGATTCGGGATCGATTCCGTGGACAAAAGAAACAGTAATTCAGTTATATGATCAAATTGGATCAGAAGTTAATTCAACGTTTCCTCAGTTTATGTTAGATGCCTTCCACTGTCCAAAGAGCAGAGGTGAAGTTATCAAAGCTGGTCGTGAAATCGTTGCGTCAAAGGGTCTGTTCATTACCAAGAAGCGTTATGCTGTTCTGTATTATGACAAAGAAGGTAAACGTCAAGACGTTGAAGGCAAGCCAGGTAAGATTAAAGCCATGGGCTTAGATCTAAAGCGCAGTGATACTCCGGAATTTATTCAAAACTTCTTAAGTGATGTACTTGAAATGGTTCTGACCGGCAGTCAAGAAAATGATGTGCTTAACTTTATTAGCAATTTTAGAACTGAATTTAAAGTAAGGCCTGGTTGGGAAAAAGGTAGTCCCAAACGTGCCAACAACATTACTGAATATCAGAATAAAGAAAGTAAGCAAGGTAAAGCAAACATGCCCGGGCACGTTCGTGCCAGCATCAATTGGAATACACTCAAAAGAATGTTTGATGACAAGTATTCGATGGGAATTACTGACGGTGCAAAAGTTATCGTCTGTAAATTAAAAGAAAATCCAATGGGCTTTACATCAGTTGCATACCCGGTAGACGAGTTGAGACTGCCACAGTGGTTTAAAGATTTACCTTTTAATCACGAAGAAATGGAAACAGCCATTATTGACAGTAAGTTAGAAAATTTGATTGGTGTTCTAAACTGGGACATCAGGTCAACCGAACAAACAAATACATTCAACAAATTGTTTGACTTTTAACAAAAAAACCTATATACTAATACAAAGGAATCTATTATGAAAGATATTTTACAAGACATCGTTACACATACACATGCCTTAGGATTTTTACCTATTGTAAAAATTACAGGAACTGGCAGCGATACTACTATTGAATCAATGGCTGAAGATCGAAGTGTTATTCTAAGCGCAAAGACTCATGCTGTTGTATCCGAGTTTGAAGGCACATTCGGTATGCCTAACTTAGATAAACTTAACACTCATCTTAAGTGTCCAGAATATAAAGAAAATGCCAAGATTGAAGTTATCAAGGCTCAGCGTAACGGACAAGAAATTCCAACTACTATTCACTTTGAAAATGCCGCTGGCGACTTTGTCAACGACTATCGATTTATGAGTAGCGAAATTATCAACGAAAAACTCAAGACAGTTAAGTTTAAAGGGGCTGCTTGGGACATTGAGTTCGAACCTTCTGTTACCAGTATTCAGAAACTTAAATTTCAAGCCAGTGCTCACACTGAAGAAACTGTTTTCCAAGTTAAAACTGACAACGGTAATCTTATTTTTAGTTTCGGCGATGCCAGCACACATGCCGGTAATTTTGTTTTCCATACTGCATCCGGCGGAAAACTAAAAAGTACTTGGGCTTGGCCTGTCGTACAGGTAATGCAAATTTTAAACCTAAGCGGTGATAAGACTATGAAAATTAGTGATCAAGGTGCTATGATGATCACTGTTGATAGCGGACTTGCTGTATACGATTATATTTTGCCAGCACAAAGTAAATGAAAGACGACAATATAATGTCAAAGGTTAGACAGCTTAAAGATCTTATTTCACAGGTCAATGGCTGTCTATCTGAACTTGAAGACCTAAATGTTGAAGTAAGAATTAGCTATATTGATTCTAATAAAACTAATGATGTTAAACAAGGGTTATCTTTATGGCGAATAATAGAACATAATAATTACTTACATGATGAATAAAAATCTAACAGCAACGCAAAATGACTATGCTGTATTTCTTCCTGCAACATCGGGATTTTATGCAACTTTTATAGGTAAACAACGCTACAGTAACTATGTAGACCCTGCAAGACTACCTCAAAGTTTTACTAACGGTGTAGAAAGTCTTAACTACCTTGATCCGGATAAGGGGTTGTTCTATTATCAATGGTGTTTGTACAGTGCGGGACATGCTAATCTCGATCTTAATAAGCATGACGAAAGCGAAGATATGTTTCGCAATCGTAATAGAGGAACCAGTTGGGTATTAGGTGACTCCGGCGGATTCCAGATCGGTAAAGGTGTATGGGAAGCTGACTGGAAAGATCCTAATTGTCCAAAGGCTGCTAAGAAACGTAGTCAGGTCCTAACGTGGATGGATACACTAATGGACTATGGTATGATTCTTGATATCCCAGCCTGGGTGGCTCGTAGTCCTGCAGGTCAAAAAGCTACAGGTATTACTACCTACGCAGAAGCTGTTCAAGGTACTTACATTAATAACGATTATTTTGTTAACAATCGAAATGGCAACTGTAAGTTTTTAAACGTTCTTCAAGGTGAAAATCACACTGATGCAGAAGATTGGTACCAACGTATGAAGAAGTATTGCGATCCAAAGCAGTACGGTGATCGTGCATTCAATGGTTGGTCAATGGGTGGACAGAACATGTGTGACATTCACCTTGTGTTAAAGAGATTAGTAGCGTTACGATTTGACGGACTCCTTGAAAAGGGTCAACATGATTGGATGCACTTCTTAGGTACATCAAAATTAGAGTGGGCTACCTTGCTAACTGACATTCAACGAGCTGTAAGGAAATATCATAATGAAAACTTTACCATATCTTTTGACTGCGCCTCACCTTTTTTGGCAACAGCAAATGGACAAATCTACATCCAAACAGAAACCGAAGACAGAACCAAATGGGTCTACAGGATGGTGCCGTCTGCTGATGACAAAAAATATGCCACAGACACAAGACTGTTCAAAGACGCAGTCATCCAAGACGGAATCTTTAAAAACTTTGAATCAAGTCCAATAATTGATCAAGCAACCATCAAAGATATTTGCATCTATAAACCAGGCGATCTAAATAAAATTGGCAAAGAGGGTAGAACGTCTTGGGATAGTTTCAGTTATGCTATTCAAATGGGCCATAATGTTTGGAGTCACATTAACGCTGTACAAGAAGCTAACAGACAATATGATTCTGGTAAGGTACCAGCCATGTTAGTTCAAGAAAAATTTGATAGATTGTACTTTAAAGATGTAGTAGATGCTATCTTTTCTACAAGTGATCGTGCCGTTGCTGATGCAGTAGTAGAAGAATACAGTCGTTTTTGGATGAGTATTATTGGAACTCGGGGTGCTACCGGTAAGAAAACAGTTAATGCTTCAACTATGTTTGCCAATTTGTTTGACGAAGTGGATAATACCGTAGTACAATCTGAACACGGTGATGAATTCACCGAAGAGGAAGAAATCAAATTAAACCAGCTCGAATCACAGGTAAACGAACTATGACATTGCCAGACGAACGATATCGTTCTGTAATGTGGGCTAAGAGATTCTTACAAGATCTTGCTCACAATACTAAAGACTATCCTCGTGTACCGAAAAAAGTTCGAGGAGAAGCTTACAGCATTCTAAGACATTTCCCCAGTGAGTGGGATTTACAACAGGCCGCTGACGCATCACCCCATGTGTTCCAAGAACGCATGGAGCCTGTAACTCGTTTATTCAAACAATACGAGCAAAATAAAAATGAATCGTGATTATACATCCGGCACTGCCGACAGTGTTAACTTTTTTGTCGGCAACGAAGTAGAGCATACTCCCGCATTTGGTATGCGTACTTTATTTGTAACAGATGTTCAGCCAATCACAGAGATTCAAGATTGGTTAGATGACTTTAACAGTTACGAAGACACGTCAAAGCACATTGGACATATTTTCTTTGGTGCTAATCATAGTTTTAATCCCGGCAGTTATGAAGAACATAAAGCGTGGGAAGATATGATCTTACACTTTTTAGAAAAAGATTACCTTTGTAGTTTAGATATTCCACTTAATCAAGTAGAAGAATTTCACGAGGGCGGGCTCTGCGAGCACGATAATTTTATTCCGCAAATTCGGGTGCCTATCCCGTATATTAAATTGTGGAATTATAATACAATGCTTAAAATCGATGACAAGGATTTTAAGGCAACTAATCCCGGTGTATGGTCCCACAGTCTACATACACTAATGGATCGTAGTAAGTTCACAGACTGGTCACAATATAAAAACGACGAGATCGTTAAATGATTATTAAACAAGACGTTCGCCCAAATAAAATGATTTGGGTTACTTTTCGCAAAGAAGGTATTCATAAATATCCGGCTGCACTAAATGATCCTAATTTAGCAACCGGTAATGAATACGATGTTAGCTTCCTTGGCTATCCACATCGTCATATCTTCCATTTCCGTGTTTGGATTAATGTTACACACAATGATAGAGATATTGAGTTTATTCAGTTTAAGCGGTGGCTCGAAAAACTTTACAATGAGAGCACATTGACATTAGACTATAAGAGTTGCGAAATGATGAGCGACGAACTTCACGCTCAGATTATTGCAAAGTATCCCGACCGTGAGGTTTGGATTGAGGTCTCCGAAGACGGAGAAAATGGTTCATTTATCAAATACTAAAGGAAATATAGTATGGCTAAGAATAATTACAAAGACGTTAACTACTTTGAAAATCGTCCCGATATTGTTAAGATCTTTGACGACTTAGAAAAGTTTCACGATTTTTGTCGTTTCGAGATGTGCGAATTTAACGAGGCTAACCTATACAATAGGAATAGTCAGATTTGGAATAACTACTACCATTCGCAACGCCCTAAGAAGCCATGGAATGGTGATCGTAAGCCCCGTGGCGATTACAATCGCGGCGGCAATAATAGGTTTCAAAATTAATGATATATATCGTTGATTTAGAAGCTGTAGAAACTCGTTATACAGCACAATGGAAAAATCATGTCCCTAAACTTCTTAAAGGGGCAGGACATCAGGTTCAAGTTATCTCTGGCCCTGAAGATATTCCTGCTGCCACTACTCCTGGTGCCTTTCTCAATTTTGGCGGCACTAATATCTATAAGTCTCGCCAAGTTGAAGAATTTAGTCGTTTATTTACATCCGGATCAATTAAGCCTGGCGATCATTTTCTTTTTACTGATGCTTGGCACCCGGGTATCATAAACTTAAAATACATGAGTGAATTGTTGCAGATTCCTGTGACTATTCATGCATTATGGCATGCTGGCAGTTATGATCCTCAAGACTTCCTCGGACGTCTTATAGGTCGTGCCAAGTGGGTACGTCATGCTGAAAAATCATTCTTTCATGCCATCGATCGTAATTACTTTGCTACAGACTTCCATATTCAAATGTTTGTAGACAACTTGTTAGAAGATGGCTACAAAGAAGAGAATCCCTGGCACGAAGAAGATTTCAAAGACCTGTTAAACAGCGGTAAAGTTGTTCGTACTGGTTGGCCTATGGAATATATGCAGGATACCCTTGCTCCTTATAAAGGCTTGAAGAAACGAGATTTAATTTTGTTTCCGCACCGTATTGCACCAGAAAAGCAAGTTGAGATTTTTAGAGATCTTAAGACTCACTTACCGCAATACGAGTTTGTTGTTTGTCAAGACCAACAACTTACTAAGCACGAGTATCATACATTACTTGGCGAAGCAAAACTTGTATTCAGTGCTAACTTACAAGAAACATTAGGTATTAGCTGTTACGAAGGTGCTGTCGTAGATGCTATTCCTATGGTGCCGGACAGACTCAGTTACACAGAAATGTATTTTGATATGTTTAAATATCAAAGCAAGTGGACAGAAAGCTGGGATGCTTATAATGTTTATAGACCAGATTTGTGCAGAGCAATCATGTCGCACATGGACTATTACAACACAAGACTTCCTCAGCTCAAACAACAAGCGGAGGTGCTACATGAGCGATTCTTCTCAGCCACAGGATTCATCAAACTATTTGACAATTAATGATACATCAATTGAAGAAATTTTAAAAAATTGTACAATTGATTTAGGAGGCACTGGTGCATCGATGAACGATGTATACATTAGTCCTGTCATTTATTCGTCATCAAATGTAACTTTAACTAACAGCGTTGGTGCTCAATCTACATTTACTATCGGATCGTCTGCAGATACAATTACTATTGGAGCAATTGGTAGTGACGGACAGTACTCATTTAACTTTCCTGAAGAATGGAGAGATGCATTCCCTAATTGGGATAGAGTACAAGATATGTGTAAAAAATATCCTGGATTGAAAGTTGCCTTTGATAACTTCAAAGTGTTTTACGAAATGTGTAAGGATGATTATGATAACCCAACTCCTAAAAAATAAATTTTTTAAATTCTTGGAAAAACATGACCGTAAAAGAATTATTATGGACCGTGTGGACAATGAACCGTACCTTGAACGGTACTATGTTTTCCTTAAAGACAGAACATGGTTTCCATTTAATGTGTTCCTACACAAGTTTCTTAAGTCAGACCCCGATGATGTGCATGATCACCCATGGCCTTACGCTACTCTGATACTTAAAGGTGGATACTATGAATGGACACCTGTATTCGATGGTAAAGGTAACATGATTGCTGAAACCTGCACCTGGAGAGGTCCAGGACACTTTCGTACCTGTAGTGCCAATAGTTATCATCGTATTGAGTTAGACCCAAATGTTACAGCATGGACACTGTTTATGCCGGGACCGCAAAAGAGAGAATGGGGATTTCTCGTAAAGAATAAATGGATCAATCACAATGACTACTTACAAGAGCGTAAACACATTATTTCCAAAGTTAACACCTAATGGAGCAACGCCAGGACAAATATTAACCTATAGCGGTTCTAACGGAACAACTTGGGCAACTATGTCAACAGTGTCACCGGCTACTAACTTTAATAGCAGTAACAATAAAACCATTATGACTATCCCCCATGGGGAAGAAAAGGTTGTTTTGGAAAAAGGTGCCGCTTTAGAAGTCAAAGGCAAAGTAGTTATAAACGGTTTAGATTTAGAAGAACGGCTAAACACAATCGAAAAAGTCTTGATGATTCCAGAAAGAGATGCTACAATGGAGGCTAAGTACCCCAGTCTTAAACAAAAATATGACGAGTACATTAAGGCACTTTCTAAATACAGAATGTGGGAATCCATTAAAGGCAACGAACATGAATGAAAAGAAATTAGAAGATCTTACCACTGAAGAGTTTAAAGAACTCAAAATTGAATTTGCTCCCGGTTGCTTCGACGGCTTTGAAGGCAGTCAAGAAGAACTTGCTGAATTAATTGCCGAAATTAAAAATATGATTACCAGCGGAGAAATTGCTGAAAAAAGTCGAGAATTGACTGAAGAAGATTTTGACGAGTTGCCGGAAGAAGTTCAAGAGCAAATTGCCAGGATATTTTTAGACGACGATGTCAGCCCACCTAAAAGGAATTTACAATGAAAGAATTTACCGTAAAAGATACAACTGCATTTAGGCTTCGAGTTAAAAGCTGGAAATGCCTTTCTCCTAATGATTTGAATGCTGTCGAATTTACACAAGAATGTAAAAACAAAGACGGCGAAGTAGACTTTAGCTCAACTTATCAATTTTTTATGACCGACGAAGAATTGAAAGTTTTGGCAAAGGGTCTTGTATCCTAATTTATGAGAACTGATTTAGAAAAGGCGTTAGATGATGGGAGTGCTCCTTGGAAAGAAATTGAGTTCAGAAGTAAAAACTTCTGGATATTTAGGGATCGAGAAGCACCGTGCGAAGACTATTTGTGCTTTGTTCCTACCGAAAAAACAATGGAGTGCCTTTTCGATACCTACAAAGCCGCATACAAATGGGGTTATGAAGGAATCTCGTTAGGCAAATGGGAAGGATTTAACATATTACAAAGTGTCGGAGATGTTGCAGGCCAGAACGGCCTGTATCCACATATACATATGATACCTCGGTGTGAGGGAGATTTAGAAAGATGAAACAAGCAGTTCTGGCAGTCGTGCTATTAATACTCGTATTAATCCTCTCTACTTGCGAAGATAGTGGAGAGCGAGTTTACGATTGTGGCATGGCAGAATGGCATCCTGATATTCCTCCTGAGGTTAAAGAAGCCTGTCGTAAACGTTTTAAAGAATATACTCCAGCGACAACTACATGATTTATTTTAATATTAATCTACGAAATCCGTTATGGAAGGATCGATTTAGCAATATTTGGTGCAAGGGTGGTTCAACGCCTTTTAAAAATAAGTACTGGGAAGTTCAGTTAATGAAAGACTGCGAACTATTCCGTATTGAATTTTCGTGGACTACAAAACAAGACCATGCAGGGTTAAGGATTGAATTTGGCCTAATTGGCTATAAAGTAACATTTACTGTTTATGATAACAGGCACTGGGATTACGAAAAAGAGGATTGGTGTGAATATGTTTGAGTATATGCCTAAAATTGGTATTATTGGTCTTGGATTTGTCGGCGAGGCTATTAAAGCTAATTACGACTCATTTAGTCTAATTATGATAGACAATGATATTTCAAAGGGGTATACTGATACCTACGAAGATATTAAAAAAGCAGAAGGAATTTTTATTTGTGTCCCTTCACCAAGATCACAGGATGGGACTTGTAATACAACAATTTTAGAATCTGTTTTGTCTAATTTAAAAGATTACAAAGGTGTAATTATTTCAAAAGTAACTGCACCACCAGATAGATATTCAGAATTACAAAACTTATATCCAAACTTAGTCTATATTCCAGAGTTTTTAACTGCGGCTAATTCGATAACAGATTATGCCAAAGAAAATTTTGCAATTATCGGAGGAGGCATTTATGCCTATCAACGAGAAGCTGAAAGAATAATTAAGTACACGAAACCCGATGCAACCGTTGAGTTTTGTTCAATCGAAGAAGCATCTATGACAAAGTACATTGTCAATTCATTTCTTGCAACAAAGGTTGTATTTATGAATGAAATGTATCAGCTTTCAAAGGCAAACAATACTAATTGGGACGTTATTCGAAAATTGCTATTTTTAGATACAAGAATAGGATCTTCACATACAAAAGTTCCAGGGCCAGATCAAAGTTTCGGATTTGGCGGAATGTGTTTTCCAAAAGATACAAATGCTATTTTAGAATATGCAAAATCTCAAGGAGTTGTTCTTAATGTATTGAACGAAGCTGTTAAGAAAAATAGCCTATTGAGGTTGCAAAAACCTAAATAATCGTGTAACATATAATGTCATCCTCGACAAAAACTCGGAGAATAATAATTGACTCAAGAATTTAAACCAGACCCTATACTAAATGGCGATCAAAGACTGCCGTTTAAAAAAGACGAATATACACCTTTAAACAAACAGGTGTATGTTAAAGCAGGCGAAGATATGAGCGACAAGGGATATGAGGAAGCATACCTTGCAGATGTACTTCGCTTTAAGATGAAGCGTGACAATAAACGTTTCTGGGCAGGCGACAACATTAGCGAATATGTTGATGAAGAAATGAAACAGAAACTCATCGACGAAGCAACAGAAGCATTTGAATTAGTACTTGATCGTTTGCTCATTGATCGAGAAAATGATCCTAACAGTAAAGGTACTGCTCGCCGATTGGCTAAAATGTACTTTAACGAAATTATGGCAGGCAGATATGAACCATCACCAGACGCAACAGCATTTCCCAACGACTCGCAGGACCGTTACGAAGGTATGCTGGTTGTTCGTAGTGAGCTTCGCAGTATGTGTAGCCATCATCATCAACCCGTGGTTGGTGTTGCTTATATTGGCTTACTGGCTGCTGAAAAACTCATTGGACTTTCAAAGTACACACGTATCGCTCAGTGGTGTGCCCGACGAGGTACTCTCCAGGAGGAACTTTGTAATGACATTGCTCGGGAAATCGAAAAAGCAACCGGCGCAAAAGACTTAGGTGTCTACATTCAAGCAGTACACGGATGCTGTGAAAATCGTGGTATTATGGCACATAGCTCTTTGACGCAGACTACTGTTCTTAAGGGTGCCTTCAAAGAAGACGGCAACACTAAGAAAGAATTCTTTGACAACATCAAACTGCAACAAGAGTTCGCACCACGATGATTAAAAAACTATTATCGAAATTTGTTGTAGATCACAAATATCCATTGATGCGCCAGCCTGATCAATTACCAAGATGTTACGAAATGACCGAGGACGAGCGTTTATCAAAGATAAAAGAATGGCAAAACCGTAATGTCTGGAACGACCCTAAACTTTCCAACGAAGACAAAAATATTTACTACGGGGCTTAAAAATGGAAAAACTATATCGTATTACTCCTTTAGAAAAGAAAAGTATCGAATATTTTGTAGATGTTTATGAACGTCTACCAGATGGTACTATCCGCGGGTTTGATGTTACTGAGACATGGCGGTGGGGACAGGGTTGGCGAGAAGAAGACAATCCTGTTATGGAGGAAGAGGATCCAGTTTTTTGTAACCCTCAAGAAGGCTGGGGATGTGAACTTGACGACCTCTGTGCTGTGCATGTAAGCTTCAGCGACGGATTTACTGAAGAAGAAAAGACATATATCGAAGCTGTACTTCGTGGAGAACAAGAAGACGAAGATGGACGATGGGGCACTGCTTGGATTTACGACGGTGACCATAATTGGGAAGTCGAAGACGACCACGTTGCTATCATTGGTCCTTACAAAGTAGATCTTTGTGATGAAAACGGCGATGTAGTAGAAGAAAATGTAAAATTAGAATCCAGGCCCGATCCAAGAACCAGTTGGCCGTGGAGTGTAGATAATCCGAGACCGGAGGAATAAAATGAAGTGGTTTGATCGATGGTTTTATAAGAAAGCTAAATGGGCATGGAACAATAGAGACAGCTTCGAAGAAGAAGAAGTTTATACTAACAAAGTAACAGCAAAAGCACAAAGGGGATTACAATTGAGCTCAGGAATGGCAATTGAAAAGGGCGCCGTCGAAGGTGAAGGTACAATTCGATTTGAACTTAGTTCGGCAGTTGGAGGTAAGATTCTTACTGTACGTAGAAATGATCCTCGCAGAGATTCATATGAACAACAAACCTACGTTATTCCCACAGGGGAAGATTTAGGCGAACGTGTAGCTAAAATTATTAATTTGGAGCAGTACAGAGGATGAAAAATCTTATCGACTTTGCAGTATGGCAATGGAATAAATGGAAACCTTGGCAGCGGGTTTACTTTATTGCTATGGCATCAGTTGTTATTGGATTCCTATTGCCCGGTATTATTGGTGCGTTACTGTTAGTATTAGGATTAACATCTTTGCTATCATGGCTGTTTAAATGGGCAGTTTGGGACGAAGTTTCAAATGCTTATCACGAGTTTAAAAGAGAAAAAGAAAATGAACCCCAAGACTAACGAAACATTTGATATTCTACAGGAAGAATGCGGTGAACTTGTTGTTGCAATTAGCAAAGTTAAGAGATTTGGCTTAGACAACAGATATAAAAATGGCGGTTCTCAACGAGAGCACTTGACTCAAGAAGCCGGTGATGTTATGCTAATGATAGACTTGTTAATAGAACAAGGAATTTTTACAGAACAAGAGTTACACCAAGCAAAGGATCGTAAAGCAGAAAAATTAAAAGTATGGTCAAAAATTTATGAGTAAAATTAAAATCGCAGAGCTGTTTTACAGCATTCAGGGAGAAGGACGCTATATGGGCGTACCTTCTGTTTTCTTACGTACATTTGGTTGTAACTTTAAGTGCCAAGGATTTGGCATGCCGAGAGGCGAAATGAGCCAAGAAGTCGAATCTATTGCGGCACGTATCACAGAATTTAAAGATTATAAAGAGCTCCCACTTGTGTCAACTGGTTGTGATAGTTACGCAAGTTGGGATCCTCGCTTTAAAGATTTAAGTCCAATGTTGACTACAGACGCTATTGCAGATCGTATTACAGAAATTATTCCGCACGGCGAGTGGCGAGATGAGCACTTAGTAATTACAGGTGGCGAGCCTTTGTTGGGCTGGCAACGTGCTTATCCTGACTTATTAGATCATCCTAAGATGGCGGGCTTGACAGAAATCACATTTGAAACAAATGGTACCCAACAGCTAACACCGGAATTTAAAGAGTACTTAAAAAAATGGCAATTGAGAACTTGGCATACTGGCGGACCTGTACGAGAGATTACATTTAGTGTCAGTGCCAAACTTCCATGTAGTGGCGAAAAGTGGGAAGATGCTATTTGTCCAGAAATTGTACGCGAGTATGAACAAGTTGGTACGGCATATTTAAAATTTGTAATTTCTACCGAACAAGACTTTGCCGATGCTGAATGTGCTATTGGTGCATTTCGAGCCGCTGGATTTAGAGGCCATGTATACTTAATGCCAGTAGGTGGTGTCGAGACAGTTTATACACTAAATAATCGCCGCGTAGCAGACTTAGCTATGAAAAACGGCTTACGCTACAGTGATAGATTGCAAGTGCCATTGTTTAAAAACGAGTGGGGTACATAATGGGATTAAAAGATTTATTTGAACGAGTAACTGGCATTGATAAAATTAAAGCCAAAGCCGCAGAAGAAGCGGCAGAATCGCTAAGGCTTGCCAAGGAAGCAGACGAAGCTGCCAAAATTGCAGAAGAAGCCAAAAAGAAAGCAGAAGAAGAAGAACGTTTAGCTAAAATGACACCGAAAGAGCGTGCTACAGCTCGAGGTGAACCTTGGGTAGCCGTTTTAGATACACATGTTAACAAAGAAAATATTAGAAATGGTTTTTTTGAGCTTGACTGGAATGAACAGTTTGTGTTACAATTGAAACAAGCCGGATATGGGTTTGACGGCGATCCAGAAGAAGAAATTGTAGATCGTTGGTTTAGAGACATTGTAAGAGGTATGCTAACCGAAGAAGGATTAGATCCTTCGAGAGGTGCAGGCTTTATCAATGTAGTTCCAATTTCAAAAGGTAAATCAGAGGTTAGTTAATGACTTATATTTTAGTAGATACAGCAAACACATTCTTTCGTGCTCGTCACGTAGTAAGAGGGGATGCTGATATCAAGCTCGGTATGGCCTTACATATTACCTTTAACAGTATCAAGAAGGCATGGCAAGACTTTAACGGTAATCATGTGGTATTCTGCCTCGAAGGTCGTAGCTGGCGTAAGGACTATTATAAGCCGTACAAGGCTAATCGAGCTGAAACTCGTGCGGCTATGACAGTTAGAGAACAAGAAGAAGACAAATTGTTCTGGGAGACTTTTGATGTCTTTAAAGATTTCATCATTAACAAAACCAATGCTACGGTACTTCATAATCAAGTGCTGGAAGCAGACGATCTTATTGCTGGTTGGATTGCTAATCATCCAAATGACAATCATGTGATCATTTCAACAGACAGTGATTTCCACCAGCTCATTGCTCCCAATGTTAAGCAGTATAACGGTGTACTTGAAACATTGACTACACACGAAGGTATCTTTGACAAAAAAGGCAAAATGGTTATCGACAGTAAGACCAAAGAAGCCAAAGATATTCCTAATCCAGAATGGATCTTGTTTGAAAAGTGTATGCGTGGCGACACTTCAGATAATGTGTTCAGTGCTTTTCCTAAGGTACGTAAAAATAAATTACAAGAAGCGTTTGAGGATCGTAAGAATAAAGGCTTCGCGTGGAACAATATGATGTTGCAACGTTGGGTCGACCACGAAGGTCAAGAACACCGCGTCCTTGATGACTACGAACGCAATCGTAGACTCATCGATCTAAAGCATCAACCTGATAATATTAAACAGGTTATCAAAGAAACAATCGATAATAATGCAGTTACAAAAAATATCGATCAGGTAGGAATTAGATTACTTAAATTCTGTCAATTATACGATATGAAGCGTATGATCGACAGTATTCAACAATATGCCGAACCATTACAGGCAAAATATCATACGGAGAAACAATGACTGAAATTTACGCTAAACCAATTGTTGAAGGAAAATTCTGGATTGTAGAACAAGACGGAGAAAAAATTGGAACATTACATAAGAAAGAAAATAACAAGTACATGCTAAGTTCTAAAGATGGAAGTAGTTTCTTCGGTAAAAAAGAAGAATTAGTAAAAGCATTTGGCAAAAACTTTTTTAGTAGTAAAATTAAAACCACAGTCAGTAGCACACAAGAAGAAACACGCGATGTACATGGATACCCTACAAGCTGTTATCCATTTAATCCAATGTTTAATGTGCAGAAAAAATTGCCACTGTTTACAAAAAGCGAAGCCAGTAAGAGTCTCTACTGTGCAGGTTACTATATCATTCGTTTTAACAAAGGTTGGGTTAAGAGCTTCTGTCCTAAATTGATTACTATCGAAAGATATGAAAATAAAGGACCGTTTAAAACTGAATTGGAAATGAGACAGGTACTTTCAAATGCCAAATCCGATTAATACTGCGCCAATTCAGCAGTTTATACAACAGGTAAAGGCTGCTGATCTCGGCCAACAAAAAGAAATAAGATTAGATATCAAGACAGCTAAAATGCTGTCTTTTTGTCTTTCCGAGCTTACACTAAAGCTTCTTGAAGACCAGGACATTTTGCTGAATAAAATTCAACAATCGCAGGGAGCAGGGGATATTACTGTACGAATGGATGGGGGCGGCTTTTCAAATAATTGATAAATATATACGCACATTAAGGACGTATATATGAGTAGACCAAAGCCAAATGTACTTTTAGAATTTATCAATAAAAAAACTTATAAAACTGAACAAATTCTTGAATCTGAAGCCATTTGGGCTGTATTCTATAAAAAAGAGCCGTTTAATCTTAAAAGTTTTAACAGTTTAACCAGCTACCCTGGTCCTAAGTACAAAAAAGTAAGTTTTTCAAATCCGGGACATGCCATTAACTTGGCTAAAAAATTAAACCAAATGTTTGGTTGTCAAGACTTTGAAGTAGTTAAATTGACTGCTGGTGAAATTTTGAAATGATAAGCCGGGAAACATATACAAAAATTTTTTTAAAATCTCTCGATCGCAGTTGCGACGATGCTAATGTAAAGCTCTACATGAATAAATTATGGCAGAGCAGGCGAACTAAAGAAAGCGGCGGCTTAAGATTAAGCGAAGGTGGTTACGAATTTCTTGTTTCAGAATTGGGATTAAAAGAATACGAAATACCGTTTGCTGATAAAATTGATTTAAGCCCACAAACCATTATTTTCTTTGATCAATTTTTGGATTGCCCCTATTACTTAACTGTCCAAAGTTTAACTGTTTTTACCGAAAAAAAAGCATTTGAGCTTTATATGTTTGCGGACGATATTCGAAAATATGGGCTGGTCAAAGCCATGAATGCCCGAAAAGAAAATAGCCAAAACGACAATAATTCTTAAAAATCAGCTTGACTCCAAGCCTGTTTTGTCTTATAATAGACACATAGACAATTAGTTCTATCAACTTTTAAACACACCGGAGTAATTATGAGCGAGATTAGTTCACGTACCGTTGGCCCGAAAGCCGCAAAAAAGTCCATTCGTCGTGCTTTCAAGGCAAAGCGTCCAATCTTCCTGTGGGGCCCTCCGGGTATTGGTAAGTCCGACATTATCAAGCAGTTGGGCGAAGAACTCGATGCCCACGTTATTGACATTCGTTTGAGCCTGTGGGAACCTACTGACATTAAAGGTATTCCTTATTTTGATGCAAATACAAGTCGCATGGCTTGGGCACCTCCTATTGAACTGCCCGATGAAGTTCAGGCAGCAAAACATAAAAACATTATCTTGTTCATGGATGAAATGAACAGTGCGGCTCCTGCTGTTCAGGCAGCGGCTTATCAGTTGGTCCTAAATCGTCGTGTTGGTACTTACCGTTTGCCCGACAACGTTTTGATCGTTGCCGCAGGTAACCGTGAAGCTGACAAGGGTGTTACTTATCGTATGCCTGCTCCGTTGGCTAACCGTTTCGTTCACATGGAAATGAAAGTTGACTGGGACGACTACTTTGGTTGGGCTACTGACAACCGTATTCACAAAGACGTAGTTGGCTTTTTGACCTTCTCTAAGAAAGATCTCTACGACTTTGATCCTAAGAGTTCTTCTAAGGCATTTGCTACCCCTCGTTCTTGGAGCTTTGTTAGCGAACTTCTGTTTGACGACGAGGAAGACGAGAACACTCTAACTGATCTTATTGCAGGTGCAGTCGGTGAAGGTTTGGCTATCAAGTTTATGGCACACCGTAAGGTTGCATCTAAGCTGCCTAATCCGTCCGACATCTTGAGTGGTAAGGTTAAGAAGATGGATACTAAAGAAATCAGTGCCATGTACTCTTTGACTGTTAGCCTGTGCTACGAGCTCAAAGACTCTGCTGATAAGAATGCCAAAGATTGGAACGATCAAGTCAACTGCTTCTTCGAATTTATGATGAATAACTTTGAAACTGAGTTGGTTGTTATGGGCACTAAGTTGGCTCTTACCCAATACCAATTGCCGTTAGATCCAGATGAGATCAAGTGCTTCGATGACTTCCATGCCAAATATGGCAAGTACATTGCGGCTGCTACTGAAAAGCGTTGATTTGGTTATAGCGCCATTTGACAGGGTCTTCGGACCCTGTTATAATATATACTGTATAAACAGGAGCAGATTATGTCACATTTAGATCCCATCGTCGATAAAATTGTAGTAGCCAGAATTGGTTTGCTATTGCGTCATCCGTTTTTTGGCAACATGGCCACCCGTCTTAAAATTGAAGATGCATCAGAATGGTGTGCTACAGCCGCAACAGATGGTCGTCATCTTTATTACAATCGAGAATTTTTCGAGAAGCTTTCTCCCAAGGAAGTTGAGTTTGTAGTGGCTCACGAAATTCTTCACAATGTATTTGATCATATTTCTCGAACCGAAGGTCGCAAAAAAGGCATCTGGAATGCCGCAATTGACTATTGTGTAAACGGTCAATTAGTTCGGGATAAAATTGGCGACATGGTTAAAAGTATTAAGATCTTCCATGATCCAAAACATTACGGCAAGAGTGCAGAACAAGTTTACGACGAGATCTACGAAGAAATGGACGAACAAGAACTGTCTGCTCTTGGTCAGTTACTTGACGAACACATAGAGTGGGGAGATCAAGATGGTACCGGTCGTCCGCAGTATAGCAAAGAAGAACTTAAAAAAATCCGCGACGAAATCCGAGAAGCTACTGTAGCGGCTGCTCAGGCTGCGGGAGCAGGAAATACGCCTGCAGAAGTTCAGCGCATGATCAAAGAACTCACTGAGCCTAAGATGAACTGGCGTCAAATTCTGCGTCAGCAAATCCAAAGCACTATCCGAAGTGACTACACTTTTGCTCGACCCAGCCGTAAGGCATGGCACACTGGTGCAATCCTGCCAGGTATGAACTTTGACGAAACTATTGATATCTGTGTATCTATTGACATGTCAGGTTCTATCAGTGACGAGATGGCTAAAGATTTCTTGACTGAAATTAAAGGTATCATGGACGAATACAAGGACTTTAAAATTAAAGTTTGGTGCTTTGATACTGCAATTTACAACGAACAAGATTTTGATGCTACCGGTGGCAATGACATTGCAGAGTATGTACCTGTAGGTGGCGGTGGTACTGAGTTTATGGCTAATTGGGAGTACATGAAAGATCACGATATCAATCCCAAGAAGTTTATTATGTTCACAGACGGGTATCCATTTGGCAGCTGGGGCGACGAGAACTACTGTGATACTGTATTCATTATTCACGGTAACAATACTATTGTTCCCCCGTTTGGTGCCCATGCATATTACGAAGAAGAAGCTAAAAGTTAATGGCTCTAAAAAACGGCAAAGTTAATGTTTTAAACACGCTGGATTTAAGAAAAGTTTCTTTTCCAGCGTGTCATTTTCACTATACAGTTATTCCTAAGTATAATCCGGCATTATCTAACAGCATAGATAAGTGGATCTATCAAAATCTTAATAGTCGGTACTATATAGGTCAATACCTAAGTATCATAGACAATACTATGGTATATAGTACAAGAATAGGCTTCGAGCAGGAAAAAGAACTTAGCTTTTTCAGACTTGCTTGTCCACATTTAGCCTAACTGATAATTAATACGTATATATAGATAACCAGGAGGTCGTATGACTGAAGAAACTAATCAAGAAGCACAACCAGATCAACTGCAACTAACACTAAATGACTTGGCTGCAATGAAAGGTATTATCGACATTGCCAGCTCAAGGGGTACATTCAAACCAAATGAAATGGTAGTTGTAGGACAAACTTATACAAAATTAGTCACTTTCCTTGAAAGTGCAAAGAAAGCCCAGGGAGAAAAATAATGAGTGAGACTCAAACAAATCAAAACGAAGAAGTAACAGAAACTGCGGAACAACAGCCAGCGCCTGAACTTAATATTAACGATCTATTAAGTATGCGTGGTCTTATCGATGTTGTAACACAGAGAGGTGCATTTAAAGCTGCCGAACTTTCCGGAGTAGGTATGTTGTACGACAAATTAAATAGATTCTTAGAAGCCGCACAGCAACAACAGCAACAACAAGCCCCTCAAGGAGAATAATATGGTAGATCTTAAACACGTAGGGAAAATAAAAGCAACTGGTAGAAAATGTCTTGTTGCTTTTAGAACATTGCCGGGCGAATCGTATAGTTGCCTAATTATCCCAACCGAAAACTTATCAGACGAGTATCATAATTCACTAATTCAATTAGTAGAATCATCAGCTGCTCAGAGTGCAAATGAATTTGCTGATGTATTAGCAAGAGCAAAATTTCCAGACGGAAGCACAATGCTACCTGCATTACATACACAAGGCAGACTGCTCAAGGTGCCAACTGATGCAATTGAGATGACTCCTAACTTTCACTCAAGTGTATTGTTATCAGAACTTAATCAAATCATTGCAGAACAGATGGGTGTAGCCGTTGACGATCTCGCAGTAAAAGATTCTACTAAAAAAGATAACGTCGAAGTTGTTGAAGTTGCTAAAATCAACGACATGAATCCGGCGGCAAAGACTACATCTGCATCAGTAAATGAAGATTTACCAACAGAGACTAAATTCTCAACTCCTGAAGACGAAGCTAAGTTTTATCGCAGTCAAGCAGACAAGCTGGCCAAGCAAGCTGCCGACTTCCGTAGAAAAGCAGAAGACCTGGTTCCTACCAAAAAAGGCAAGTGAATACTGGGAAGGAACTTCCCAAAGATGTAATTGATCGCTGGCCCGAAGTATTCGGAGAGATAAAACTGAACGTTGTGCCTCTTCAATATCTCCATTCGGTTAGAATTACATTTAAGAATAATAAAATTTGGGAAATTGATTTTGAAAAGGACTCAGAGCGAAATTGGGATAACTTTGAGAAACAGATTAAAGAGATAGTGTCCCAATACGAAGACAGTATTGAGAATATAGACTTTAAACTTAACACGGATAAAATTAAATCCGATATCACTAAACACACAAAAAAGTTTTTAAAAAATAAAAAATTAAAATGAAAGTAAAACTCGTTTCTTATAGCAAGCCTACAGAAGATTTTTTACAACAAGGTATTGAGGATGCACAAGATCTTGTTGCATTCTGTGCTCGAGTTAGTAATCCTGCTAATCAGCTTAATATGGAGACCAGTGAAAAATTAATTAGATATCTAATTAAACACAGTCACTGGAGTCCTCTCGAAATGGTAAGTGCCTGTCTTGAAATTACTACAACAAGAGATATTGCAAGGCAAATACTACGTCATAGAAGTTTTAGCTTTCAAGAGTTTAGTCAACGCTATGCTGACCCAACAGCAGAATTAGATGAAGCATTTGTATTAAGAGAAGCACGATTTCAAGATACAAAGAACAGACAGAACAGTATTGATATCGACCAAGAAGATGAAAATCAAAGGCTGTTAGCCATTGAATGGGAACGTGCTCAAAAACGTGTTCTATTCTCTGTTAAACAAGAATACGAGTGGGCTATTAAGAATGGCATTGCTAAAGAACAGGCTCGTGCTGTATTGCCCGAAGGCCTTACTGTAAGTCGTATGTATATGAACGGAACGTTACGTTCTTGGGTTCATTACATTGAGCTTAGGGGTTCTAATGGTACACAAAAAGAGCATATGGAAATTGCTCATGCTTGTGCAAAAGTTATCTCTGAAATTTTCCCCATGGCTTCAGACCTATAAATATATGCATGAAAAAAATTGTTTTAGTAACAGGAGGGTTTGACCCTATACATTCTGGGCACCTTGCATATTTCAGAGCAGCAAAAAAACTCGGTGACTGGTTAATTGTAGGTGTCAATAGTGACGCATGGCTTACCCGTAAAAAAGGTAAGCCTTTTCTACCTGTATGGGAGCGTGTAGAGATAATTCAAAATCTCAAGATGGTTGATCAAGTTGTATTCTTTGATAATCGTGCAGACCTTGACAACAGTGCAACTCATTTTATCAAAGAAACTTTAGAAATATTTCCCGACAGTGAAATTATCTTTGCCAACGGCGGAGACCGCACCCGTACAAATATTCCGGAAATGTCTATTTCTGATCCTCGTCTTTCATTTGTATTTGGAGTTGGCGGTGAAGATAAAAAAAATTCTTCAAGTGAAATAATTAACGACTACGCTAACGAAAAAGTTGAAAGGACATGGGGCTATTATAGAGTAATCTTTAATCACTCAGTTTTATCTCATCAGACTAAGGTTAAAGAATTAGTTGTAATGCCTGGAAAAAAATTAACTATGCAACGACATCAGCATAGATCCGAAATATGGCATGTAGTTGAAGGTTGGTGCAATGTACAGCTATTAAATAGTTTAAATCAGCCTTATCCATCAGTGGTACTTACTCCGTCAAAAAGTTTAACTATTGGTGAAAAAGAATGGCATCAACTATACAATCCTTACAATAGTCCTTGTAAATTAATCGAAATACAATACGGAACACGCTGCGAGGAAGACGATATCGAAAGGCAATTATGAAAGACATAGGTTTTATAGGTATTGGTAAATTAGGTTTACCTTGTGCAGAAGCAATTGCACAAGCTGGTCATAATGTATTTGGTTATGATATAGAATTAAAAGATGCTACTCTTGTTAAGCAAATAAGTAGCATTAAGAAAATGGTTGAAAAATGTGATATTGTTTTTATTGCGGTTCCGACACCACACGATCCATTATACGATGGCAGAGCACCTACTGCACACTTACCAACTAAAGACTTTGATTACACTATAGTTAAAGAGTGTATTAAAGAAGCTAATAAACACATGACCAAAGAGCAATTACTTGTATTAATCTCTACAGTATTGCCTGGAACTACAAGACGCGAGTTTGTTCCGTTAATTAATAATACAAGATTTGTTTACAATCCCTATCTCATTGCTATGGGCAGTGTAGGATGGGATATGGTAAATCCTGAAATGGTAATGATCGGCACGGAAGACGGTACTGCTACAGGTGATGCCAAAGAGCTTGTAGAGTTTTACAAAACTGTTATGCAGAATAATCCAAGATACGAAATAGGAACTTGGGACGAGTGTGAATGTATTAAGGTTTTTTACAATACATTTATTAGTGCTAAAATAGGTCTTGTTAACATGATACAAGACGTTGCTGTTAAGCAAGGTAATATAAATGTAGATGTAGTGACCAATGCCCTTGCTCGTAGTACCATGCGTATCATGGGACCACAATACATGACAGCAGGCATGGGTGACGGTGGCGGTTGCCATCCTCGAGACAATATTGCACTACGCTATATGGCAGAGCAACTTGACTTAGGCTACGACTTATTTGCAGCCATTATGGATGCTCGGGAAATACAAGCAGAAAATCTTGCAAAAGAATTAGTCAAGTGGGCAGACAAAACCGGATTACCCATTTATATTCATGGCAAGGCCTATAAGCCAAAAGTTTCTTACTGCGACGGCAGTTACAGTTTGTTAGTAGGACATTACTGTAAAGAAATGGGACACTATCCCGTATACGTTGATCCGTTGACCGGTGATGCTGTCAACGAAAAAGTCAAAGGCATTGTATTGCTGGCTCATAGTGCATCAATAACTTATCAGTATACAGCCCAACACACCTCAGACGAACTCTATTGTGAGTTTGAAGAAGGAACTGTCTTCATTGATCCGTGGCGTAAAATGAACAAAATAGAGGGTTACACAGTAATACATTATGGCAACACAAGACAAAATAAATGAAATTGTTAATTACTGGAATAATCAACCCTGTAATATAAAACATAGCAGTCAACCTCTCGGAAGTATAGAGTACTTCGAAGAAGTTAAAAATAAGCGTTATACTGCCGAACCTCATATTTTAAAATTTGCCGATTTCAATACGTGGAAAAATAAACGTGTTCTCGAAATTGGTTGCGGTATTGCCACTGACGGAATTGAATTTGCAAAGGCTGGCGCAGAATATGTGGGCATAGACATAAGTACTGCAAGTATAGAATTAGCAAAACAAAGATTCGATGTATATAAATTGCCTGGTATTATTCTAAATTTAGATGCACACACCGAAGCATTGTTTGATTTAGGTAAATTTGATTTAGTGTATAGCTTTGGTGTTCTGCATCATTATCCCAATATACAACACATTATCAATCGAATTAACAAACTGTTAGATAAAGACGCAGTTTTTAAGTTTATGGTATATGCAAGAAACTCTTGGAAATATGCCATGATACAAGAAGGCCTTGATCAGTTCGAAGCACAGTCAGGTTGCCCATATGCCGATGTATTCACTATAGAAGATATTAAAAATCTGCTAACTGAATTTAATATAGAAAGCATCGAACAAGATCATTGTTTTATGTTTAATGTTCTCGAATATAAAAAAGGTAATTTTGTATTCGAGCCTTGGTTCGAACAGATGCCCGACGCTACGAAGCAAGCCGTTAGAAAACATTTAGGTTGGCATTTATTAGTAAATGCAAGAGCAAAATGAAGAAAGCAATATTTTTAGTCGATGATATTAAAAATGGCGGAGTTGTTACCTTTTTTGAATCGCTATACAGTAAACTTATAGCTAAGTTAAAAACTGAAGGTTCTTATCTTATGTGGCTACATGAGATAGGAAAATTACTGTATAATCATCCATCCGATTTTATAACATTTATGTCTGTAAAAGATATTATGTGTCTCGATTCTATGCCCAATGATCGAGATATATTTTATTTTATTTCTTGTAGGCACAATTTAGATTTAATGTCAATTGATCATTTCTTAGCAATGGATCCAACTGTTTTAGATTTCTTAGTTCAACATAACATCCCTATTATTTTAGATACCTCAATGGAAATAGTAAATCACGATGTAGGATCGTATCGTCTATTAGACGGCAACTATCATTTCTTGTCTAATGATAAATGGTTTAGAGGAATAAGAAATTTAAAATTTTACATTGTAGGAAGTACACAACGAGTGTCGTTAGATCGTCGACAGAGAAATATTCAAACATTGCTTACTGTATTTCCGGGTCCATTTTTCCAATATAACTACAAAGGCTCCGAACTTAATAACAGACTTACAAAAGATAAAACACAAATACTCAATAACGCATTTAACAAAGTAATTAACAATTCAACACTAACATGGCAAGCCTATTCAAGTAATCCAAGAATAAATCGTTCTTTATTTCAAATGAAGGTTGAACACGAAAACTTAGTAGACGGTGTAGGCGTATATAGCAGACTAATGCCAGGAACTGATCAATACATTGCTGATTCTATAAAATTAGAACTCTATAAAGAAGCTGATAGAATGACGTTTGCAAATAGCAAACAGATTAAACAATTAGATACTATTAAAATAATAGATAATAGTGTGGGCGGAGTTACAGAATTAGCCGATTCTAATTTTCTATTTTCTGTAGTATTAGAAACTTTCTGTCCCGAAGATAGAAATGAATTTGTAAACAGCATTTCGTTCTTAACAGAAAAAACTGCTATGGCTATTTTTAGCGGTGTTCCTTTTATACCATTAGGTGGACATAAAATAGGAACTATGCTAAAGTCTTATGGTTTTAAAGAATATCCGGGATTAGAATTTCCAACACAACCTCGTTTTTTAGATGAATTAGATTATGTAGTAGAGAAAATTCGAACTATAAATTCTATGACACTTAAACAGAAACAAGAGCTGTATGAATCCTGGAAACCTATTATTGAACATAATTTCAATAGATATATGTCTATTGATATCAAGAAAGTTTATTTAGAAACTTTACACAAAAGTCTTATCGCCGGGCCACAATGGTAACTTAGTGCCAGGAGCTCGCTTAGGAATTTTACTGTCTGCACTGCTCACACAGCTTGGACTCACACAAGGCTTTGGACCGTCAAACAATTTGAATCCTGTTTCAATGTTGCCAAGAGGCTCATCGTGGCAGCTATAACTGCGTTTGATACTGCCATCTGGTTCTCGAATAATAATTCCTCTGTATCCGCTCGAACATTCCCAGTCTTTAAATTTGTTAAAATTAAAAGCATTGAATCTTTCTGCTTGATCCATGTACCATACTTTTTGTTTTTTATCTACAAATTCAACTTGAAAGTGTTGAGGAATTTTACTATTCTCATCCTTGTATATAGGATCGGGAACTTTACGGAATGTAGGTTCTGGACGTTTTACTAACTTAGCTTTTTCTGCTTTATCTTCAGTAAATGCTCGTTGCGGCATACCGTTGTGCAAACGTTTTAGCATTTCCGGAGTGTAACCGTCAACTACACGACTTGCAGTAGGATCACTCTGCGGTTTAAGTGTTACATTAATTCCTTGATTATGAAAGAACAGTGCGTTATTAAAATCACGCTCAAACCATTCTGGAACCATTACCATATTGATAGTTACTTGCACATCATGTTCTTGACACAAGATTAACTTGTCTGCAAAGTCCTGCATCTTTTCGGGAGTATCTACGTGTTCAGTATGCAGGCTTGCTGTAATACTTGCACGATGAAATTTATTAACCGCAGGACAATATTCATCTTTGAACCAACGTAAACTACGACTCATATTCGTAGTCATGTGTACACTGGTATAGTTTGTATTTTCTGCATCATTGTTTAGGTGATTTAGAATATCAATGTACCCAGGATGAAATGTAGGCTCACCCCCGCTTAGGCTAAAGTGAAAACTGTTAAATCCTCGTTCACGAGCTTGACGTTTGATTTCGTCAACTGTGATTAAACATAGTTCTGTTGGTCTATGATCTTTTTTATCACTACGTGCGTAAGGCCAACAGTAACTACAGCGATAATTACAGAATCTTCCCAACAACCAACTTACAGTAAATAAGTCTCTGTAGAGTAATGTACGTTGACCCACACGAACAATGTCATCGTAAGGTATTTTTGTAAAGTCATAAGCTGACCAGCTTAAATCTTCAGACATTTCCTGGCAATCCGTTATCTGTTAGTTTAAAATAATGCGAACTTGATTTTTTAGGTTTTACTAAATCATCTTTAGTTAAATAGGCAAATCGTTGATTGTTGTCAAGTGCAAACAACATTTTTTTGTATAGAACATCGTTATGTTCTTCTGTGATGTGACATTTTCTAATGTCCCAAACAGGCGGGCCTTTTCTTAAAATTTTTCGACTAATATTTAACATGTCGTCTTCTATAAAAGATAATTCAGTCAGGGGTATATAATCTTCAGGCAATTTAAAAATATCATACCGAAATGCAGGAATAATGATAGTATCAGGTCGAGTTAGTAATACATCCTTTACTAACAAATCGTTGAATATCTTTTCTTTTTCAAGATCTAATGCATACTTGCAGTACTCGATTGCAGACGAAAGTATTTTATAATCCAACGATTGGTTAGAAAACTTTTCTAACATTGGTTCTATTGCATGTACGAACCCAGGAATTATTTGAACAACTTCGTTAGATAACGTTAGGTCGAATCTACCATGCTGGCTTGGAACAAAAATAATTTTATCAAATTTAGATTGATTAGCTAAAAATAATTTATATGAATAATAGGTACCGCTGCCACCTTTGGCAAAATTAGTCACTGAACGGCCTCGAGTCTTTTCCAAGAGTTCCGGCCAGCCGGGACCGATTTCCGAATGATTATTTTGCCAACCAAGATAACTACAGTCAGCGTGACTATCTCCAAAAATACCTATTTTCATCGTTGAAGTGGGTCCACGCTTAATTCATTGATGCAGATGCCGGCTGGTTGATCTACTATCCATTTAATATATGTTGCAGCCACATCTATGTCAAGACATACTCTGCCAGGGTGCTTTTCTTGCACATTAGATAAACTACCAAAACTGATATAGCTAACTTTTGGTCCGCCTTCCCATACTGCGGTAAGACTTAGACTATTAGAAAAATCACGTAGTGCTTTCTTTTCTGCATTATACATCCACGATGTGGCTTTTTTAGTTCTATCTGTAGTTGAGCCAATTGATATAATATGTAGGTTATGATTTGCTTCTGCGGCACGTTTGTATACTGCATCAAGAAGTAATGTTTGATTAAATTTCCATAGTGCGCTGGAGTTAATAAACACATCAAATTCTGTACATTTAGATACTAATTTATTATAACCGTCTTTGGTAGTTAAATCATATCCGTTAGCTCTCGATGCAAATTCTGCATCCGGATATAACTTTTTAAGGGAGGCTGCTAATCCCTTAGACGGATTTCCTGTAATTAAAACTCTCATTGCTTTACCTCTATAAATTTTTTATATTCGGGATATACTTCTAACAGATCAGTTTTGAGATGAACGTCAAGTGTATTAGAGTAATCAACAAACTCGTGCCAATGTACGTGCCAATCTGCAGAATTCATATAATCAATAACTTGATTGCCAAACTTTAAAATACTCTTTTTGTGCAAATCAAGATCAGTATTCTTGTTTAATTTTACACTCTTTTGTATGTTATTGTCAATGTCTGCAATCCAAGATTTCCACTCATTCGTTACTTTTTCTTTTAGCTCGAGCGGAAGTAATTTTGGATTCAAAGCTCTTGGATATTGAACAATGCTGGTATGAAAATATGCGCCAAGACTTAGGAAATATTCTACGATGCTGGTTATACGTGTAATATTAAGTAAACTGGTAGTACATGTTGCGTTAACTTTGGCATTTGATAATTCAATCACTTGAGCAATATTGCGTTCTACTTTATCTAAATCATTGTGTACTCGAACGTACTGATAGCAGTCCCTATCCCCATCAATACTAACACGGAGCAAAACTCGTCTAAAGTTTTTCCATAAATCTAATATGTTTTTTCCTTTATATTCTAATGTAGTTAGATTGCTGTTATAACTCAGCATGATCTTATTGGCATTAGGTAACAAAGATTCTATGAACTTATAATGCTTGTCGTGGTATAAAGGTTCGCCGCCTGCTAACATTACCTCAACAAGATTATCCGATAAACTGCCAATTTCGTCAATTATACGATCATTTAGTTTGACATGCTCTTCCTGTTTTCTAAATGTACCAAGCTGTATCATTTTTTTATTTAGAGCATCGTCACGCTTTACAGCAACTTCCCAGACACTGCTATAATCGGGGCTGCAATGACGGCACATCAAATTACAGATGTTGTCAAATCTAACCTCAACACTTTTTA
>JACCDT011846604.1_pt1 | contig 43426 bp, 46 predicted proteins | sample 7446291 | NCBI WGS metagenome assembly JACCDT01 (sample SAMN15323446, study PRJNA562643) | freshwater metagenome | isolation source: river surface water | place: USA:Blue River Watershed | collected 2017-08-17
AGACTAGTAGGACTTCTAGCAAAGCGACAAGCAGTTACTAACCCAAAAAATACTATATTTCAAATCAAGAGATTTATAGGTCACAACTTTGATGAAGAGAGTGTTCAAAAAGATATAAAAAATATTCCTTTTGAAGTTAGAAAATCATCAAATGGTGGTATAGAAGTAAACTACGGAGGAAAATGGATGCGTCCAGAAGAAATATCAGCAATGATACTTCAAAAGTTGAAGAATGATGCTGAAGCTCGCCTTGGTGAAAAGATAACTGAAGCTGTTATTACAGTTCCAGCATATTTTAACGATTCTCAGAGACAAGCTACAAAAGATGCTGGAAAAATTGCAGGCCTTGATGTAAAAAGAATTATAAATGAACCTACAGCAGCTGCTCTTGCTTATGGATTCAATAAAAAGAAAGATGAAAAAATAGCAGTGTTCGACTTCGGAGGAGGAACATTTGATATATCGGTACTTGAGGTAGGGGATGATGTAGTTGAAGTAAAGTCAACTGATGGAGACTCACATCTAGGAGGTCGTGATATAGATGCAAAGATCGTCTCTTGGCTTGCAGATACTTTCCAAAAGGAAAATGGTATCGATCTAAAAAAGGATGCACTAGCTCTACAGAGACTAGATGAAGCGTCTGAAAAAGCGAAGATAGAACTATCAACAGCTGTAAGTACAGATATAAATATTCCATTCATAACTTCAGGTTCAGATGGTCCAAAGCACCTTCTTGTAACACTTACACGTGCAAAACTTGAAGAGCTATGCCAGGAATTTATCGATAGAGCAATGATGATAACAAAGAGAGCTATGGATGCTTCACCATTTAAACTTGGTGAAATAAATGAAGTTATCCTAGTCGGAGGTCAGACGCGTATGCCAGCGCTTCAGACTGCTGTAAAAAATATGTTTGGCAAAGATCCTCACATGGGTGTGAATCCCGACGAGGTGGTTGCGGTAGGTGCTGCTATTCAAGGAGGTATCCTTGGAGGAGAAGTAAAAGATGTGCTTCTTCTAGATGTTATCCCGCTTTCACTAAGTATAGAAACACTTGGTGGAGTAGCTACGAAACTTATCGAAAAAAATACAACAGTCCCAACTCAACGTTCTCAAGTATTTTCAACTGCAGCCGACAATCAAACATCAGTAGAAATTCACATTACTCAAGGTGAAAGAGCGATGGCTAGTGATAACAAATCACTAGGTAGATTTATACTAGATGGAATAGCTCCAAGTCCTCGTGGTATGCCACAAGTTGAAGTGAGTTTTGATGTAGATGCAAATGGAATACTTAGCGTTACAGCAAAAGATAAAGCAACAGGAAAAGCAAATAGTATAAAGATCACAGCTAGCTCAGGTCTATCAAAAGATGAGGTTGAAAAGATGAAATCAGAGGCTGCAAAACATGAAGCTGAGGATAAAGCCAAGAAAGATGTGGTAGAAGTAAAGAACGTTGCAGAACAGCTTATTTACACCTCAGAAAAGGCTTTAAAAGATACAGGCGATAAGGCTCCAGCAGACCTAAAAAAGGCTATAGAAGACAAAATAGGGGCATTAAAAGGGGTTAAAGATGGCAGTGATGTAAATGCCATAAAGTCAGCTACCGAAGCCCTATCTAGTGAGCTTCAAAAGATCGGTCAGTATATGAATCAACAACCTCCACAAGGTGGTAATCCAAGTGAAAATAAAGGAGAACAAAATGGAGGAGGTGAAGGGGATAATGTAAGAGATGCGGAGTTTAAAGAGAAAAAGTAAATAAATAAAAAAAAGAGGGAGCCTAAGCGCCCTCTTTTTAATTAAACAAGACTGTCATCTTCTCATCTTGGATACTTCACTCACCAATCTGTCTAAAACATAGACAATTTTATCGATGCCAACTAGAGTTGTTTTGGCTCGAGCAAGATCACCCACAAGTTCACCGAGCGCTGATCTCTTATTGGTGGAATCCAAACCAATTTCTATTACTACACCAGAAATTCCTACTGGTGCTATAAGTGCGAATTCTCTTGGGTCGACACCGATTGGTGTTTCCTCGTCTGCAATCACGTGAAGGACGCAAAAATTGTCTGAAAGAAAAAGTATTTTACCTGGTTTATGTGGGGGGATAGAAGAGTGCAATACAGTAGAAAAATGTAGCCTATGCTTTTTCAATAGGTCAAATAAGTCTTGATTGTTCATAGATTTGTGTACAATTTACCGTATTATCTTTATCATTAATTATAGTTACCGTCAATAATTTATATAGAAAAAAACAAAACCGGCTTATCTCGCAAAGAGAGACCGGTTTTTGATGAAAAAATTTGTACTTTCAAACTTTGATGTTGGTTAAAATCTCACGAAGTCTTGTAGCCTCTGAATTATCAGGAAACATTCTTGTAACTACAGTAAAACCGACTTGCTTTTTATCCTTCGGTACGATTTCGAATCGGTCAATCCTTGGTTCATTAGTAGTCTTTTCACCAACAATGTCGAACTGAAGAATTTGAAAATCATTACCGTCGTTTATTACCTCAGGCACCTCATCTGGTGAGATCTTATTGAATGGAGCAAGCTTAGGAAAGATTGCTTTTCCAACCAGAGCCTCCATCAATATATCCAATGAAGATTTTTCCAACAGTTCTGAAGCAAACCCTTCAGCAAATGTGCTTGGCCTCAGAATATCCAGCACAGCCTCGATTGTATTACCCTTACCTTGTGAGGGGACAACAAATAGTCTTGGAATGTTATCTGCAAACCCATCAGTTACGTATATAACTGTAAATTCTTCGGAATGAAATAAAATTCTCCCTCTTACCTCTGCAGGGCAGGTGGTATGAACCTTAACTGCATTACCTATACCGCGTTTATTCAGTAGCTTGGCAATGTCCTTCATATTATGAGTATTTCATTGTTCTTTTCCTTCACCCCTTATACCACAGATATTATGACCAATCAATACAAATTGGTATATATTAAAAAGTATAAATAAAAAAGGGCGCAGGTTGAGTGCGCCACAATAGTGCTACATAACAAACGCGAACTCTCTAATTTACTACACCAAGTATATTAGGTTCCCTATGGACTAAGTCGCCGTTATGCAGATGAACCGTGGTTCATCATCAGGGTGTTTTACACATATACGCTTTCGCATTTATGCTACACAATAGCGTGTGCTTGATTCAACCTCAACACGCCACCTGTTAAAACTATTTTAACAAAAGTATTTTATGTAATCAATAAAAAAACCGGCTTATCTCGCAAAGAGAGGCCGGTTTTGTTAGAATCCAATTAGAACCAATTAAAATCTATAAACCCCTGTTTCTGCAGACTAGGGATTATTGAACTTCTAATTAAACGCTCAATGAGCATGCCAACTTTTTCAGGTGTCATCTTGTCGATATTATCAATATCCGTTTCACTCTCAAGAGGGTATTCTATGTCCTCAATGTAGACACAACATTTTCTAACACCCTTGGAAACTTGAGGATGAACAACACTTGTAACTGGCATGTTATAAAATTCACTACAATCCCAAATGTCTATAGGAAAGATTTCTTCAACTTGTGGTCGCGTATTACCACTCATCTCTCCGTTGAAAGCAAGAGTTAAGTGTGTTCTCTTAACACCTGGCTTGTCATTTGAAAGACTGAACCCTTTTTCGTAAACAATACGAACACCGCCATATACTGTGTACTTCATAACATTAATTTGTTCTTCACTTCCTTTTTATTTTTCTATAATAAAAAGAATGTGCATGTGTCGACATGCTTTTATCACATCTCCAATTGGAAAAGATCAGAACCTCAAAAATAATAACATTTATATGTAAGATAGTCAATACTTTTTAAACAAAATAAAACCGGCTTATCTCGCAAAGAGAGGCCGGTTTTGGATTACAAATCGCAGTCATGATGATTCATATCTCCTAATAACTTCAACTATTTCCCTATAAAAAGATACGGGGACGTCGAATTTTACCAGAAACGAAGCGATGTCTTTACCGCGGTGCTCAACACTAGACACCTGTACTATTGGAGAAGATTGATCAGCCACACAGCAGATATCTGCACAAAAATCTGCAAGTGCATCTGGTCGAATTCCAATTTTCACATACGCATTCGTTTCCCATTTCACCATGAAGATTCTGGTTGGATAGTATTTCATTTGAAAATTTAGAAGAATATTTATACAATTTCCTTTAAAAAAGTAACATTTCTATACATACTAGTCAATACTTTTTAAACAAAATAAAACCGGCTTATCTCGCAAAGAGAGGCCGGTTTTGTGACTAAAATGTATTGATTGAATCAGACCTTTGACGCATCAGCAAGTATATCACTTCTATCAAAGGTTCTTCCAAACCTCTTCGCTGAACCTATTTGCTCATCCAATCTCGTGTGGAGTTTAATTAGCTCAGACGAGCCTTTGGCGACCAAACTAAGGTTTGCTAAGATCGAACCTCTCACAGTCAGTGCGAGTAGGTTATTTTGAAGGTCAACTATAGACAATGCTGTGTACAGGATGGCACCTCCAAAAGTATTGTGATCGATAGAATAACCATTTGCAAAATCACTTTCCTTAAAGTAATTCAGATCCCTTCCAAGATCAAACAACAAAACGTAGACTAATGAATCAGCTTTGTTTCTATCTTGAATTGCTTTTGAACACCACTTTTCCCTACTCATTGAGATCAGGTATCCAGAGGAAAATACTGTGACAAGCGCTAATACAAAAAAGACAAAAGGGTAGTTTCTATTGAACAAAAAGATCACAAGCAAACCACGTAGCGCTGTAATAGCCAATAAAGCAGTTGCGAGATAAATAGGCATTGACGTTAGTATTCTAAAATTGGCTTTTTTCTCTTTTACCTTAAGCTCACCTATGAGTTCAGGAATATTTACACCCCTATCTTTTTGCCATGTATCTAGAATACTCCTGTAGTTGTAGGCGATCATTTCTTGTAGCACCAGATACATCATACTTGCTTCTTTTGCAGTCATTTGTCAGTGCCATTTATGGCTTTTGGCCGAACTCAAGGGATTTTGTCCACTAATGTACACTTTTGATGCACACAAGTACGTAATACGATTACGTCAAATAGTCCAAATAGCTAGGCAACTATCTTTACTAAAAGTAACATCGTAATATATGTATGTCAATACTAACTACGCTCTAAATTTGCTATCATTTAATACCAATGAAAGACTATTACAAAATCCTAGGCGTGGATAAAAGCGCTTCAAAAGATGATATAAAAAAGGCATTTAGAAAGATTGCCCATGAACATCACCCAGATAAAGGTGGTGGTGAAGCATCTAATGATAAATTCAAACAAGCTAGTGAGGCATATAGTGTTTTAGGTGATGATAATAAAAGAAAACAATACGATACCTACGGACAAGCTGGTGCAGGATTCAATCCAGGACAAGGAGGTTTCGGTGGGCAAGGTTTCGGAGGATTTGATTTCTCTGGTTTTAGCCAAAACGGTGGAGTAGAGTTTGATCTCGGAGATATATTTGGAGATATATTCGGAGGCAATGGACAGAGAAGAACCAAAAGGGGTAGGGATATATCTATAGATATTGAAATATCATTTAAGGAATCTGTATTTGGAGTTGAAAGAGATATCGTACTTACAAAATCTGCTACATGTAGTACATGCAGTGGAACTGGTGGTAAACCAGGTTCAGGAAGTAAGACGTGTACTGTATGTGCAGGTAAAGGAAAGATTCATGAGACCAAAAAAACTTTTATGGGGGCATTTTCTACTACACGAATATGTGATGAGTGTAAAGGTAAAGGTGAAATACCAAAAGAAAAGTGTTCAACATGTAAAGGTGAAGGTATAACTGAAGGTAGACATGAAATATCTGTTAAGATCCCTCCAGGAGTTAATGATGGGGAAATGGTTAGACTCGTTGGAATGGGTGAAGCTGTGTCTGGCGGTCAATCTGGTGATCTATATGTAAAGATCCATATTGAAGAACATAAAATTTTCGATAAAGATAATGAAAATATAATAATGAGTCTAAATATAAAACTCTCTACCGCTCTTTTGGGTGGAGATATACCAATAGAAACACTGGATGGAATTATAGACCTACATATTCCAGAGGGAGTTACTCATGGGGAAGTATTGAGAGTAAGAGGAAAAGGTGTACCGCATGAAAGAGGTAATAAGAGGGGTGATCTGCTTATCACAATCAATATTGATATGCCGAAAAAGCTATCAAAATCCGCAAAGAAAGTAATAGAGGAATTGAGGAAAGAAGGAATATAGATTATTATTTAGTAATGTTTGAAATAAAGACTGAAAGTTTTGTAGGTCCACTAGAGTTATTGCTTGATCTTATCGAAAAGAGAAAGCTACTCATAAATGATATTTCTCTTTCCAAGGTTACTGACGACTTCATAAAATACGTTGAGAGTTTAAATCGCGGACACAATCGTGAATCCATGGGTGATTCTGCACAATTTATTTTAGTAGCATCGACACTACTTTTAATCAAATCTAAATCTCTTTTACCTACACTTACTTTAACCGAAGAGGAAGAAACTGGTATAGAAGATCTGGAAACTAGATTAAAAATATATAAAGAAATAAAAGATGCTGGTCAGAATATATCAGCTTTATTTGGCAAAAATGTACTCTATACTCAACAAGGTGATAGGAAACTCAATCCAGTATTTTCTCCTCACAAGTCAATGACAATTGATAATATTGTTTTAAGTATAAAAAGTATAATTGACAGTATTCCAAAAAAAGAAAATATACCTAAAGCAGTAGTAAGAAAGATAATTAGTCTTGAAGAAACGATAAATAGTCTGACGCAAAGGATTACATCTGGTTTGAGGATGAGCTTTGGTGAATTTACAAAGGAACATAAAGAAGAAAAAGTAAATATTATAGTAAGTTTTCTAGCTATGCTTGAACTAGTGAAACAAGGAGTGATCGATGTAACTCAAGACAAAAACTTCGGCGATATCAACATGGAAACAAAAAATGTTTCTATTCCGAGGTATAATTGATATATGGGTAATAATGAACTTACATTATCAAAAAAGATTGAAGCTCTGCTTTTTTACAAAGCTGAACCTTTAACTATAAAAAAAATTTCATCTCTAATAGAAGAAAAAGAAGATGATGTAAAGAAGGCACTAGATATACTTTCAAATGAATTAAACGGTAGAGGTATATCACTTATTGAATATGATAATGAATACACACTAGCAAGTTCAAAACAGGCTTCAAGTCTTATAGAGAAAATCAGGAAAGAAGAATTAAACAGAGATTTGGGTAAAGCGGGTATAGAAACTTTGTCTATAATCATTTATCAAGGTCCCGTAAGTAGGGCGGAGATAGACTATATAAGAGGAGTTAATTCTCAGTTTATCGTTAGGAATTTACTTATGAGAGGTCTTATAGAAAGAGTTGAAAACGATAAAGATGCCAGAAGCTATCTATACAGACCAAGTTTGGAATTGATCACCCATCTAGGATTAACAAAAATCACTGATATACCGCAGTATGAAGAAATCAGAGATAAGATAAATACAATGAAGAATATAGTCGAGGAAAATAGCACTGAGATAACAAATAAAACTCATGAGTGAAAGACTGGGTGTAGATAAAATTTATTTAATTTCAGTTTTAGTTTTGACTTTTGCGGGATTTTTTATATTTTCTTCTGCTTCTTTAGGTTTATTGGCAAGAGATGGAGCAAGCTTCAAGTCTGTAGCATTAAATCAAACTATAGGTTTATCTCTGGGACTTATAGTATTTTTTATAATGTCAAAATTCAATTATAAATTTTTAAAGAAATATTCTTTTTATATTTTTATATCTGCTATTTTCATAAACTTACTTTTATTTGTGCCCGCATTTACACTACACCACGGTGGGGCAAGTAGGTGGATAGATCTAGGTTTTATTACATTTCAACCATCAGAATTTTTAAAAATTGCTTTTATTATATATTTTGCATCTTGGCTTTCATTTTCAAAAGAAAAGATTAAGACATTTAAACACGGCATACTTCCTTATCTTATTATACTTGGTTTATTGAGTATTCTTTTAATATTTCAATCTGATACCGATACGCTAGTTGTGATAGCTGGAACTGGAATGGCTATGCTATTTGCAGGTGGAGCTAGAATAAGAGATCTATTAATACTTGTTTTATCTCTATTTATTTTAGTAGGTGGTTTGGCTTATTCAAGACCATATATAAGACAAAGAATCGCCACTTTTATAAATCCATCCATTGATGCTCAGGGTTCAGGTTATCAGATTCAACAATCACTTATTGCTATAGGATCAGGTCAAATATCCGGCAGAGGTTATGGACAAAGTGTACAGAAATTTAACTATCTGCCCGAACCAATAGGGGACTCTATATTTGCTGTAGCAGCAGAAGAATTCGGTTTTATCGGTAGCGTTATTATTATTTTAATGTTTGTTTCTTTTGTTATAAGAGGATTTAGAATATCTATTAGAGCTCCGGATATGTGGAGTGGACTCACAACTATTGGAATTGTTATACTTATCGTAACTGAATCATTTATGAATATATCTTCAATGGTAGGTATATTACCGCTTTCAGGAATGCCATTATTGTTTATAAGTCACGGAGGAACTGCACTTATAGTTACATTACTTGCAGTCGGTATAGTAGCAAATATTTCAAAATTCCAAAAAACAATATAAAAAAATGAAAATATTATTTACAGGAGGTGGTAGTGGAGGACACTTTTATCCCATCATAGCTATTGCGGAAGCTTTGTATGATAGAGCAAAAGAAAAAAAGGTAATAAACCCTAGTTTATATTTTATGGCTCCAAGTAAATATAATCCTAGAGCATTATTTGATAACGATATAGAATTTATATCAGTACCTTGTGGAAAATGGAGGAGATATTTTTCTATATTAAATTTTTTAGATTTATTTAAAACTGCATACGGGATAATTATTGCAATAATTAAAATGTATAGAATATATCCTGATGTTGTATTTGGAAAAGGTGGCCATGGAAGTTTTCCCGCTTTAGTAGCTGCAAGATTATTGAAAATACCGGTTGTTATACATGAATCTGACACTAGTCCAGGAATAGTGAACAAATGGGCTGGAAAATTTGCTAGAAAAATAGCAGTATCTTACCCCGAAGCGATAGAGTTTTTCCCTACAGAAAAAGTTGCATTAACTGGTCTACCTATAAGAAACGAAGTTAGAGATATCATGACAAACGGGGCTAGAGAATTCTTGAATCTTGAAGAAAATATACCAACAATACTGATTTTAGGAGGTTCCCAAGGTTCAGAAAAAATAAATGACGCTGTTATATCTTCTCTACCAGATCTAGTAGAAAGATATCAGATCATACACCAAACAGGTAGAAATAACTTTGAATCTGTAAAGCAAACTGTATCTGTTGTATTACAAAACAATCAGAGAATAAATAGGTACCATCCTTTTGATTATTTAAATGACTTATCTATGAGAATGTCTGCTGGTGTTTCAAATGTCATCATATCTCGTGCTGGATCTACAATATTTGAGATAGCATCATGGGGCAAACCGTCGATTATAATACCTTTACCAAAGGAAATAAGTCATGACCAAACAGATAACGCATTTTCTTATGCACGAAGCGGAGCTTGCACAGTTGTTGAAGAATACAATTTAAGCTCACATATACTTGTTTCAGAGATTGACAGAATCATAAATAATCATCATATTTCGGAGAGGATGTCGATTTCTGCCAAGCAGTTTGGCCATTCTGACGCTAGCAAGAAAATAGCTGATGTTTTACTCGAGATTTCACTGGAGCATGCATAGTAAATGTGATACACTATTGGGGTACTAAATTTTAAATTATTAACTATTTAACAATAAATATATGGAACCAAATACAGGTATAAAGGGCTGGCAGTGGGTTGTGACAGTAATTGTCATAATCATACTTATAGTTCTAGGTTATTACATGTTTAAGGGTAATGGTGATGTTTCAACAAATACTCCTGTAGACACAACAACTACAACAGATACTACAGGAAATGAAGTAAATCGTGTTTCAGTTTCAGATCAATATCCAGGAAATATAGTTTACATTTCTTCAGCACAGTTTTCTGCACCAGGATGGGTAGTTATACATAAGGACAACAATGGAAAGCTTGGAGATGCTATAGGATCAGTATATTTTGCAAAAGGAATAAATCCAGGTAAAGTAAATCTAACAGAGAATACAAAAGAAGGTATGTTGTACTATGCAGTACTACATACAGACGATGGAGATAAGAAGTTTGATATAAAGAAGGATACAGAGTTGAAAGACTCAAAGGGTAATACAATCATGAAGCTATTTAGAGCTACATCAAGTGTTACTGAAATAAAGGGATAATACTTTTATCCAATAAAGACAAAGAAGTACCTGCAAGGGTGCTTTTTTGTTATAATTACTAGATAAAATGATACCGAAACTAAACCCTAAAACCTATGCGAAATTTATTCCTATATTGATGTATTTTATCTTTGCTGGTTCTTTGTCTGCACAAACTGTAGTGGACGATATAAAGGCAAAAATCGATCAGAGAAATAACAATATAAAACAATTAGAGGAGGAAATAAGAGGCTATCAATCACAAATAGAATCATTGGGTAAAGAGGCTGATTCACTAAAGAAGACTCTAGCTGAATTGTCCTTATCAAAGAAAAAACTTGAAGCAGATTTATCTATTACAGAAAATAAAATATTTGCCACAAACCTTGAGATAAAAGAGTTAACATCACAAATAGGGGATAAGAAGGATAGAATTACAGATAGTAAAAGGGTAATATCTCAATCCCTCTCAAATATAAAGATAATGTCCGAAAAATCTACTCTAGAAAGTCTATTGGGATCAAAGAGTTTTTCAGATACATGGTCAGGTATAGACGAGCTTTCTTCACTTGAAACAAAAGTCAGAGATAGAATATCCGAACTAAATACCATAAAGACCTCTTTGGAATCAAATAAAACAAAGACACTAAAGAAAAAAAGTGAATTAGTCGCACTAGAAAAAGAATTGATGAGTCAGAAACAGATTATTGCTGACACAGTTGCCGAGCAAAATGCAATTCTAAAATCTACAAAAAATACAGAAGCAAATTATAAAAAAATAGTAAGTGCAAAACAAAGTCAAAAAGAAGAATTTGAAAGGGAACTAGCCGAATATGAATCTGCCCTAAAGATTGCTATAGACCCTTCAAAAATCCCCCATTCAGGTACAGGAATTTTGTCTAACCCCCTTCAAAAACTAAAGGTTACTCAGTACTTCGGTAACACTCCTTTTGCCACAAAAAATCCCCAGGTTTATAACGGTAAAGGCCATACGGGTGTAGACTTTGCCGCATCTATAGGTACTCCTGTTTATTCTGCTTTAAGCGGTACAGTTATAGGTGTTGCAAATACCGACATTGCACCTAGATGCTATTCATATGGTAAATGGATAATGGTGAAACATAAAAATGGTCTTTCTACATTGTATGCTCATCTTTCACTGCAGATTGTAAAAAATGGCGATGAAGTAACGACCGGTCAATTACTTGGTTATAGTGGAAACACTGGATACTCAACAGGCCCACACTTACACTTTGGAGTTTATGCATCAGAAGGAGTCAGAGTTACAACTTTACCTGGAAGTATAAACTGTAAAGGTGTGCTTATGCCTTTAGCTGATCCAAAAGCCTATCTAAACCCCCTATCGTTCTTATAAAATTCCTATAAACGCATTTAAATATGTTAAAATATTCGTATATGAAAAATAAGCAACAAGGTCTAATAAATTGGATAATACTAATAGTAATAGCATTGATAATTTTAGGTTACTACGGAATTGATGTTAAAAAGATTATAGAAAAGCCTGAGACTCAAGAAAATATATCGTATGTAACAAAAAAAGTAATATATACTTGGGAAAATTATTTGAAAGCTCCAACAAAATATATTAGTAAAGATATTATTCTAGATAAAATAATTTTGCCACTTATAGATAAGGTAAAAATTGAATAGCTGGAGGGAAGGGCTTTAATACAAAAGCCCTTTTTTCTCTATACACAGTGTCGTAAAAGATATATTGTGCGACATGACTATATAGAGGAAAGACAGGTTCCCTCTAATAAGATACGGGGCAAAATATTAGTGATGAATTTAAAACTTTATCATTAAATAATAAGTATTTATTCATTAATTTAAATTATAATTTATTACCCACTATTTCTATACTGTATTTATTTTGAATAATTTAAAAAAGAAAACCACAGAGGTTTTCTGTGGTTGGAGCAAAGAATTATTTATTGCTCCTAATTTCATTTTTAGTATACCCTTCTATTTATTGTAAGTATTGTTATCTAGGTGTTGATTTCCTAAAAAGAACAATACACAACAGTAAACTATTGAAGAACATACTTGTTACCGCTAGAACAATTCCACCAAAACTCCAATCTGACCCGAGCAGTGTGCAAAAACACGCTACCGCAGTGAATCCCCATACTGGCCACGTGCCACGAATGGGATTTCTCCACAGGTCGATAAAGTTCGGAATGCCAGCGGTGTTCATTGCAACAATACCAGCAACTAGACCAAGCATCGCTCCGTATGAAAGCCAGATGTATGTGGCAATAGCGGCACCGATCGCGCTAATGGTTTCTTTGTATGACCAAAGCCATTTGCCACGAACAAGCAAAGCAAACGTAACGCTTACTGCCCCAAGAGTCCACGCTCCAGGCAACCATCCTGGCTTTCCATTGGCCAGAGTAGTCACGAGAAGTAAAGAATCGAGAATCGTCCACATCAGCCAACTAGCTGGTGTAGATGCTGGAACCTTGCGGGTCCATATATTGCGAGCAAACATAATTAGAGTACTGAAGGCGACGAAGCCTCCAAGGTATGTGAAGAACAGTTTCAAAGCAACCTCCAAAATATCGTTTCGGTTAAATTTTAAGCCCAATTTAGGACACCGAAACTCTCTTACAAGTTTATCATATTTCAACATGAAAGTCAATAACTGTCTAGGTGGGTCTGTGTTTCCATGTAAAAAAGAAACCCGCGACCATATTTCAAACATCTCAGCTTGCTACATAGTTACTATTTATGCTAGTTTTACTTTAGATATGAGAGGAATTGAATTTAGGATTGCAAAACACACTAATCCGAGTAAACCTGATGTTGTCGAGGTGTTTCTTAACGGCACATTTATTGCTTGCATATATGCTGATGAACATCATAGAAGTTCTATAAAAGTAGTTAGTAGACATTTACCCAGTAGTGATTGTGTGAGATTTGAAGATGGTACAGGCAACATACCGCCTGTTCCTAGTATTAAAATAGATTTCTTGACTGGTAGTCAGAACTGACCCCACTGCCCTTTTTTGGGCAGTGGTTTTTCATAATATTTAATATCTTTTATATTTTACTTAGTAGGATGTTTCTATATCTTGATAACTAAATCTTAAGAAAAAGTTTTAAGTTATTAATCGGAATAAATTTTAATGCGTAGCAATCTAGACCTATATCTTTAGTTGGCTCTGAAAAATAAATTGGCTTATTTTTTGCTATTGCATAACCCAACTCAATCTTACAACTTGTTCCCATATAACCCTGGGGTGTAATAAAATAAACGACATCCGCACTATCGATAGCATCATAATGTTCTATAGCAAGTCTTTTCTTTTCCTCAAGTGTATTAGCATGATCTTTATTGTCTGTGCCGTAATTTAGATTTGGAAAAATTGGTTCTAACCCAAGAGACTCTAACTTTAAGACGGTGTCGCGGACTAAATCACGATATTTCATACTACATCCTAATACTATTTTCATAAATCAATTTTATCATGTTTTATCATTGAAGGTGTAGAAAAATATTTAACACAAGCAGTTACGGTAATGTACTTGATAAAACAAAAAACCCACCATTCGGTGGGCCTTTTGTTTATTGTATTATCTTTTTGCTACTATACTATTTTTTCCTGTACTCCAACATTTTGCTGAAGCACTCCATGGTTTTACTCCCTGCTTATTATATAGATACTCTGCATATGCAGTGTTACCTTCTATAGTGTGAAGATCGAAACCAAGTGATTCTGCTCTTTCTAGGTGATATCTTTCATTTATCTGCATGACACCTACGTCTGCTTTATCTATTTTTCCACGGATCACATTTCCATCTTTATCTGAGTGTTTAAATGTAGATTCACAACGAGCAATCTCTATCAGAATTGGGGTATCAGCATACTTTTCACGGATATACTTTTCAACCTCCTTTGGATCCCCTGTTAGGACTACTGTTTGAGTATTTGGTTCTTTGGTAGAAGCATCATTTGCAATTGCTGTATCTACTTTATCTGAACCTGCACCGTACATAGAAGACAAAAGGAATACAACACTTGTAGTAATTTCTATCATAAATCAAAATGAGGTATTCGTAAGTAAGACACTCACTTTTACCTCATATATCAATATCTTAGCATATTATAGATATATTGTCAATAGCTATATACTTGCCTTTTTGAGGCTAATAATATATACTTTTCTCACTAATTAATACAGAGTATGGCAACCAAAAAATCAAATGGATCGACCGATAATGGTAGAGATTCGAACCCCAAATACCTGGGGGTCAAAGTTAATGATGGTCAAATAGTTTTGACTGGTGAAATTATCATACGCCAAAGAGGTACAGATGTATTACCAGGTAAAAATATAGGTATGGGTAAAGATCATACTCTTTTTGCCCTAAAAGACGGTAAGGTAAAGTTTGGAACTAAGAGAAAAATTCACTTCGACAACTCAATCATTAGAAAAAAGATTGTCCACGTTATATAAATAAAACCCCTTAAAGGGGTTTTATTTTATCTATTTTATCTATTTTATTTATTTATTTTGCCTCTACACTCACCTTCACTATTCCCTTCTTTCCACCAGCTAGTATTTCTATTTTATGTTCTCCAACAGTCTTTAGAGGATGTTCAAGGTTTATAAAACTTGGAGATACAGCAATACGAGTTTGTTTCTCTATTTCTTTTGCCAATTCTTCTTTATGAATACCTGCAAATAGGTGTCCCTTTTCATTTGCCTTTTCTTTTATAACTATATTTGAATTTTCTAAATCTTTCAGACTCTTTACCAGTAATTCCTCTTGTACCTTTCTATCACCTTCATCTTTTGATTTTATTGTATTTATACTCTTTATAGCTTCATTTGTAGCTGATATAGCTAGCTTTTGTGGTATAAGTAGATTTACAGCGTATCCGTCTGCTACATTTTTTATATCGTATTTCTTTCCTATCTTTGCAATATCTTTTAGTAGTATAACTTTCATTGGTTTTATTTAATATTAATCTATATTGTAATACTATGGTTCTTTTCTCAAAATTTCAAGTGCTTTTTCCATTACAACATCTTTCTTTGCATCTATATCTTTTTGACTTGGTTTTACTTCTATATCAGGTACTAGTCCATCATGTGATAGATTGTGACCCTTAGGTGTTAGCCAACGAGCTATGGTTACCTTAAATGAAGTATCTTGTGTTATAGGTATGAGTTCTTGAACTGACCCTTTTCCAAATGTCTTGCTACCAACAAGTCTTGCTATACCATGCTCTTGTAGTGCTCCAGCAAGAATCTCAGAAGCCGAAGCTGAGCCTCCATCTACCAGTACCAATAACTTAAGATTTTTATCAAATATATTGTATCCCTTACTTCTATATATCTGATCTGTAGACTTTCCACCAAAATCTTCTGTAACAACAGTAGCTCCAGTAGGTAGGAACCAACTTGCTATGTCCCAAGCAGCATCTAGATATCCACCAGGATTACCTCTTAGATCTATTATGAGTTTATGTGAGCCTGATATTACAAATTCTCTCAAAGCTTCTCTAAACAGCATTGGAGATTGAGCTGTAAAACTAAATAGTCTTATTGTGTAAACTTCCCCAGTCTTTCCATAACCTTTATCATTTGTAGCAGTTGTTGTACCAACATTTTTTAAACCTTTTTCAATAGTAGGTATATCTATGACATCTCTTGTGATAGATATCTCTGTCTGTTCTCCGCTAGGCTTTAAAAATAAGATTTTTATAATTGTACCCTTTGGACCCCTTATCATCTTTACCGCTTTATCAACAGGCATATCGGCTACTACATTTTCACCTATCTTTATTATCCTATATCCAGATTTAACCCCCGCCTTTTCTGCAGGACTACCCTTGAGTGGAGAAACTACTATCAAACCACCATCTTTTAAACCTATTTCCATACCAACACCTTCAAAATTACCCGCTATATCACTTTTAAACATTGCACTTTCTTCTGGAGGAAAAAATACAGTATATGGATCACCTTGAGAAGCAGCTAAACCTTGTATTGCGCCATATATTCTTTTTTGAGTATCGGTAGTGGTTGCTGAAACGAATTTATCATTTATTATCTGCCAAACTCTCCAAAATGATTCGAATTGCTCATTTGAAATATTTATACCATTTGGAATTTTTATACTGTCGGTATTTGTTACAAATAACTGTCTTTCACCTGTATATCTACCTATATAAAAAGTAAGGATAAGTGCCAAAACTGAACCGAGTATATAAGAAATTTTATTTTGATTGAATTCTTTCATATATTAAAACTGTGTTTGGCCATTATCTCAAATTATTGCTATTATTACAATATAATATACTAACCCACAGGTATATGGATATAAAAATACATAACAGTTTAACAAGAAATAAAGACATATTTAAGCCTATTAAAAATGGTGAGGTAAGTATGTATCATTGTGGCCCTACTGTATACGACACAGCCCATATAGGAAACTTTAGGACCTTTGTATTCAATGATATTGTAAGGCGTGTATTTGAATACAATGGATACAAAGTAAAACAAGTAATGAACATTACTGATGTAGACGATAAAACTATAAAAAGGAGTAGTGATGAGGGTATCAGTCTAGCTGAACTTACAAAAAAGTATGAAGATATTTTTATTGAAGAATTGGGTGCTCTAAATATAAAGAGGCCTGACTATATGCCTAGAGCAAAAGAGTCTGTAAAAGAGATGATTGAGATGATAAGTACTCTTTTGGAGAAAGGTTTTGCATACAAATCAGAGGATGGAGTTTATTTTAAAATTGATAAATTTGAAAACTATGGTCAGTTAGCAAATCTTAAACTTGATAGAGAGATAAAAGAAAGAATAAGTAACGATAATTATGATAAAGATAATCCACAGGACTTTGCACTATGGAAATTTCACACAAATGAAAGTGATGAAGCGAGTTGGGATGCACCTTTTGGAAAAGGAAGACCTGGCTGGCATATAGAATGTTCTGCTATGTCAAAGATGATACTCGGAGATACTATAGATATACATACTGGTGGAATTGATCTCTTATTCCCCCATCATACAAATGAGATTGCTCAATCTGAATGTGCAAATGGTAAAAAGTTTGTAAATTATTGGATTCATGGCGGATTCATAAATGTAAATGATGAAAAGATGGCAAAATCCAAAGGTAATTTCTACAAATTACATGATATAAAAGAATTGGGTATATCCCCTATTGGCTATAGATATTGGCTTTTAACATCACATTATAGAAGCCCTGTTAACTTTACTCTGGAGGCAGTAAAAGGTGCTCAGACAGCGTTTATAAGGCTTATAGACAGCTTTTTAAGGCTTAAAGAGGTTAAGAACGAGCATATACATAGTCATGGGGAAATAAGGGACTATAGAAAGGAATTCTTGGAGAAAATATCTGATGATTTTGATATGCCTCAAGCACTTGCTATAACATGGGATATGATAAAAGATCACTCTATAGAGGCAAAAGAAAAAGTAAAAATGCTACTTGATTTTGATAAGGTTTTTGGCTTTGGACTAGATAAAGTTATGAATATCAAAAAAGAAATACCTGAAGTAATAATTGCTCTCGCTGAAGCACGTGAACAAGCAAGAAATGACAAAGAATGGGAAAAATCTGATGCTCTAAGATTAGAGATCGAGTCTAGAGGATATGTGATCAAGGATACTCCAAGCGGTTATGAACTAAGTATTAATTAGTTAGTGCAATCTGATTTTATATATGAATTAAATAATTTATATATAAAATTAATTAATAGATTAATTGATATTAAATAGGTAATTTAATTGAATGATTAAATATTTAATTAAATTTATTATTTTCTTTATTTTTTAGTCTATGGAATAGGTAAGCTATCACTATTAGGGCTATAATCAAAAGCAGTAGCCATATCCAATTACTTATTCCTGCAGTAGTATCTCCAAGTGCTGCCGTTTGTAGATTTTGTTCACTACCTGATATATTTTCTGTCTGTGTAGTAGTTGGAGTTTCGTTTGAGCTAACTATTTCTGGAGTATTTATAATATCATTTTGTTCTTCTGGTATAACAAATTTCTTGGCATTTGGTTTTGGAGTTTCAATCGGTGGGTTTGAACCACCTCCTAGAACTGTATTTGTAGTTTGAGCAGGTGGATTCTGTGGAGTTACACCACCTGAAGAAAAGCCACTTCCACCACTCACATTTCCTCCCTGAGAATTTGAACCCCCTGTTGTTGGAGGTGTAGATGTAGGAGTGTTTGAATTTGAATTACCACCTGTGTTTTCTGTAGATTTAATATTTGCCTTTGAATCAAGTTTACCTGACACACTTGAAGCATATACACTTTGTGCTTGTATTGTTGCAAATACTATAAAGACAAAAGTAAGAGTTTTTAATATATTTTTCATATTTATATTATTTGTTTACTCATAAATATTGCCATCGCTGAATCTAACTTAGATTGAGCACTTATATAATCTGATGCCGTTGAAGCTGGGTTATCTTTTACACTTATGGCATTTGTCATTTCAGCAAAAAGTTCATCTCGAGCTTGCAGTGGATATTCACCAGAATTTGTACCGACTTTATATACACCACTATTAAATGGGGCAAGTATTATGTTTAATTTGTCATCAAGATCTTTTTTTGCAATCATATCTGGTGTCATAGGTAATAGGTGTAAATATTGTGTAAAAGGATTGGCTCTATACCCTCTAGAGTTAACAACATTTACATCAACCCTATAATCTCCTGGTGTCCAGATATTAATATTATTTGAGTATACTAACTTACCTGTTATATCACCATCGAGTGAATCGGAAGCAGTAGCGAGTGGATCAGAAAATTGCATACCCGCTACTTGTGTGACATCTGTTGGAGCGTTTGAACTGATGATTGGTTTTTCAATGATAGGTACATCGACTTTTGGACAATTTGGATTGATTGATTCGAGATATGTGATATTACCTACATTATCAAATTTTATTCTACCTAGTATGGTTGATGAACCTACCATAAATGGATCTTGAGCTTCATTGAATGTTATCAATGAATAAGTATTTAGCAGTAGATTTGGAAATACTCCTATATTCAAATACCAATCATTGCCGTATGTTACAAGATTTTGGTCTGATGGAGAAGAAACTGTAAAAGCAGGATAAGCACGAGTTGTAGTACCAAATACAACTTCACCACCCGATACAGCAACTCTCATTTGTAGATCTTTTGGAACATCCAGTGACAGACACAATCCTGATGAAATCTGAGTAGTTGTAGCATAGACTTCTGCATCAGGGGTCTTATCAGTTGTACTAGCTTCTGGAGCTTCTGAGGTGATATCGTAGTTTGTATTGTATCCAGTACCTACTATTCCAAATGGAATTTTTGAATCTACATTGATATCTATTTGTATTCCATCAGTGATAGGATCTAGGTCCAATGCGGTATTTATGTTTATTTGATCACTATATACACCCTGAGAAGAAATGTTTATTGCTGTAGCTTCATTGTTTGAATTTGTTGACTGCGGTGAATATAGACGAATATTGTTTGCTGGTATTGTTTGCAGACCATTTGAAAAATCATCGAATTTCATTTTAACTACACTCTCACTACTAGGTAGAGTTACATGGAAAATCCATTTCCAACCATCACCATATGTATCATTTGCTATACCTGTAACTTTTAGAGACGTAACACCTGTAACAGCCAATATACCACTAGCATTTACAATTTTAAAAGAAAAAACAACCACAAAAAACAGAATGGTTAATAATGTAACTGTATTTTTTATCGAAACTGAAAGATATTTTTTCATATTAGGCGCATTATATTGTAAATGTTACATTACTTCAATATTGCATGTGACTGTATTATATGTCGAAAAACACTATCAACAGTTTATAAACTTTTTATAAAGTATTGAATATTTTTTGCATGATACAATGTGCGTACAATATTTTATGAATCCAACTTCACCATATTTTAAAACAAAAGACTTGCGAATACCTCCGCAAAGTCTTGAGGCAGAAAAAGCTTTGCTCGGTTCTATTATGATAAGACCTGAGGTTATGCATGATGTGACTGACATAGTGTTTGAAAGATCATTTTATTCTGATCGTCACAAGATGATATGGTCAATCATGCTTGAACTACATAACAAAGGTACTGCCATAGATCTATTGTCAGTTTCATCTAGAATGAAAGAACGTGAAATGCTAGAGCAAGCTGGTGGTATGAGTTATCTAACAGAAATAGTAAACAGTGTTCCCTCTTCTACAAATGCAAAACACTATGCTGAGATTGTTCAGAAGAAACATATAATGAGAGATCTCATAACTGCTTCAGAGTATGTGGGAAATCTTGGTTTCGATGAAGCTGGAGAGCTTGATGAATTACTAGATAAAGCAGAAAAAAAGATTTTTGAAGTTACAAACTTTACTGGTACACACAAGTTTATCGCTTTGAAGGATACACTCGGTGAAGCTTGGGAAAGAATCGATAAACTACATAGAAGTAGTGGTGAAATGAGAGGAGTTCCTACTGGTTTTCAAGCTTTGGACAATAAAATCGCTGGATTACAGAAATCCGATCTTATTATTCTTGCAGCTAGACCCAGCATGGGAAAAACATCTCTTGCACTAGATATAGCTAGAAAAGCTGCTGTTGAGCACAGTGTTCCTGTTGGAATATTTTCACTTGAAATGAGTTCACAACAGCTAGTAGATCGTATGCTTTCTGCAGAATCCCAAGTTGAAGCTTGGAAAATAAGAACTGGTCACAATCTTTCTATCGATACCGACTTCAAAGCTATTCGTGATGCAATGGACAGACTTTCAAATGCTCCTATATACATTGACGATCAGCCTGCAAACAATATATTGAAGATGAGAGCGGTTGCACGAAGACTTAAGAGTGAAAAGGGGCTTGGTCTTATAATAGTAGACTACTTACAACTCATGGTTCCTACACAATCAAGAAATTCTGACAACGTAGTACAACAAGTAACAGAAATATCTAGATCTCTTAAACAATTAGCTCGTGAACTTGAAGTACCTGTTATTGCTCTTTCACAGCTATCTCGTGCTGTTGAACAGCGTGGTGGAGAACCTAGACTATCTGACCTTAGAGATTCAGGATCTATCGAACAGGATGCTGATATGGTTTGGTTTATACATAGAGAGGATAAATACAATAAAGAATCAGCAAGACCAAATATCGCAAAGATAATGATAGAAAAGCACAGAAACGGTCCTACAGGTGTTGTAGAACTATACTTCGATGAAAAGAAGACTACTTTCCTTTCAATTGATAAAAATGACTTCGGAGATTTTGATAAAGGAACTGATATAGGTGGTTTCTAGTTTTACTTTTAGTCTATTTTGGTATAATCAGCAGAATGAATCCATTTGAAAAGCTTACAGAATATTTTGGTGAATTCCCTGGAATAGGTCCTAGGCAAGCGAAACGTTTCGTATATTTTTTACTTACAAAAAATTCTAGCTATATAGAAGAAATAACTAGATTATTAAATGAGATAAAAAAGAATACAACAATATGTAATTCTTGCTTTAGATTTTTTCAGAATAATCAAAACCTGGGAAATATATGCCTAATTTGTAGCAATCAAAATAGAGATAAAGAAAAACTAATGATAGTTGCTCGAGATGTTGATTTTGAGACAATAGAAAAAAGTCGAGCTTATAATGGTTTGTATTTTATTCTTGGTGGCACAATACCGATACTTGAAAAAGATCCAGAAAAAAGAGTTAGATTGAGGGAGATTTCCAAAAGAATAAATGGGGATATAAAAGAAATAATTATATCTATGAATAATACATCCGAGGGAGAAAATACAATTGATTTTTTAAAACAATATATTAAGGAAAAGTTTAACAATTTAAATATTAAAATATCTACACTTGGTCGAGGATTGTCTACTGGAAGTGAGCTCGAGTATCTTGATTCTGATACTATAAAAAACGCTTTGGAGAATAGAAAGGGTTAAAATAAAAGGGTGCCGTTAGGCAACCCTTGTTGAAACTAATTCATAATCTCCTCCTTTCCTTTCTTTCCTCTAACGAGTACAACTCGCCAGATAGAATGACCATTTCTTTCAACCTGAACGACTCGGCAATTAGCTAACCACACTACGATTTCACGATCGCGTTCTTCTCCACGATCACTGATGAGTTTGCAGATATATTCACCCACAAACTCAGTAGTATCATAAACCAAGTTCCCCAAAATCGTTATCTTGGGATACTTAACAGGATAGCTTTTGCCACTAACTGGCAAATAGCTACAACCTCGAACTGCGACGATACGAGAAGCGATCTTGTATCCAACACTAACCCTAGTTTTATGCTTCTCCTCAAGCCAAACATGGCCTACTGAACCTTCGCCATATCTAGCCTCGTGGACAATTGCCCGAGCTTCCGTCAAAAGAGCTGATCTCTTGTTCATCTCACTATCCTTTCTGCTTTGGTGCAGAAGGAATCATGAGCTCTCAATTTTAATAATTTGATTACTTCTGCCCGAGGTTTAATTCGAGCTCGTTTAATATAGTAACATATATTGTATTCTTTGTAAATAGATGCTTTATGCACAAAAAAACACCATTTCGGTGTCCTTTTGTTTAAAATATTTTATTATTTTACTGCTTGTATCAAAACCTTGAAGAATGGTTGTCTGTGACCGTTTTTCTTGAAATACTTGCTCTTTTGTTTGTATTTTATAACTGTAACTTTTGGAGCTCTACCGATCTTTGTAAGCTTTGCAGTAACCTTTGCACCAGTAATATATGGTGTACCTATAGTAGTGTCTGAACCATTGTCTACAAGGAGAACTTTATCGAAAACAATAGAATCACCCTCTTTATATTCGCCAGTAATTTTCTCGATTTCTATTTCATCACCTACAGATACTGTGTACTGTTTACCACCAGTCTGTATAACGGCTATTTCTTGCTTTATTTCTTTGTTTTCTCCCTGTTTGTTCATAGTATGGCTATATTACACTATCTCTTCCGGACGGTCAATAAGGGTAGCTTCTATACCTGGGGATGAGCCTGTTAGCTTCAAAACATCCTTATCTACCTTCTTCAATTCCTTCATAGAAGTATTGTAGTGGTTTACAACAGTACCGAGAGATACACCAAGCTTGTTGTGATATTCTTCATATTTTTTTAAATGATTTCCTAGGTCATTTACACCCTTTATTATATCTTTTGCTGTCTCTTCTATTTGCATTGCTTTTAGGCCTTGTAAAACGGTTTGGAGATAGGCTAGAAATGATGTTGGAGAGACTATAATTACCTTATACTTACTTGCTGCTCTTTGGATAAGATTGTCAGTTTCTTCTGTAATAGCACCGATTTTATTTATTAAAAGGTCATAATATATAGCTTCATGAGGTATAAACATAAAAGCAAAATCCATTGTTCCCTCTTCAGGTCTAATATATTTTGAAGTTTCAACAATACGCATTTTTAAATCATTTACAAAAACTTTTTCTATCTTTTCTCTTTCTGCAGGATTTTTCTCTTCTGAAAGTCTATTGTAATTTTCAAGTGAGAACTTTGAGTCTATAGGTATTATCTTATCTTTTACAAAAACCGTAGCGTCTACTATTTCCCCATTTTTAAATGGATATTGCATTTGGAATTGTCCTGGGGCCAAAACATTTTTAAGTAATGTTTCCAAATAGTATTCTCCAAGTATTCCTCTTTGCTTAGGATTCTTCAGTATATCTTGAAGATTTTGTAATTGATCCGCAAAAGATAATATCTGTTTATTACCCTCTTCGAGTTTTACAAGTCCAGAGGTTACTTCACGAATAAGTTTTGATGATTCAGAAAGTTGAACATGCATAGATTCACGCATATTTCTTCCACTTTCACTTATCTTACTATCAACTGTTCTATTTATTTCATTTAATTGTTCTAAAATGAGCTTAAAACCAGTATCGTCTGCAGTTTTTTCTGGTTTACGATTACGAAAAAAGCTCAATACCATTAAGATAATAGTTATTACAAGTAGAACAATAAGAATAAATAATAGTGTTTCCATATATAATATATGATACTATATTAAAAATTATATCGCTATAATAAAAAAATGATACACCAAACAATAAAAGATCAGATAAAAGATGCAATGAGAGCAAAGGATAGTATAAAGCTAGAAGTACTTCGTGGCCTTCAAAGTCTATTTTCAAATGAGCTTATAGCAAAAGGAAAAAGTGATCCACTACTAGATGATGAATCTGTACTTGCTCTTATTCGTAGAAGTGTAAAACAAAGAAAAGATTCAATAGAACAGTTCGAAAAAGGAGGAAGAAAAGATCTAGCAGATAAAGAAAAATCAGAACTAGTTATCCTTGAGACTTTTTTACCAAGCATGATGTCAAAAGACGAAATCAGAAAAATAGCTCAAGAGAAGCTATCAGGTGCTAATGTGGACAAAACAAAACTAGGACAGTTTATAGGTAGTCTTATGAAAGATTTGAAAGGAAAAGCGGATGGAGCAGATGTAAAAGCTGTAGTTGAGGAATTGGTTAAATAAAACTCTTAATTACAAAAATAACTATACTTGACATAAACTATTGTATATGTTATACATCATGTGTATATGAAAAAGTTCATTCGTTCTGCATTGAGATTCTTCTTCGAACACCGTGAAAGTCGGTGTCCAGTGTGTAAGCAAGAACTTGTGCTTCAGGTACCACTCATTCACATTTGTGAATAGTTGAAAGGTACTTAGTGAATGATTCAAAAAAGCCGATCAAAGTGATCGGCTTTTCTTTTTTAATCAAAATTATAAATTTTAATAACTATATCTCCTCATCAACCTCAACATAGAATGATGATCCCTTGCCTTCCCCTGGTGATTCAGCCCAAATCCTACCTCGATGTGCAGAAACTATCTCTTTTGCTACGAATAGTCCGAGTCCCGTACCGTGTATATTTTGTCTACTACCATTTGTAGCTCTTGAGAATTTCATAAACAATTTTGGAAGCACTTCAGGTGCAATACCAATACCACTATCCTTAACAGAAAATATAATTTTTCCAGATACCAGACCAAGACCGACCTTCACCTCACCTTGAGGAGTATACTTTACAGAATTATCTACAAGATTAGCAATAATCTGTTTGAATTTATTTGGATCAACTTTAACCATATACCTCTTACTTTTATCATAATCAAAATCAAATTTAACCTTAGACTTTTCAATGTTTGGTTTCAATTCCCCAATAACATCATTTACAAGATCTTTCATATCGATCTTTTCAAAAGAATATTTCATCGTACCAAGCTCAATCCTAGAAATGTTCAAATAATCATCAACGATACTTGTAAGAGTGTTTGAAGATTCATATATTCTAACAATAGCGTTTTTAACATCTTCTGATATAACACCCAAATCCCCTTCCAATATAAGAGAAGCATAGCCTTTCATGGCTGTAAGAGGTGCACGAAGTTGGTGTGTGGCGAAAGAGACGAATTCAGATTTTTGTTTATCAAGATCAGTAAGTCGATCATTTGCCTTTTGAAGATCCGCTGCCAAAAACTCAATCCTTTCCCTCTGAGATACCTCTTTGGTGACGGATTTGATGAGGAATATTCCAAGTATAATTAGTAAAAATAGTAAGCCACCGTTTATTAGTCTTTCATCAAATTCATCTGACATTAGTGTCCTAATAAAAATAAATATCCAAATCGTAAAGACCAGTATCTGTGTTGTAAGTACTTTTATGTCAAATAGTTTTAATCTAATTACTGCATAAGAAGTAAAGAAAATAAAAATTAAAACAAAATATGGTCCGTAATTTACGAACTCAGGATGGTTAAAAAGTGGTAGTATCAAGTCTGAAACTATACCCATAAAAAGTGACAATCCTAGACCGAGAGTAATATACTGTACCTGTAACTTTTCTAATTGCGTATTTAATTTATATTTATTGTAAAAATTTTTAAAAGAAAATAATATAGTTCCAACCAGGTATAAAAATAATACATAGTATATAAAACCAGGCTGGATCGCAGGTATACCGTTATCTAATAAGTAAACACTTTTTATATTAAATCTTGTTGGTACAAATAATACAATTATTAACAAAAAAATCTTAATCAAAATATCAACATTTTTATTTACAGTTTTCTTCTTCGGAAAAACTAACGACATTTTATAGAGATAATACCCCAACAAGGTCGGGGGTATGATAGCTAACCTGCTCCACATATCAATATAATTTATTTCAGAAGACATGTCTGCCATCTGATTAAGGAATATCCACGATAATGCAGCTAGATTAAATGAAAGAAAAAACCTATTTATATCACCCTGTTTATTACTACTATATACGTACAATCCGAGTGAAAAAGTTAAAATTAATGTTACTACAGATAATATATTAAAAATCATGGCTATTTTCTATAAACTATATGGTAATGCTGTTGGTCTATATGTTTTTTTTGAATTAGATTCGCCTGTTTAACAACACTAGTAAAATGATGTAGCATTGGATTAATATTCTTTGAATGATCAAAACCGATTACTGCATTATTTGGTATATTATCTATTAAATTTTCAATTAAAAATATAGAATATCTGTTATTTCTAAATTCTTTTTTAATTGCAATCCCGATGAAGTAGTAAATATTTTTTTCAAAATATTCATTAGGGAAATTTTTTCTAAAATAATCAGCACTGATCCACGGAGTATTCTTAAAATCATTTGTAGTTAGACATAATCCTATTATTCCAATATCCTTTTTATAAAGAATAAATTTATCGACTGTTTTATCTTTTAAAACCTCCCTGAAGTGTTCCTCATCCAAACTTTGTTTGCATGGACTAATCTCATTCAAAATTGAAAATGTACTATCGTATATTTCCCAAAGTATATTTGAATCTTCTATTTCTGATATTACATCTTTTTTTACAAATGAGAGAGTGTGTGCATCCTCAATTGTAACTTTTACTCTAAAAAACTTTTTAAATATAAAAACAGCACTAACGACCATAAATACAAATATTAATAGATACACGAAGATTGGTAGATTTTTACCAAATAGTACTATATACAAATAAGGCATCACTCTACCAATTAAATGCACCACAATACCACTCTTAGTAATAAAGGTTATTCTTATATTTTTTTTAAAATTAAACTTTATTACGTCAATAAACTTTAGTTTCCTTGTACTACCATATAAAATTAAAAAATAACCTAGGTAAAATGGTAAAATTGATAGTATATATACAACTAGAAAATAGTTTATATTTAAACCATAATTTAGTGCCGAAGTATCACTTACTGACTTGATTTTCATCAATAAATCAATCATTTGTTTTATTATATCATTTATTTATGTTTAAATTATCAACATGGGTATTGGACCGATTTATATACAAGACCTTCTATCTGGGTTATTTATATTAATACTATCTATTAAATTAGTTAGAAGTAAAATACACAGCCAGGAAAATAGAATATTTATTTTATTGTTAATTTCTACAGCAATTTGGATTTTAAATGTCTCTTTAATTAAATTTTTAATTAGTTTTAATAGTCATAGTTTAATGCTGACTGACTTAACTAGATTATCATTTTATTTTGGCACAATTACAATATCACTGATTTTTAAACTTATAATTGATAAATTTGGGTATTTAAAAAATAAACATGAAATTACAGTATTTATAATTATTTCTGAGATTATTTTTGCATATTTTATACTTTTTAGTGATTTTTATATTAAATCTGTTGAAATACCGAATGGTTATAATTTAATATGGCATTATGGAAAATTCTCTTTTTTTATAGACTTTTATTATTTATTAATATTGGTTCTTATTACTACATTTGGCATTAAAAAAATTAAAGAAATAGATCATGAATCAAAAGCAATTAGCTTAATAATTTTTATTGGTTTTATTCCATCTTTATTTACCAACTTGATATTACCTAGATTTAACATATATGAATATGAATGGTTAGTGTCAATTACAATACCAGTTTCAATATTATTAATAGTCTACTATATAGTTAAAAAAAATATATTTAAAATAAAAGTAGAAAATTATGAATTTATAATATATTTACTTATAATATTCTGTTTCTCATTACTGGTTAAAAATAATAATTCGAATGCAATAATTGATAAAATTGTTTTATTTATAGTAGTAGCTTTCTTATGTTTAATCACAACCAGAAATATGACTAATATCAAGCATCAGAGTGAACATATTGAAAAAATAACAAAAGATATGTTATCTAGCTAGTTGAGATATAATTTTCATTAGTTCATTTGAGTTCTTTTTAAAATCATCCACAGTTGGAATTTCGTTATATTTAAAAAATTGACTTTTTCCAAATATAATAACAATTTTTCTTTTTCTGAGTAAAAAGTTAACCGGATTCATTTTATACACCCCACTAATCAGGACCGGAACTACAGGTGTATTTGTATAGTGCGACAAAAAACAAACTCCGCCTCTTGCACTACCAATATTACCATCTAGGGTTCTTTGACCCTCGGGAAAAATATGTATAGGAAAACCGTCATTTACTATTGGTATATGATTAGCCATAGATTTTTCATAATTCTTATATCCTGAATAAGCTGGATATGCACCGAACATCTTAAATAGTAATCCGCCATAAAATATTTTTCTCCACCCACTTCTATCATAAAAGTTTTTACCCCTTGATACATAAAACATAGGAGAAATCTTAGTGCTTAACGGTAATACTATAGGTATTAACATCGGATCTAACTCACTGCTGTGATTGGATGCAAAAATTAACTTACCATCTAAATTTTTGATATTCTCCATCCCATACGCCTCTATTTTAGTAAAAAAAGAAAATAATGGCTTTAAAATAATCAAAACCCCCTTCTGCAATAAAAATGGGATTATTGCGTAGGGTTTTATTTTGGCCATTTTTGTATCATCAAAATATTATTAATATCACTATTCTTTTTATTTTCAGACTTTTCTTTTGGAAAATCTGTCCATATTTCTTCAGTTATGAAAGGCATAAATGGGTGCAAAAGTATAAGAACATCATTTAAAGTGTTCAGTAGAAACTGATTTCTAGACTTTTTATCTATCTCATTACCCTCTTTAAACACCTTTTTACTATCTTCTAGTATTACACTTGCCAATTCATGCCAAACATAAGCATAAAGCTTTTCTGCAACCATATAGAACTTAAATTCGTCCATCTCTTTTGTTATTTCAGATTTTAAACTTGAAAAATTATTATTATATTCTTTATCCTTTTCACTCCAATCAGTAAAGTTTTTATCTACTTTCATTTCTCCAACTGAAGTTAGTATAAACCTTGTTACATTCCATAGTTTATTTGCAAATAGTTTATATGCTTTTATTTTTTCTTCTGAGAGTGCAAGTGAAGTTCCTGGAGTATTACCTATAACAATTCCCATTCTGAAAGCATCAGTACCATATTTATCCATATACTCTAGAGGATTTATAACATTACCTTTACTTTTACTCATTTTTTGACCTTTTCCATCTAGTACTAATCCGTGTAGATAAACAGTTGAGAAAGGCAACTTCCCTGTCATGTACAAACCTAGCATTATCATACGACTTACCCAAAAGAATATTATCTCTCCTGCTGTTTCCATCACGTCTGTTGGGTAATATTTCTTAAAATCTAAAGAGTCTGGAAAACCTAGTGTTGCGTATGGCCACTGGCCAGAAGAAAACCAAGTGTCAAATGTATCATTATCTTTTCTTACGTCACCACCACATTTTTTACAATTTAAAATTTTATCTTCGATATCTACAAATCCTTCTCCACAATCATTACAAATTTTTGCAGGTATCGGTATTCCCCATACTATTTGTCTGGATATATTCCAATCATTTATATTTGAAAGCCAATGTGTTGTTATTTTTTCATAATGATCAGGAATATATCTTATTTCTTTTGCTTTTATTTTTTCTAAAGCTTTTTCTGCTAAAGGCTTCATCTTTATAAACCATTGACTCTTTATCTGCGGTTCTATTGTTGTTCCACATTTATAGCAAGTTCTAACTGTATGTTTATAGTTTTCTTCAATTTTCTCTACCAAACCTTTTGCTTTTAATTTTTCAACTATCAAATTTCTAGCTTTTGAAATATGTAGACCAGCAAATTCTCCTGCTATAGGCAATAACTTACCCTTTTCATCTATAACCTGCTCTTTTTCCAAATTATACTTTTCAGCAATAGCAAAATCTGTAGCATCATGCCATGGTGTTATGGTCATAGCTCCAGTACCAAAACTCATATCTATACTGTCGTCCTTTATAACAGTTGCTGTTATTGGTCCATTTATCCATTCCAAATCTATCTTTTGTCCATGTTTAAAGTCGAAATATCTTTTATCATCTGGATGTACAACAACATATTTATCACCAAACTTTGTTTCAGGTCTTGAAGTACCGATAGTGAAAGGTCCGTATTTGAAATAGTAAAAACTTTCTGTTTTTTCTTCGTCTTTTATCTCTAGATCAGAAAAAGATGTTTGATGCTTTGGACACCAACTAACTATTCTTTTACCTCTATAAAGTAGATCGTCTTTGTAGAGTTTTTCAAAAGTTCCATAAACTATTTTTACTATATCTGGATCAAGAGTAAATTTTTCTCTAGACCAGTCACAACTTGCACCAACTGAGCGTATTTGGGACTTTATATTTTTTGAATTTAAAAGCGTAAAATCTAGTATTTCTTTATATAAATCCTCGGGTTTTAGATCAAACCTTGTTCTACCTTCTTTTTCTAACTTCTTCTCATAAACTACTTGTGTTTCAAAACCAGCATGATCAAGCCCTGGTAACCACAAAGCTCTATACCCTCTCATTCTCTTATACCTAGTCATTACATCTTCTATAGTCATCACAAGCCCATGACCAGCATGAAGAGACCCATTTGCATTTGTGGGAGGCATAACCATAGTAAAAGAATCGGAGTCTTTATCGATTATTCCGTCTCTTACCAGGTTATCAGGATTAAAATAACCACTATTTTCCCACATTTCATAAATCCTCTTTTCAGTTGATGAAGGATTGTATGGTGAAAGAAATTTATTTAGTGATTCTTTTATTGAGTTTTCATTCATATTTTACCTAGTTATAAAAACAGAAACCGAACTTAAAAAACCTTATATCATGAGTAACACAGCTCCTAATAGAGCAAGATTCTTTAAGAAAGATATTGTTTCACTAGATCTCTGTTGTGCATCTGAAATTTTCCAGAAGGCATGCATTTTGAATGTAACAGGAATAAGGAATACTACTAGGAGTATAAGTGATACAAGTTTAAATATATTAAATAGAACTCCGAGTCCACCTAAAAACAATAGTAAACCGGTAACATATATAGCAATACTTGGCATTGGAACACCCATAGCTGTTGCGTACATAGTATATGAAGAATGATCTTTAAAGTGCTTTATCCCATTCCAAACAAAGTAACCTCCGAACAGTATCTGACCGATAATATTTATGATTGTGTGTAAATTTTCCATAGGTATAAAATATCATATTTAGATTTCCACAGCAAGCAAAATTATATCTAGTGTTACATGATATAATTACATCTGTATTAATAGTTCTAAAATAAAATAAACATGGAATTTTTTAAAAGACCCAAAGATAATAGTCACAAAAAAATGTTGTGGCTAATATTTGTATTACTGATTGTAATCGGACTATCATTTTTATGGCAATTTATAGGCGAAAAAGCTAGTAATTTAATACCTGAAAAAAGAATTGATATAGATCCAAAAGGAAGCCTATCTCTTCCAGAAACATACGATGTACCATCAAAAAAAGTAGCTTTATTTGCTAGAATATCAAAAATCGAAAGCGAACCTCTAACACCATACGAAAAAAACCTCATATTAAGCCAGTTTGGTGATGCAAATTCCATGAACTTAACTACTGAAGAGAAAGCTACGATATTAGAAGCCCTTAATAGACAACAATAAAGATATGAAAAGAAATATTTTAAATAAATCCAGTAGTCCAATTATGTATGTCTCTTTATTATTTTTTATTTTTACTGCTTTTATAGCTATAAATCCAAAAACATCTTTTGCACAAGCAAGTCCAACAACATTTAGTACAGCTGGATCTTACACATATACTGTCCCATCTGGAGTTTCTATGTTGAAGGTAAAGATATGGGGTGCTGGAGGAGGTGGAGGAAATTCAGATATAACTTGTACTGGTTTTATATTTTCTAATTGTAATAATTGGGCTGCAACAGGTGGTGCAGGTGGTGGATATTCTGAAGCTATAATTCCAGTTACTCAAGGAGAAATTTTTGATGTTACTGTTGGAGCTGGTGGACAAACAACTCCAGTAGCAAGTATTTCACCTTACGTTTTATACTCTACATATAATTCAAACCCTAGTTTTACTGACAAATCTGCTGGTGCCTCAATACTAAAAAGTAGATCGAACAATAAATACATAGGTGCTGGTGGTGGTGCATCTGGTTTTACAACACCAGGAAAATTTGCTGTTGCTTACCCTGTTTCTAGTGAATTTAATGTCGGAAGCCTACATGGTAAGGGTGCTTTAGGAGTTGTTGGAGGTACAGGTGCTGGTTTAGCTGGAAAATTAACGAGTTGGTGTAGTGATGGAAGTGGGAACTTTGGTTCTACATGTATCAGAATACCAGATGGTGGAACTGGTTTTGGTACATATACAGGAGTAACATCAATAAAAGGTTCTTCTCCATCAGCTCCGAACCCATTTCCAACTCAAATAACAAAAAACATTCCTGGTGGTGCCGGTGCTATTGGTGGTCTAGGTGGTGGTGATGGTGTGAACGGAAAAGCGCCGGGTGGTGGAGGTGGAGTTGCCGACTCTGCTAGTGTAACAAAGGGTGGTGATGGAAAAGTTTATATTGAACCAATTGCTGACTTAAATTTTGATTTCAAACTTTCAAATGATGGCAACAAAGTGATAACTGCGGGCAGTAATATATCTAGTGTAATTACAACAACATCATTGTCCCCTCTTACGACTGGAGATGTAACATTAAATATAGATTCTATTACAAATTCATCTGGTACAAGCGTAAAAGATATTGCAAATGGAATTACAGTTGGTGGAGGTTCATTTTCTGGAGGAAAAATAATTACTCCAAACCCTATATCTAATACAAATTTAACATTGTACTCGTATTCAACTACTCCAAAAGGTCTTTATGCAGTTACAGTTTCTGGAACATATAAGAAATCATCAGTTGTAAATGGAACCCAACTTAAATATCCATGTAGTATCGTTTTTGTTACTGACCCTCAGCCAAGTGGAAACAACCAGTATGACGGATTCTACTTTGGATGTAGTACCGAGTCAGGATTTAACCCTCAAACAGACTTTGATGTAAATGGTGGTTTGAACTCAACAAAATGTATAAATTTTGACGACGGTTCATGTAAGGTTGTTGGTCAAAATACTTATTCAGCAAATTCTTCAGGTGCACAAAAAGTTACTGATTTTAGAAGATCTCTTGCTCTAAGAGAATGTGGTTTGAATAACTATACAATGTCTGGTAATGAACAGAGTGCAACTACTTATTTCACTTGTAATGCAGCACCCACAGTTTCTACAAATAACACTTCAGTAATTACAAGAACAACAACATTTAATGTCACAGTTCAATCCCCTCTTGTTTATAACCTAGTCGCAACACCATCTATAGATAGCTGCAAATCAAGTGATCTTAATGTAAAACTAACTTGGAGTGCTATATCTGGTGCAACTTCTTACAATGTTTATAGAACAAGATCAGGAACTTCTGATCCAGTGGCTGTAAGATCAGTTTCAGGAACATCGTTTACAGACTTAACAATGGTTTATAACACTCTGTATACTTACAAAGTTGCAGCGGTAGTTTCTGGTGCTGAACAGATAAGCTCAAGTGATGTAAATGTTTATTCCCCAAAATATCTAACCGGTTCACAATGTCCACAACCTACAATAACACCAGTTGTAAAATTATTTACAAAGAAGACTGCAGATAAAGTTACCAATTTATCTATTTATGATTTGGCAACTGTAACTTCGACTGCAAATACAGAAATATCTATTCCTTTAGGTTCTCAGTTTGATCTAAAATGGGTTAGTAACCTTACTCCAGACTATACATGTAGACAGGTTACAGTTACACCAAGTTTAACAACTGACAATACAATATGGTCATATGGAAATACTATAGGATCTATTGCTACAGGTCTATGGACATATGATATAGACACAGGTATGTATCAATTGAAAGTGTCTTGTACAAACGGTACAAATACAGTTTTGAGTAATATTGTAAAAGTTACAATACAAGATCCACTTATTTTAACTGCAAACCTGGTTCCTTGTGCAAATGGCCAAATAGGTTGTTTTGAAGTAGCGCCACCACCTCCAGTTGATGCTATAAACTATGGACTACAAGTTACCACTTCTGGTGATAAATGTTTTGCTAATGAACTTTCTGTTACAGAAAATTGGAATAATATAGGTGCTGATTCATACACAATAACTAGAACAAGAACCAATCCTTCTGAAACAATAAAGTACACAGTAAAAAGTAGCGAGAATATAGAAAAATATCCTGCATTTAGTACAGATACAAAGTACACATATACAGTAACAGCAACTGTTGGTGGAAAACTTCAATCTGTCTCTCCTGCCATAACCATAACTACTCCAAAGATCACTACAACAAACTGTCCCACACCACAATTAACACTTGGAATAAGACGTTCTTCTGATTCGACATTCAGTACAGCTGTTGATATATCTAAGGGTGATACCTTTGTACTAAACTGGTCATCAACAGGCATAGTAGGTGGATATACATGTACAAATGCTGTTATAAAGCCTGACGGTTCAAATGGTAATAGTATATGGACTTGGGGAAATAGTTTAAGTGGTGTATCAAATACCCTAACAACATCCCAAACTTCAGTAATACTCGGTTCATACAATTTCGTCATACATTGCAACAGCACAACAGGTCTTCCTTCACTAGATAGTAACTCTGTCCAACTAGGATTGAGATCTCTGACTGTAGTTGATCTATGTCAAAATATCGCCGGTTCACAATCAGGAATACCTTCTGGTCTAGTTTCAGATGGAAATGGAAACTGTATCGACCCAAACCCAGGAGTGAATACATCCAACCCAAACGTACCACCTAACTGTACACTTAACTGTCCTCCACCTCCTCCAACAACCAACCCACTTTCAGTGGTACTGTTCCTAGGTAATTCATCAATTGCAAATAAATCTCTATCATCTTTAGTTGAAAAAAATGATGCACTAGTCGCGCCTTATAAGGTTAAAAAAGGAAATCCAGCAAGAATAAAATATATAAGTTCATTATCGAGTGATTATAGTTGTGCAAAGTATGTGTATAAGCCTGATAATACTACTGTGAATGAGCTTTTGGACTTCAATTTAGGCAGTACATATAATAATCAGGTACAAACCCTAAGCACATCAAATGTTGAACCTATGATGTACACAATTAAAGTTAGATGTAGGGACACCGTAAACTCAGCTTCATCACTAATATATAGTAACGCAGTCAAACTACTTGTTACGGATTCATTAATAGAGGAAATATAGGATAGTAAATAGAAAAATAGAAACAGAAAAGGCCTTACTTACGTAAGACCTTTTTTGAATGCTGATCGGATACTATTCCGACCAGGCTCTAAAGAAGCGATGAGGAGAATTTGGCGGATATACCAGAACTGTCTGGCTTTCCGTGCTCAAATTCCACGGAATGTCCTTCATGACACTCCAATTGACCATGTCCACACTAGTTTCTACAACTGTGTGCGAACCAGGGGTCATGGAAACCTCGACGACTCTGTCACTCAAGACCTTTACTGATGGTGCCTTGAGTTTACTGCCTGTCTGGGTATACGTTGCTGTTTCCCCAGCAGTAATTTTGAACCGTGCTTTGAAAGCATTTGTCGAATACCAAGGGTTGAGACTTACAAACTCCTTAGTATTGTATTCACTTGGCAGTACAGCAGATGCTGGCTTTGAAGCATTCGTCGGCCACACATAACTATACTGGGGATCAGAATCAACTGATATTTCAAACTTTTCCAAGTTAGTAATCCTTACCACAGACCTAAAGAAAGTGGGTTTTAGATCGAGGAATGTATCCCTCGTGATCTCAGAAAGTAGGATTGGTCCACCCTTTATAAGGATTGCAACCAGTCCATTTCCAGTTTCCCAATTACCATGGTCTAGAGTGATAAGTATTTTAACAGGTCTAGTTTGATCTACAACCTTATTCTTCTTAAGGGAGTAGACTGCTCTCATTCCACTATCGGCCATCCGATTCATGAAATCATCATAAGAGCTGTACTTTATGTCAATACCACTCGAACCAGCAGATTCCATATCGTTACCATCCTTATCCTTAGGTATGATTTCGATCGAAACACCAGTATCAAGAGGATTGCCGTTCTGCATCCACTGCCTATTCGTAACCGCCCAATCGAGCATTATCTGCTCACTTCCGATCGGAAGAGAATCAGGCAAGACTGACGGGATGACCACGGATGTGGTAGTAGAACTTCCAGCGGGTGCTGGAAACTGAGCCCTTGCGACAAACGCAAGGGTGAAAATTGCAAACATGACCGAAGTCAAGATTGCAATGAGAGACTTTTGGGTCTTCATTTTATTTTTTCCTTTGCGTTGCCACAAAATGTGACAAATTGTTTGGTTTGGTTTCCATTCTCACACTTCAATGAGCTAGAAACGTCTGGTAACATCATACCATACTTGACAGATAAAAGCAAGTTGTATAATCAGCTATTTTGTGGATAAAACCTCTGTAATATGGCTTACAATATAAACCCAAAAGCTTGTATCTAATACGCATAAAAAAATATATACAAAATATAAGTTTTAAATAATATAAAATTTTGTTTAAAAAATTATTTTTATAATAAAAAACACAGGATCATTTGATCCTGTGGTGTTTTTATGCAACAGGCAAACCGAAGCTATCGTGTTGCCTATTTCTTTTGGAAAATAATTTCCTTAGTTTACCAATTGCTTCCGCCTCTAGTTGCCTCGCACGTTCTCTTGTAACATTGTGACTTTTACCAACAGTTTCAAGAGTGCATACTTCACAGCCGAAACCAAACCGTTTATTGATAACATCCCTTTCTCTGGGTGGAAGTTCGGCCAATAACTCAATTACAACCTCGAGATCATTTCTGTGTTGACGATCTTCGTCGGGTTGTACACTGTTTGGATCCTCAATCAAGTCACCAAGTGAAACCTCGCCATCTGGTGATTTGGGTGCATGTAATGAAACTGGTTGAAGAAGAGCTTCAAGTTGATCAAACTTTTTGTAAGTCATTCCGGATAGTTTAACCATTTCCCTTTGATTTGGTTTATTGCCACCCGATGCCTGCTGATATTTATTGACTACTCTTCTAGCCCTACGCAATTTTTCACCTTCATGAATTGGAATTCTGATTATATTTACAGTATCTGACATTGCTCGCTTGATAGATTGCTTTATCCACCAAGCTGCATAAGTTGAGAACTTAGCACCTTTCTTGGGATTAAATCTTTCAACCGCTTTCATTAATCCGATATTACCCTCATTGATCAAATCCTTGTCATCCATCCCAAGACCAGAGTAATCAAGAGCGATCTTTACAACAAGTCTGAGGTTTGAGAGTGTTAATTCCTCCTTAGCACTTTCATCACCCTCAGCTATGCGTCTTGCAAGAACAATTTCTTGCTCCCTTGATATTAATTGATATTGACCTATCTTATTCAAGTACCAGAGATATGTATCTCTTTCTGATAGTCTGCTATTTTTATCATTTTTCATTTATCCTCCCTTGGAAAAACTTTCTTGTAATATAATACAACTAATACAGATATTGTCAAAGAGTTGAAATTTGAGGTTAAGAATATGTAAAAATTAAATAATATGTAAATAAAAGTGAAACCGCATGGGAGTTTCCTCCACATGCGGTTTGAACCAAGCTTTTTTACCTCAAGAGTTTTTTTGCTTGGCGTCGAACTGATTTTACCAGATCAGGATGCGGATATCCCTTACCTGTCATTACAGTTGCAATGACGTAAGCAATATCCCCTTCCATCCATTCCTTCCAATGGTTAGACTTGAAGAGCATATTTTCCTGATCAAAGGACACGGTATTATTTGGGTTTTCCCCATAGAATACCTTGGAGTCTTTTGAACTACCTTGCCCCACAATATTTGAGCCATTCAAAAATGTGACGTTATAGTAGTTAGCAATCCTCCTCAGTTCGATATTTGATAAGTTCCGTCTAATTCTCATTGATAGACCTCCGTATTACAATGTTCACTACATATATCTTTTATCATATTTATACATCTCTGTCAATCAATTTACGCTAGTATTTAAAGCTGATATTTTAACGTGTATAATATAGATATGAAAAATTTTATTGATTTTATTAGGACCCAAGGGACAATAGGTTTGGCAGTTGGTTTTATATTAGGAAAAGCTGTGTCTGATGTTGTATCCTCAATAGTTAATGACCTTATCAACCCAATTATTGGCATAGTATTGGGTAAATTTGGTGATCTCTCTACCCTTTCATTGCACATAGCAAATGCAAATATTACTTATGGTAAATTTATAAGTATCCTAATTAACTTTATTATAGTTTCATCTGTTGTATATTTTGGAGTAAAAAAATTAAATTTAGAAAAACTAGATAAACCTAAGATATAAAATAAGATATAAAAAATTAAATTTACGAAAAAGCTCGCTTAGATTTTTAGTCATAAAGCGAGCTTTCGTCATATTGCATACTGAGCCTTTCTTACTTTTTTTGCCAATTCTTCCCTTTCTTCAATTGAACTACACAATATAGTTGCAATTGCATCAGCACAATCTCCTTTTACCCAATCAGCCCAATCGGGTACCAATTTTATTACTGATGATTCTCTATCATACAAACAGTAGCGACTGTGGTCATCTGGCTTTACTATAGCTGTTGCTGATCCGTATTTATGGCTTAATATTGATTCAGGTGAACAATCTATATCAGCACCAAATTCCTTAGCAAGCCTTCTAATCTCTAGAATGGTCATTTTAACCACCTCCTTTCTATGTATATTATACCATGATAAGACTATATTACTTATTGTAATAATCTGATAGTTAAATCAAAAAAATATAAAAGTCCGAAACTCAGCGAGAGATCGGACCTTTTATTTTCTATTTAAACACTAGTACAAATTGAGTACTATGGAACTCGTATTTCAACACGGACACGATTCTCAGCTTCAACAGTAAAAGTTATGACGACAGCACCGCACCATGCTTTTTTAAGTTCACTAAATACTTTTTTTACTTTCCTTAAAGTGTTAAAACCATAATTGTTATCGAAATACGATATCGTTCGTATAGACCGTCCGTATTTGATTAACTCAGTTATAACGCCTTCACTTTCAACAAAATCTTCGACTGAAGTTGGAGTTGCATCTTTGAGTTGACAACTCAATCCGAATTCTAAGGAATCGAGTTCCTTTACAATAGCTTCGATCTCAGCAAATTTACTGAGACGACGAAACCTTACTAATCTGAGTGATGTCTCATCTAATTGAATTGCCACAAATACCTCCTTTTTATACTGAAAGAATGTTTGAATTGACGATTTTACAGCAAATAATAATGTTGCATAATATACTTTACAAGTCAACTTAAGTTGGTCTGTTGTGCTATAATTTTTAAATGGTTAATTATAAATATTTAAAGATCATCTCTAAGTTACTTTTGATACTTATCGGTGTCTATGTTCTAACTAATTATAATGAATCTATTGCTGGTTTATTGGTCGGAGGCATATTGATATTAATCGGTTTGGTATGGTTATTGATGGGTACTGCAATAGAAAGCATGAAACTATATCAAGAGGTTGTCGCTCCTTATGACTCAAAAACACGGAATGGAACCGCTGTTCTAATTCTCATCTCTATTTTTTTGGTATACCTTCTCTTTAGATATTTTGGTCTGTTCTAGAGTACCAGACTAGTATTCAATATGTTTAGATATTAATATCTACAACTCTTAACATCGAAAAATAAAAATGAAAAACCGCACCCCTTACGAAGTATGATTTTTCGTAAGAATAGTGCGGATTACCCTGATGCTTTCTTCTTAATGACTCTGAAGTCTTCTCTTTTAAGATGAAAAGAGGTTGGTATACCACTCAGATTAACTGTAATCCAAAATGTACCATCATCTTCAATGTCTGTGATCTCTCCAATCAAGCCATGAATTCTGAGGACTCGGTTGTCGACAGTACACTTTAATTGAACTATTGCACCCTTTTTAAGTTTGATATTTTTTAAATATACCTCCTCAAGATCCTTGTCGGTCACATATAGATAAGAAAAAAAGATCCTTTTTAAGATGTAACCAGTTAGTAACAGCGAACAAATCCCTACTACCCCTAGTCCAAATATAACCAGGGATAGCGACCAAATAGATCCAGAAACAAAGTGTCTAATTTGTTGTTCGTAAACTCGCAAAACTATTTCGCAAGGCAATAATACAAACAAGAACGCTAGTACAAGGATCGTTATACTGCCAATTTTCCTTGAATTTTTCATTTCAAAGCCTTTATCCTGATTTACTCTAAATTAATTACTAAAAATGTCAAATAAACCGTGGTTAGATTCTAATTTCAATCGCATCACTTTACTGGACACAGTTGCCTAATTTAGCAATAATAAGCCCTTCTTGCTTATAATTGGCTAGTTTTTCAATCGCTCACGTGAAATTTCTTTTATCTATTTTAATAAAAATCTTTAATCCTTTTGGCAAATAAAATACCGCTGTATTGATTCCATCAATCTTCTGAGTGTACGGTATTTGAATATTTTTATTGACCACATTTAGTGGTTGTTCCATAAATTATTTATTGTTTATTTGGCAATATTCAGGAAACACATCGTTTTTATGTTCAACAGACTTCATCCTGTTTGTAACTAAATCAAGATGTTTTTTCTCGATGTTGTTTTTCTCTAAAACTGAAGAAAGTTCTTCAGATGGAACAGTTTCATAAAGATATAGTATTTCATCCAATTTCTGATAAGGCATACCTCGAAATTCTGGTAACTCTCCACATCCGCCACATACGATACTCGCATCTTTTGATACACCTTCTGCTAAATCTTCAAGCCCTAAATAATTAGCCAGTCCCTTTAACTGGTGTTTTACCAGACCGCCGATAGGGTCAAAATCTCCGACAAGAGTAGCTTTTGGATACCATCCGACTAGTCTTTCAGTTCCGTTTATGGTCCCCATATATAAACGCCCTTCAATCTGTGCAATGGTTCTGATTATCAAATCACACAATCTCACATCTACAGTTGCTTGAAGTATAAGGTCGGGATTATTTGCCCCAATGTTTTTTAGCAAAACATCTCTAATATTTTCTGAATTTACCTCTTGAACAACTACGCCTATTTTTGTGGCGTAAGCCCTTGCGACTTCAATACCTTCTTTTGAAAATTGTGTGTTGTTTATTATCACCACTTTAACATTTTCCTTTCCTAGTGCTTTGGTAGCCAAATAACAAGAAACGGATGAGTCGATACCACCACTCAAACCCATAACTATTTTTTGATTACCTGCTTTTAGTCGAATAAAATTTACTAATTTTTCTTCGATAGTTTTGTAATCTAGTTGGTTAAAATTAAAGTCAAACATTAGACCATAATACCAGATTTTTTCCTAAATTACTACGACATTCACAACGTTCACGCTTAAGAAATAATTTGCACAGATTTGCACAAAAAAGTAGCTCTTTTTCGACTAATTTTGCCTAATTTATATCAAGATAAGCCAATGGACCCATTTCGTGCACCTATCATCAAGCAGATGTATGAGTACTACACTACTGGCGATTGGAGTTTGTCTGACCTCGCTCGCTACGCCAATGAGCAGGGCTTTACGACTGTACCAATGCGACGAAGAAGAACAAAAGAAGAAATGCTTGCTGAAGAAGACGAGTTCGAGGAAATAGAAAAGACATCACGTCCTGTAACTGAAAATCATATAAGCAGAATACTCACTAACCCTTTTTATACTGGAAAGGTCCTCAATTCAGAGGGCAAATACATACCAAGCAATAGTCATCAAGCCATCGTAACTGAAAAGCTATTTGAGGATGTGCAAGCTATACTAAAAAAGAAAAAAGTAAGCGTTCACCATACTGAAAAACTGGACCAACCACTTCGAGGTATCGTACGTTGTGAACAATGTGGACGTGTTTATACACCATACACCAAGAAAGGTATCCAGTACTATAACTCTCGATGTGTGAATGGTTGTGCAAACACCCTCAAAAACTTCAACTTTGATTTTATAGATAAGAAAATAGGCGGTCTCATCACTAGTCTTCACTTTACCGATGAGGAAATCGAGCAGATGGATGCTCGTGCAGGTACAGAGATTGCCTTACTTGAAGAAAAGCGACACAAGACACTCTACCAAGTTGAGAGAAAGAAGAAAAAGATACGTAAGGACCTTGCATACCTACGCTCAAATAAAATATCTCTTTTGAAGTCTGGAGTATACACACCAGAAGGTTACGTCGCCGAAGAAACAAAACTTGATAGCGAACTTTCTATGCTTCAAAGCCAAGAGCAAGCATCTGACATCACTATGCACGAAACTATGAAAGACGTACAAAAACTTTCAGAACTTGTAAAAAACGTTGCACCTTATTACCAGTTCGCAAAACCACACGAAAAAGAACAAATTGTTCGTGTTATCTTTTCAGAACTTTCAGTTTCCCAAAATACGTTGAATTATAAGTGCAAAAAAGGATTTGAGTGCTTTGAAAACTGTTTTATTGCAAATGGTGACCCTACAGGGAATCGGTCACAGGTCTCGGCTTGCTAGCCTCGCCCGCGACCCCGCCTCGGTTGCCTTCGCAACCTCCGGCTTTCTCATCTCCAGTATGATCATATGCAACAAAAACAAAAG
>JACCDT011184992.1_pt1 | contig 43343 bp, 68 predicted proteins | sample 7446291 | NCBI WGS metagenome assembly JACCDT01 (sample SAMN15323446, study PRJNA562643) | freshwater metagenome | isolation source: river surface water | place: USA:Blue River Watershed | collected 2017-08-17
GATGATTTCGCGGGTTTACGGTAAATGGATTCCCGAAGCGGGTAGAGAGCGGCAACGCGCCGCCGAGTAAATTGGCACGCATACGGCACGCGGCAAAAATCGGCGTGGTGAAAAAACAACAGCGTCAAAGAGTTAGGCGAATTGGAAACGCGGGTTCGAATCCCACCCTCTCCGCCAGCGAACACCATCGAACACCACCCAAAACGCCGTTGTTCCAACCACTTACGCGGCGGCGCGTGTTGTCTCATGTTGTTAAATGCGCGTTGAGTTGGCACGCATACGGCACGCGGCGGGTGGGCACGATGGCGAATGATGCGATCGGCACACGCCCAAGCGATCGCAGCCGTCAGCGGTTTTGTCGTCGCCGCTGACGGCGGTCTTTCTCTCGCTCGACACGCCTTCGCATGTCGTAATCTTCGGACGGCTCCCGCTTTTTGAGGCCACGGCCCCGTCTTGGCGGCAAGCCATCTTCATCGTGCGGTCGCTTGCTGCCCATGCGTTTCTCGCACCCACTCTTGGAGCGCCTTCAATTGCTCCGCGTTTTGCCGACAGATTCCGTAGTTGTCGGCGACGGTGCTGGCGACGGTAGAGAGTTCAACTCCCGAGGGGGCCGCATTAGCATCTCGGGCGCTTGGGGCGTCACCGTTTGCAGCCGCGTCGTGGATGCGCACGAAGCCAACAGGAATGGCGCAACGAGAATCATCATCTTTGGTGACATAAACGGGGATTTCCTTAACGATCGTTTTTGCTTGCGCCTCCACCTCATGCACGCGGTCAACGTACTTTGTGACCACGCGCACGGCTTTGCGCTCGTTCTCGCTCTGCAACTCCGCGACTTGGCGGTTTTGCTCGGCAATCTGCGCCTCGTATTGAAGCGCGGTAAATGAGCGCCCAAACCAAGCCGCGAAAACGATCGCGGCGGCTATGGCGCTCCACTTGATGTAAGTCAGATACCCAAACATCACGCGAAAGGGCGAGTGCCCGCTTTGTCGATGATGAGTTTGGATTTGCGGCCAACCTCGCCTTCGTGCGTTGGGATGGCGAAGTGCGTCCAACGATCGAATTCAAGAATGACTTGCTCAAAGTCGATGCCGCTGGCAATGATTGCCTCGGTGACTTGGCGCGGGGTCAATCCCTCAACACGAATGTCGGCAGCGCAGCCGCGACGGTGGTCGCTCGTGTCTTTGCTGCCCACGGAAGCGTTCACGTCATGCGATCGGAAAGCGCTGTTGACATGAATGGCGCGGCCATCAAACACTTCAAATTTCAATCGCCCCAACGTCTGCGACAAGCGCGGCAGATTGGCGACGGCGTTTACCAACACCTCTTTGCCACCAATAATGCACTTCTCATGTTCGGTGGGCGTGTTGTCGAACTCGCGGTGGTCGGTGTGGGTCAATTCCGCGTAAGAAAAATTGCGGTGAAACTCGGTCATGGTGTGGAGCCTTTCGATTCTTCAATTGGTGTGGTTCCCTCTGTGGTGGGTGGTGTAGTCGTTTCAGCTTGCAGCTTGTTGTAAACGTAGTTCACGCCCGCATTGACGAAGGTCATGCCAGCAACGCCACCAAGCACGCCGCCCGACAGCAACATGGCGTCGTTCACCTGTTTGGCAAACACAACGTCGATCGGGGCCATGCGAAGCATGGGTTGGATGGTGAACACCAAAGACAAGATGGCAATAAGAACGGTCGAGGCGACCACGAACGAGATCGTGAGAATCACCACGGCCCAAACGCGAACTTGAATTTGTTCGACGCTCATGCGCTCTTGCGGGATGAGCGGTTGACCATCAAGCCCAAGCATGATGGCGATGATCTTTTTGATTTTTTCGAAGGTGGTCATTTGTCGGTTTCCTTTATCAACATCTCGGGGGGCAATAGCTTGTCGGGGCATGTGCCTTCAACCGAACAAATCGGCGGCTTGCACTCCTTCAATTCCCAATTGCGGGGGTTTTGGCATGGGTAGCGGTAACGGTCTTCGCACTTGGTCAGTCCGAACACCGTTGCGGCCACAACCACAACGAACAACAATTTCATTCCTCGCCTTTCTCGGTGGTTTTCACCGTCCTTAGTAATCGCTCCAATTTCTCGCGCTCATCGCGCAGCACCAACGCGGCTTTCTCTGTCTCTCGTCGCGTGTGCTTAAAGTCGCCCTCTTGTTTGTAGAACTTCAACACCAAGAAGAACAGCAACACACCCAAAATGCCGATGACGACACAGAGCAAATAAACCACGGCGTTGTCTAGGTGTTTAGCCATACCATGCCCATCAAGACCCAAAAATAAAACACCGTGAAGATCGACCAAAACCAAGTCATGTTTCGGTCGATGCGATCGCTTCGCGCTTGCGCTGCGTCGGCATCGCGCTTGGCCTTCTCGCGTCGCGCTTTCATTTGCCGCGCCGCTTGCCCCGCCTTCACCTTGTCTTGCATCTCCTTGAACTGCGTCCAAATCGGGCCAAGTTGCCAAGGCGCACCGCTCATCAATGTTGAGAGCGTCGGATAAGCCGCATCGAGTTCGGCTTGCAATTGGGTTAGTTCAAGAACGTCTTTTGAGTTGATTTCATCCTTTCCAAAAATCTCGGTGTATCGCTGTTCGGCATACGCCTTCAAGAGGCCGTAATTTTCGAACCAATCACCGAGGTGGCCGATGAACTGTTGCACGACCTCATCTTGGGTTGGTATGTGTTCAACGTACTCGTCGCGCTTTTTCTTTTTCGCCTTGGGTTGTTCGCTTGCCGCTGCAACTGTTGGCGCTGGCGTAGGTGCTGGCGCAATTGGTCTTGCGCCTCCGAGAAGGTTTTTAAGCCATCCCCAAAGGCCCGACACTTCTTTATAAAGTGCCTTGGCATCTGCAACGCCGCCCTCGACAGTTTTCTTAACGCGTTGAACTTCAACCGTGCCCTCGCGCAGAGATTCGCAACAATATTGAATACCCGCCCACGCACCACGGAGGGCTTGCAGCGCAAGAAGGTACTCGGGCCCCACATCACTTGATCGGTGGAAATTGGCGGGTTAGCCAGCTTTCGAACAGCATCAACGCACGGCTTCCCATGTGGCCGCTAATACCGACAGCGGCGGCGGTCATCAATGGGTCAACATTGGCGTTGGTAAAAAGGTAGAACGTAATCACCCCCGTGAACCCTGCGGTGACGATCTCGCCAATGAATTCAAGCAAGTTGAAAACACGAGCGTGGCCCGTTTGAAGTTTGCGTATGAAGTTCACAACACCCCCCATGATTGAAAGCCCTATGACCCACGCATAGGTTATGAGTGGGATGTTGGACGGGTCTTTTTCGTACATCGAACGATCTCTTTCTACCTTTTTGGGCGCATTACTGCGGAATCATTTACGAGGCCCAAACAGCCGTTGGGCGATCGGGCCAAACAGGATTTGCAACAGGTGCAAGCGCGTACACACGCACGGCAGCACGGTAAGAATCAAACGCCGATTTGTTTGTGAGTGCGGAGGCAACATCGGGGAGTTGCGACCAATCGGTTTCAGCCAACAATTGCTTGGCGCGTTGCTCACAATCCGCAATCAACTCGTTGTCCGTTGGCGGTGCTGGCGGCGCTTGCGCTGCATCGTGCGCGGTTTGCCAAGCTGCAATCACACCTTGGAAGTAATCCAAGTTGTCGATGAATTGGTTTGCTGGCTTCTCGCCTTCGGAAGTTTCCGAAAACTCCACCTCACCACGATCGCCGTTCCATTGGACAGCGTGAATTGCCTCATCAATGGTGCTCATGTCGAGTTTGCTATATGCAACGCCGTCAATCACAACAACGCCGTCGCTTCGGATAATGCTTAGTTTCATGGTTTTACCTCGATCACTTTCATGTTTGGATTTGCGCTCGTCAACGTGGCGACAAGCATTTGTTGGCTTGTCTCGTTGGCTTTCACCATTTCGTTGCGAAACGATTCAACAGCCGCACCCGTCTGCCTCTGTTGCTGGCTATTCTCGATAGTAAGAACAGGAATCCACGCAATCGCGCATCCCCATTCATCGACCTCTTTGCCCGTGTTTGGATTTGTCCCGCGCACTTGCGTAAACCATGTGCATTGCAGCCCTATGCAATCCTTCTTAATAAGCGGGCAAAACTTGCCTTGTTCCAGTTTCATAAATTCCCCTGTGGTGGTTAGTTCTTAGTCGCAATGATAATGTCAACGTACTTCACCGCAAAATCCATCGCCGTGCCCGTGAAAGTGTGGGTGTGTGCATCTTGCGTGTGGTTGTGAGCGTTCATCGACAAGGAGCTTGACGACGAGCCCGTGTAAGTCGGGTTGGTGAACCCGTGAGTGTGCGACCCGCTGCCACCTGTGGCGTTGGTGTTGTTCGTTACGTTCGGCGTGCTGTTCGTGTTGGACAAAATGCGGTAAGGAGAACCGCTACCGTTTGACGTGTTGCCTGGCACGCTATGAACGTGACTTGGTATTTGCGATTCGGCCAAAGTTGTTGCCGAAACCGAGCCGCCAGCCGACAACGAAACGGACGTTGACGTTGATACCGAACCCGTCGCCGTTGTGCTTTGGTTGGTTGCCGTAGTGCTAGAAAGCGAACCCGATGGCGTGCGGCTTGCGAATGTGGCCGTGAATCCCGCCGTGCCGCCGCTGCCAACCGTCCCGCTGACTACACGCAACGCGGCGTCGTTGTCCGTGGTCGCCTTTGTCCAACCCGTCGGCGCTGCGGTTTGCTTGAAAAGCATGGCCGTGCCAGCGGCGAAGCCCGATGCCGACCCTTGCACACTTCCATCGGGGAAAGTTACGCCATCAACGCCAATTGTTGTTCCCGCCATGTCTTAGTCCTTCGACGCCATGATTACGTCAACATATTGAACGCTCAAATCTATCGACCCACCGCTAAGGCTTAACGAGTGAGTGTGAGAGCCGCCGCCGCCTGTTGAGTTTGTGTTGTTGGTGATGTTTGGGGTTCCGTTCGTGTTCGAAAGAATGTAGTTCGGAGCGCCCGACGAGTTGGATTGGTTGCCCAAAATGCCGTGCGTGTGGCTTGGCATTTGTGCTTCGCTGAGTGTGGTTGCTCCAACCGAACCCGTGACCGAGTAACTTGTAAATGCGCTTGTGAAGCCAACCGAACCTCCCGAGCCAGCCGAGCCACTTACCACTCGCAACGCTTTGTTGTTGTGGGTCGTCAGCTTGGTGAATCCTGTTGGTGCGGCGGTCTGACCAAACAACATCACCGTGCCCGAAGGGATAACGGTTTGGTGAACGTGGTCTTCGCGTGCGTACTTCTTGGACGTTCCAACAACGGGGGTTGCCCCAAGCGGTTGCGGTGCGTTTGTTGCGGCTTGACCAAGCACAAACGCGGTCGAAGCAAGTTTTGTCGATGAATCGTCGGCGGCTTGCGTGACCGTCTGCGCGGTCAATGTGACCGTGCTGCCGCTGATCGTTGCCAACTCTGCCCAACCGTTGTTTGCGGCGTTGCGCATCCGAAGCGCGTTTGGCGTCACACTTGTGTCTAACCAAAAACTGAATGGCTGCACGCCACTTGGCAGCGTTGCGGGGTCGGTCGCGCCGCTAGCAAGGCTTGCAAGGTTGGCAAGCGCGGCGTTTACAAGCTGCACCAAGGTGAGGCCCGAAAGCGTTCCCGACGTTGGAAGTATTAGTGAACCCTGAGACATTCTTTCCCCTTAGTACCCTTGGGCAATCCAATTGACCGTGCGGGCCACGCCCACGCCGCCGTTGATGACCTTGACCGTGAAGCCATTCAGCGTTTGCGCTGTAAGCTGCACGTCATCGCCTTGTTGCGCTCCGACGATTGTCGCTTGCACAGCGGGCACGGCCAAACCATTTGCACCGCCGTTGAACGGCGCGGAATAGGTCACGGTCGAACCGCCTGTTGCGGTCGTCAAAGATGATGTGTCGATTCTATCGGGCACGTCCACCGAAAAGACAAAGTTCGCCAACACGGGCGAAATTGTTTGGCTATCCGAGTGGAGCAACACGCGGGCTTTGAAGTATTGCGCGTTGTAGTAGCCCGAAACGAAGTTTTGCCAATCACCAAAGACGCCGTCCGCGCCAGCGATCGCAATTTGCGGTTGGATGAGAATATTGGGGCCAAGCGTGGTTTCTAGGAAATCATCGACCACCAAGACGTTGACCATCGACAGCACGTTGCCCGTGACCGCCGTTGCGCCCGCCGTGTAATTGATAAGCACGTTGCAAGGGGTCACACGGCCCGCGTTGATCGTGTGGGCACTCGGAAGGGTGTAAATGCCGTCGGTGACGGTGTATTGACCGCCTGAGACACTAAACACAATGTCGCCACCCGACACAACAACGCCCGCGCTTTTCGTGCCCGTCCAACCTGTGCTTTCTTCGTCCCACGTCGCCAGCACGTTGCTTACAAGTGCGGATTGGGCAATGTCGATGCTGCGCGGGTTGGTTGAATAGACCGTTCCCGCTTCGGAAACGACACGAGCGGCAACCCAATAAGTGCCCGAGGTCGGGACGACGTATTGCGTAATCGGTGTTCGGGTCATTACTTGGCCCGTTTCCCACGATGTGCCCAAGCGCACCTCATAAGTAATGTCGGTGCGGAAGTCGTTCACCCTGTCCCAATACAACGTCGTCAAGCCACCCACGAAGTTGTTGTAATTTGCCAACAGGTTGTTCACGTCGGCGGGCGTCGAAAGCAACGCCGAACCCGTGATGGTGTAGGTAAAAGCGTTTACATCCGACAGCGATTGCAGCGCCGCGCCGTAGACGTTGAACGCGGGCAGCTTGATGTAAATTTGCTGGCCGATCTTGTCCGAAGTGAAAGACAGCTTTGCAATGGCCGTGTCCAACCGAACGAATTGGCTGTTGATGGGGTGCGCTTCGATCGCCGTCCCGTATGCGCCACGGCGCAAGTATGTGAGGTTGTAGGCGTTCGCACCTGTCAGCGCGGCGTTTGCGTAGCTGATTAACTCGCCGCCGACATAGCAGAGCGTCGCGTATAGGTCGGCGTCGGTTTGCGAGGCGTTCAACAACTCGCCTCGGCTCATCGACAGGTTGACGCTCAACGTGTTGGTTGTGTCGGGGTCGGCGTGCGAGGGCAATGCCGCACTCAACACGCCTTGACGAGCGGGTTGCCCAATATCACCGACTTGCAAGTAAGTCTCGCCGTCGTAGGAAACCCAAATTTGGCAACCGCCCCAATCCGCGCCGCCGCTTGCACCAATCCACACTTCAAGGCCGTTGGCCGTGGTTGCAAGCGCTGCGGGCGCTTCGAAGATCACGGGGCCACTTGTGTTGCCCGCTGGCACGTTGAAGTCGTTTTGGTGGCCGCTGCCCTCGGGCGATTCGTAGGTGGCCGAACTGAATACACCCGCTGGCGCGTCTTCGGCGGTAATGTGAAAGGTGTAATCGTCGCGCTCCTCGATCGACAAAATGCGCACGGGCTTGTCTTCCAACCCAAGCGTGGTGTCGGTGATCGTGATGTAGTCGGTCGGCTCCAACAGCGCGAAGCGCACGCCCACCGTGAATTCGTAGGTGTTGCGAACGTAGAGCGTGCGTTGCAAGATCATTTGCGCGGCAGCGCGGGCCACGGCGGGGTCGGCGATCTCGTGCGCCTTGATCGGGTCAAGCGGGCGTTCGCCAAACAATTCGATGTTGGCTTGGTCTTTGGCTTCGGCGATCTCGACGTTGTATTGGTTGGCGCGGTTCAAATACTCGACTTGGACTTTGTTGTAGGCGTCAGAGTTGGCCGAGCGCGTGACCAACACGGGGTCGCTGCCGCCTTCATAAATAAAGTCTTCGTCGGTCAACTCATAGATGGGCGTCAAATTCGGCGTGTAGGTCACACCGTTGGCCGTAATCTCTTGGTCGCCGTAGGGCGTGACCTTCAAGTATCCGTCCGACCAATAGAAGCCGCTGTTGGTGAGCCGAGCCATCAAGGTGACGAATTCATGGGCGGCGGTTTGGCTAGAAAGCGCGGGCGAGAACAACAAGCCGCTTGCCACGGTGTAGTCGTAATAGGACTGCCAGTTGTAGAGATAGGAGGTCGGGAAGCCCGCGCCGTATCGTGGGTTGGTGAGATAGTCGCGCAAGATTTCCGACGGCTTGGCGTCGGTGGCGTCATCGTCGCCGAGCAACAAGCCCGCAACCTCAAACGAATGGTTTGGCGTGCTTGAAGAATCGCCCAAGTCGTAGTTGGCGGCGGCGGCGTAGGCGATGCCGCGATAGGTCAAGGCTTGGGCGGGAAACTTCGTTGTCAGATACGACCACGCCACTTGGTTCTCGGGGTCGCCATCCTTGATGGTGAACAGCGTATTGCTTGCGAAGGCGTCCTTGTCCTTCCACAGCTTGCGCACGCCGACAATTTGGCCCTCGGACAAGCCCAAAATCATGCTTGCGCTGTATGTGTAAGTCGTGTTCGATGTGCTGCCACCGCCGCCACCCTTGCCGCCGCTTGTGGTGGTCGTGTGCGGGTGCGCGGTGAACGCGCCGTACCACATGAGGTTTGCGCTCACGCGGGTTGTGCCGTAGACGATTGGCACGGCCATGCCGTAGGCCGACGTTTGGATGCGCAACGACGCCTCCATTGGGGCCGTTGTGCTTTGGGTTTTTGCGCCGCCGCCGAGTAATCCGCTCATGTCTTATTTGCTCCAAAGCGACCAATAACCAAACAGCCGCCCCCGCAATTCTGCCCCATCGCGCTCGGACAAAATGACGCCGCCATTATGGAAGGCGTGCAACATGGTGTTGTCGTCGATCACGATTGCGCTGTGCGACACGGTGCGCCCGAAGCGGTAAAGGGCAATGTCGCCCTTTTTGGGCGCATTTGCGGGCGTGGCAAGGTCGGCGATTCGCATTAAGTAGCGCTCCTCGTCGCGGTGCAAGTGCCAATCTTTAGGGTAATCCCCAAGGTCGATGGGCGGCATCAAGCCGAGGGTCGAGTACACCTCGACCAAGATGCGTGCGCAATCGACGCCAACGCCCTTGATGGCCGCGTTGTGGTGGTAGGGCGTGCCGAGCCACGAAAGCGCCTCGGCCACGACCGCATCACGCTGTTGGTTTTCGAGTTCGTCCATAAATCAACGCATCGTTTCGGGTACTGGCACAAATGGGAAGCCGCGAAAGTTGACCACGTTGTTGAACTTGTTCGTGCAAGCGTCGGTCGTTTTGTTGCAGCCATACCACGCTTTGAACGTGTCGCCCGCTGCGGGCGCGAAGGGTAGGGGGTTAATCAGCGACACGGTTGCGCCGTCCCAACTCTTGATCGTGCAAACCACACCTTCAAGCGCTCCGCTCGTAAACAGCACGCCGCCCAAATCGAGCGTGCCCGCCGCCGCGCTTGGCGACATGCTGGCGCTAAACGTCGTGGTGGTTGCCCCTGCGCCCACCGTGCCGTCGCGTGCAACGTCCACTTGGGAGACTTTGCAACCCGCGTCGTAAAGGGTGTTTTGGCATCCCGCTTGGTATAGGTTGCGCGGCATTTGGATGTTGAGCAATTCCAAGTCGGCGGCAATTTCAAACTCGGCCACCGAGCGGCTAACTTTGGACGGAGCCAAGCGGCCCGCGAACATTTTCAACACACCTTTGATCTGCATGGACGAATCGAAAAACGCCCGCTCCAACTCCACGCGGCAACCATCCAAGTCGCCGCGTACGGCAGCTTGCAAGAACGGACGACCGCGAATCAGCATGGTGTCGTTGGCGTATACGCGCATTTGCAAGCGGTCAACCTCCACGCCGATGACGCTGCGCACGCGATCGCGCTCAATCAACGGCCCCGTTGCCACCCATGTGTCGATCGGGTTGCCCGCCTCGTCGTACAAGGTCACGTCCTTGTCCCATGTGGTGTAGCGGTAGGGAATGGAGTAGTTGGTAAGACCCTCTACATCGTTCCACGCGGGGTTTGAAACGTAGAGCGTCCACAAGTCGCAAACGATGAACTGTTGCGCGGTGTTCAAGAACTCCGCGAAGTCGGGGTATCGGCCTTCGTCGTAATGTCGCATCACTCAAACCTTGTTGAACAACGAGCCGTACAACTCGCACTTCTTGAACTCAAACAAGTTGAGCATAAATTGGTTGAACTCGGCCACGTCTTGATTGAAGCGCACGCGATAGAAGAATTGCCCCGTCCAACTCAACACGCCCGTTGGCGGGTCATCAAACGTGACGATTCCCGTGGGGCCGACGGTGTAGTTGCTGACCTCGACGCCCTCGACGTAAATGTTGGGCGTGCCGTCAATGTTTTGGACTTCTTCGTAGAAGTTCGAACCCGCCACGCCGTAGGGTCGGGCTAATTGAAACTCGGTTTCCACGCCGACACCCACGCCAAAGACGGCGTCGGTCGCTTGGTAGTCGCTCGGGTCTTTGTAAAGGAAACTGTCGAAGCTGCCCTTGCGGTTCAAGAAGAAGCCGCCAAGCGTTTTGAGTTCGTCGTGGAGTGCGTCTTGGCGCAATACCTCGTAACTCATCTTGAAGGTATACATGGGCGATGACATGAACGCCAAGCGCAACTCGCGGCCCGAAACCGCCTTTTGGATTTTGGTGCGAAATTCGGGCACGCGGGCGACGTTCCACGACAAGCCCACAAGCGTTGGAAATACTGCGTCGCTCATCGTGCGCCCCCTTTGACTGTGTTGCCCGTCATCTTAAAGGCACGCGCTTGCTTTTGAATCGAATCGGCCAAGGCTGCGCCCTCGCGCATGAACAAATCGCGCACGCTCTTGGCGTCCACGGCTGAAATGCTCACGTTGACCGCGCCACCGCCACCGTTGCCGCCCGACATGCCACGAATCACGTCGGCTTGCTCTTTTGGCAAGACCATCTCGCTCTCGTGAAGCTGCGTCACGGGGTTGACCCCTGCGGGCACGTCAAAGCCCTTGGAGGCGCTGAATAGCTTCTTTGCACCCATCACCAAGCCGATCGTCGCAGCAAAGGCGGCAGCGGCCATAGCGGGCCCGACGTAGGGGATGGAGGCTTGCGACGCCGCTGCACCCGAACCCGCTTCGGCAGCGTTGGCCGCGACGACCGTGCCCGCCTCGGCGGTCTTGGCTTGCGTAACCAACGTGCTTGACATGATTTGCTGAACGACGTACTTCGCCAACATATTCGTGAAGGCGTCGAGAATCGCGCCCGCCATGCCGCGAACCAAGTTGGTGAGGGTCATCGTGCCTTTCATAAACGATTGCAAGACGCCCGTCATGCCACTTTCCATGCCGTCGAAAAACTGTTTGGAGTATTTGCCTTGCTCCAATGTGCTTTTCGCCTTGATCTCGGTCATCTTGGCTTGGTGGTCTTGCTCCAATTGCTGAATGGCGCTGTTGATCTTCTCGATTTCGACAATGTTCTTGTCGGGGTCGAGTTGCGCCAGCAACAGGCGCTCACCGAGCGCGGCCCGCTTGATGGCAATGCGTTCTTCTTCAAACTTGCGTTCGTTCTCGATCGCTTGCGCGGCGGTGGTGATGCCCTGATCGACTTCGATTTGGGCCAAGCGTGCGCGTTGCTCGATGGCGAACAACTGCGCCGATTCCGATTGCGTTCGCTCCTCCTCGGCAACCTGTTTCAATTGCTCCCGCTTTTGGCGTTCAAGCTGCACGATCTGCGCCGACGCCAATTTGAATTCCTTGGATTCCTCGCCGTACTTTTGCTTGATGACTTCGGACGCTTGCGTGGCAATCGCAATCTTTGCGTCCATGTTGGAGCGGTACGCATCCATTTGCACCTTGAAGTCGGCAAGGTTCGCTTCGAACTCGGCCTTGTTGATTTCGAGGCGCTTGGACAACGCCTTTTTCTCAACTTGCAAACGCTGTTCTTCGGTGAGGCTTGCGCCCTTCAACTTGCTTTCCCAAAACTCGGCTTCGCGCTGACGACTGAATTCGTAGAACGTGCCGTTCTCTTTGTTCATTTTGTCGTGCGCCAGCTTCATGCGCTCCAACTCGTTCTCGTATTTGGCAAGCGCGTTTTTGTCTTCGGGCGGGACTTGCGATTTCAACGGCTTGTATGTCTTGGGCGAATTCTCACCCTCTGCGCCGTCGCCCTTCATGTCCTTTTTGGCTTGGTTGACGCTATCGCTCAAACCGAGAACACGCTTTTCAAACGCGTCGAGTTCGGCGCGTGAATTCTTCGCCTCCTCTGCCGCCTCGTTGAAGATTTTCGGAATATCGGAGAACTTGCCCTTGGCAACCGCTTCGACGATCAAGCCAAAGGCGATGAAGTCTTTGGCGATCGACACCACCATGAACTTCAAGTTGGCAAAAATGATGATGACGGTTTCGATCACCACGCCCAAGGCGCGACCGATCGCACCCATGTAATCGAGTTTCCCCGACGTGCCATCGGCTTCGGCGGCGGTGTCTTTGAAAATGTCCGTCAGCGCCCGAATGTAGCCCGACAAAATATCAATGAAGCGGGCCAGCGTGCTCGTGCTTTTGTTGGCCGTGTCGTATGCGCCAACCAACCCGAGAACGTCGTTTTTCATGCGCGTGAACGCACCGCCTACGGTGTCGGGCAAACCCGCCGTTTCGTTGCGCAGCGCATCCACTTGCTTGATGAGGGCGTTGCCGATCACGTCGGAGGTCAACTTGCCCTCGCTGCCCATTTGCTTCAACTTCTCGATGGGCACGCCCATGCCGTCCGACAGCGCTTGCAGCAAGCGCGGCGCGGCTTCGGTCATGGTGCGGAATTCGTCGCCCTGCAACTTGCCCGAGCCGAGCGCTTGGCCGAACTGCAACGTCGCGGCGGCGGCTTCTTGTGCGCTTGCGCCTGAGATGCGCATGGACATGGCAAACGCGTCGGTGATCGCGCCCGTTTCCTGCACGCCACCACCAAGTCGCGTGACGGCGGGGTGGAGTTTGGTGTAGAGCGCGGTCGCTTCCATGAGGCCAATGTTGTTGGCTTGGGCGATGCGGTAAATCTCGGCCTGTGCGGTCTTGAAATCCTCGGACGACTTGACGGCCAGCTTCAAGCGGGCGTCGGCCAAGGTCACGTTGTCGGCCATGTCGATAAACGCCTTGCCAACGGCAGCGATCGCCGCCACCGATGCGAAGCGTCCGATCACGCCCGCCGTGCCTTCAACGGCATTGGCGGCGCGGCTCGATTCCTCTTTTATATCGTTGAGCGATTTGTTTACCGCTTGGGTGCTGTTTTGCATCCCTTTCGCCATCGACGAAAAGGCTTTTTCCATGCGCCCAATGGCTTGCTCTAAGGCGGCGGCAGCTTGTGCCGACCCTTCTTTTAAGCCCGAGGTTTGCGCCCCAAACTTGACTTCAATGTTGTTGTCGCTCATCGCTGCACCATCGGAAAATCAGCCATCAAAGCCGCAAAGTCTGCATCTTCGGGCTGTTTTGGTTTTTCCTTGGGGAAGCCAAAATAAGCGGCGATTAGGACATGCTGCGGCGGGAATTTTTCGGTGTAGGCGTTGAAGGCAGAGAGGCGGGGAATGTCGAATTGATTGCGGACTTCTTCGAAGGTCATGCCCGTGGTGATAGCCACATGCAAAACCAACTCATCCCAATTTAAGTCGTCATCCCCGCTTTCGCTTCCCCCAACGCTTTTTCCTGTTCCTTGCGCTTCAACCCCGACACATCCATGACCGCCGCCATTACTTCTTCCATGTTGCCCAAGTCGATCAAATCCGTAACCACGCGCTCACGCGTGAGGTCGGGATAATTTCGCGCCAAGGCCATCATGGTTGCATCTACCACCAAGTCGATGCTCTCCGCATCCATGCCACCCTTGAAGGTGGCAAGGCGGTCTTGCAACAACTGAATGGAGGCCAAATTAAGCGGAGGCACGACGAGTTTCGTGCCGTCCGCAAATTCGATCTCAATGCCTTTGATTCGTGCGGTCATGTGGTGTGTCTCCTAAATGTGGTTGATTAGCGGTCGCTGACGGAGTACGTCAACACGTTGCCAGCGCCATCGGCGAACGCTTCAAAGTCCATTTCTGGCATGGTGAAGTCGTCCAACTTTGTCGCCATCGACAATTTGGTGCTGATTGCGTTGGGCAATGTCCAAATCATCGACTTGCCTTGGAAGGGCGTGTAAAGGTCAACGCGGAAGGAGGGGGCGTAACCCATCAACACGTTTTGCACCGTGCCTTTGCGTGCGGTGGCGCTTGTGGCGGTGTATTGGTAGTTGATGAAGACTTGGTTGCCCTTGTCGGCGGTGTTGAACGTGTAGACGCCAGCGCTCACGCTGTATTGGCCCGCTGCGGGAGAAGATGCAACGCGGGTCATTGGCAAGCCGTTCGCATCACGCACACCCAAGTCGGTTTCGAACGTGCCGCTGTTTGGAGGCGTCACGGTGATGGTGTAGGGCGAAGTCTCGGGGATGAGTGCGCCCGTGGTGTCGTACACGTCGTTGATGATGCCAGCGGTCAAAGATTGACCGAAGAACAACGAATTGAACAACGAGCCGTTGATTTGGCCGAACTTGGCCTTGCCTGTAATCTTGCCCTTGCCGCGACCAACCGCAACCGCGAATTGGTTTTGACCGTGCAAGGTCTTGTTCTCGAAAGACACGTCAAGCGACACGTCTTGCAGCGTGCCGAATTGCACGGGGGTTGGGTTGGCGATGGCATTGCCAGCGGCGTCAGTTGTAGGAGTGCCCCACAATACACCCGAGCCAAATACGAATTGAGACATGACGTTTTCCTTTCAAGAAAGTGATGATGTGATTTTAGCCAGCAATTGCGCCGAATTACGCAAGCACCAACATGCTAATTGGGACAATCGCCACCGATTGCACCCCAAGCGTGCCTTCGTCGGTTTCAATGTCGCCGTTAATCCAACAATGTTCAACCAAGCCGCCGAGGGTTTGCTTAAAGGACGGGCCAGCGGGCGGCGCAATTGCGGCGTCTAACTCGTCCAAAATGTTGTTGATGGCGACCGATGGAATTTCGTTCGATGTGTCGCGGTGGGTGTAAATCCACAACTTCGCGTTCAAGATGTACTTGGTCGGCAAGCCTGTCGCCTGTGAAGCCGTTTGCGAACCCTGCGCCATAAAGAGGGCGGGTTGCATACTCGGGCTTACATCGTCCCAATGGGCCAACACGCGGTCGAACGTGGCGACGCTGTCGAGTTTGTCTTGCAACAGCGTAAAGAGCGCCTTGTAAATTGCTTCGCGTTTCATTTCTTCACGCCTTGAATGATGATTTTGCGCATGTCGCCCACCACCTCGGCGGCAAGCGTGCTTTCGATTTCGGGGGCCATTTGACGCAACGAGGCTTCCAAGAACGAGCGCTTGGGCATCTTCACGGCGGGGATGTTGACGCGCTTGCGAAACATCACCTTGCCACCCATTTCGAACTTCAACGCCGCGCCACGACGCGCTTGGACGATGTGCGCGGGGATGGTCAACCCGAGTTCATGCGTCTTGGCGTACACGACGTTCGTGCCCACGGTCGCGGTCACATTGCCGTCACCCTTTTGGATTTCGTAATGGATGGAGCCGCGCAATCGGTTCGTGCGCACGTTGAGAACTTCGCCCGACAACTTTTGCTTCACGAGCGCGGTCATCTTGATGGCTAACCGCGTCACCGCACGTTCCAACGCGCTATCCAATGCGCCAGCGGCATTGCGCATGGCACTTGGTAGTTGCTTGCCGTTGGTGATCTCGGCGGTAATCACAGCGGGGCGACTTTCTTGTAATTCTGCAAGACGGTGCGCACATCGTTGGGCATGTCCTTCATTGAGAAGGTGATGGTTTCTCCCGCCAAACCTTTGCTCACCAAGCCGATGCGATCTTTTTCGCGGTAACGGTTCGCCACAAGTTCGATGCACGCTTGGGTTAACTCTGCGGGCACTTCGTCTTCGGGATAGCCCGCCGTGTAGGTGAGCGAGACATTCAAGCGACCACGCTCAAACGTGGCGTTGCGTAAATACAACGCATTGTCATCGTGGACAAAGCCGCGTTGCATCGCGCTTGGGCTTGGTGGGATGGATGCGCCATTGATGGTGACGGCTGCAACATCGGTGACGGGATAGTTGACGAACAACATCGTGTCGCCGCCCGTGCCGTTGCGCGTTTCGGTGTAGGTGCTTTGGCCGAGGTCGCGGTTCAACCACGTTTGAATGAACCCGCTTGCGGCTTTGGTGAGGCGCGTCAGCAAAGCGTCATCACTCACGTTGGTGATGCCGAGGTAGTTCTTAACCTGTTCGACGTTTGCCAATTCGATGCGCATTACCTACCCCTAAAAATTCAAATGCGCCACGCCGATGAGTTCGGCGGGCGACTTTTCCCCGTGGGGATTACTTCTTTGCGTCGGCCTGTGCTTTCGCTTCGGCTTCGGCGGCTGCGGCGGCTTCCGCTGCGGCAGCTTCTTCGGCTTCGGCTTGCGCCTTGGCTTCGGCTTCGGCTAACGCTGCGGCTTCGGCTGCGTCGTCCTTGCTGTCGTCCTTTGCCTTTGCGTCGGTGAAGCCGTGAAACATGGCAACCGCGATCGCGTCGCCTTCGACTTCAATCACGCCCTTTTTCACTTCGTAGAGTTCGCCGCCGTGTGAAAAGCTGCTTACGCCGTTTGGTGCTTTGAGTTTCATGTGGTGCTTTCGTTGTGGTTCGATGACATGGTAGGGGGCCGAAGCCCCCCGCCACGATACAAGGCCGACGCTTACGCGTTAGCGATGTTGGAGATCACGCCCATCGAGAATGGAGCGTAATGTTGCAGCACGCCGTCGGCGTAAACACCGTACTCGTACTTGCGCGTTTTCAGCGGCCATTCGAGTTGGTAGTAGTCTTGGCGCAACAGCATTTGAGCCACGTTGCTGACGTTGCTCATTGGGTAAGGCAGATTCTTCGTATAGAAGAAGATCGTGCCAGCGGGCATGTTGGGGTGAACGATCAAATCGACCATCGTGCCAGTTACTTTGTTCAAGTATTGGCCCACGCGCACGCCAGCTTGGATAGTGCCTTGGTTGTCAGCGGCCATAGTCAGACGCAACAGAGGAGCGCCGCCGTTGGCAACGATCTTCTTGGTGATGTTCACCAACTCTTGTGCGCTGATGTAAGCCACGGATGGAGACAGGCGATATTTGTTGTAGAAACCAATGAAGGCTTCTTCAAATTCCACGATGCCGCCAGCGCCGTCGCTAGTCAAACCGCTGTTGCCTGTTGCCATTGCCTTGTAATAGGCGTTGGAGCCTGTCTTCATGGCTTGGTACAACAGACCGTCGAAATCCAAAGTGGAAGTCGAGTTGTCACCGCTGCCCATAGAGGCGGCAGTTTGTGCGCCCGAAGCGGCCACGGCGGTGATGCTCACGCTGTTGACGGAAGTCACAGCCACGAGTTTTTCGCTGCCCGAAGCACCGAAGAACCAACCGTAACCCACAGCACCGCGAACGGCTGCAACGGATGCGCTCACAGAGCCAGCGCCCGAACCACCAACCACCACAGAGGCAGCGGCAGAAACTTCGGCAGCGCCACCACCGAAGGTGCTTGTGGAGCCGTCAGCGTTGGTGCGAGTGATTTCGGAAGGAATCACAGCGGTTGCAGCGTTGAAATACTGACCTGTCGAACCGTTGTTGACACCCACGGCGTCGAGGTAGGCTTGCAGACCCAAGGCCACGCAAATCAGAGAGTAGGTTGCAGCGGGCAAAGCGCCGCCAGTACCCGAACCCGTTGCGCTAGGAGTGGGAGTAGTACCCAAAGCCACGGAAGTGTTGCCGCCCAAAATCAAGCGTTCTTCTTGAACCATAGTGGCTTCAAGAGTTTGTTGCACGGCCAAAGCCTTCACGTCTTCGAAATTCTTCGAAGCATAGTTGGCTTCAAACGTCACGCTGTTTTCCAAGCCGAAGCCACGGAAAGCCGCGAAGTTTTCGGTCATCGAATAGTTGATGACGCCACCACGTTGACCTTCGCCCACACCCGCACGCACGTTGGCGACGTTGATGTTGTTGATTGCTTTCCAATTGGCTTGGATAGCGAAACCACCGCTCACGCGAGGGATTTCGTTGCGCAATGGGGTCAAGATGGGGTACATCTTCTTGGAAGGGGCTTCCAAGTTGTAGGCTTGCAAGCCTGTGGTTGCCGAGTTCGGCTGCACGAACGACTTAATCACGTCGTCGGATTTGGCTTGGGATGCTTTGAGCAATTCCAAGGTTTCAGCGGTAGTGTTTGCACCCATGATCGTTTCCTTTCAGAGAAAGCGGAGTTGTTGAAAAAAAGTAGTTGATGAAATAGCGTCGATCAAGCGACCACGCCGCCCTTGGAATGAATTGCTTTGATGAGTGATGCAACATCATTCACCTCACCCTTGGCGTCGGCCACGGGTGCGATTTTGTTGGTGTCGTCGGCATCAATGCCGCCACCGTCTTGCGCCTTAGACACGGCGATTGCGTTCAACAATGCCTTGCCCGCTGCGGGTTGTTTTTTCAACGCGGCGATTTCGCTTTTCAGCGTTTCGTTTGCGTCATTGAGTTTTTGCAAGTCAGCGCGGACGGCTGCAATGTCGTCGATGTGCGCTTTGCTCACGTCATGCGCGTGGTCGTGCTTCTCGGCCTTGCACGCTGCACCCATCGCGGCGCAATGGTCGTGCATGGCTTGCAACTTCTCCATGTTCTTCGCCGAGATCGACTTGCCAGCTTTTGCCACGTCAACGACGTGATCGGCTTTCGCTTCTTCGGTCAATTCTTTGGTTTCCTCGGCCACCATGTCCGTCAAGATGCCAGCGAGTAATTCGACGGCGTCTTTGAGCATGGCGGGCAAGGCGCTGCCGTCGGCTTCATACTCGGCTTCCCAAGCAACGTCTTGGCGCAAGTTGTTGAGCGAGGCCAACAGTTCGGAGAGCCAAGCCACGGTATACATGCCCTTGGCAATGCCGTTGCTCGTTGGGATTTCGTCGGCCTTGGCCGCTTCGTCGGCTGCGGGCGCTGCGGGTTCCGCTGCGGGGGTTTCAACAGCGGGTTCGACCGCTGGCGTTTCCACGGCGGGCGCGTCAACTGGCGTGTCAACGGGAGCGTCAACAGGCGAGTCGGTGGCGGTGCGTTCTTCCGACTTGGCAAGTTCGGCTTGCGCCAACTCAACCAAGCGTTGTGGGGTAATGTCGCCCTTGTCGAGCAACGCGGCCAACTCGGTCACGGCTTGTTCGGGGGTAGGGGCTGCGCCGTCGGCTTTCCAAACGGTAATCAACGCCTCGGGATTCGCGGGGCGATCAACCAAGCTGATTTCGGACAGCTTCAACGAAGAAATGATGCCCTCGGCTTTTGCGATGGCTTTGCCACCGATCGAGAAGCCTTTGTAAACACCCGCCTTGACCTTGGCCCAAGCGCTGTCGTCAACAACGTGGGCGCTAATGAAGCAACCCTTGTCGTCCATCTCGGCAGACTTAGCCACGCCGACGGCGCTTGGTTGGTGCATTTCGCGGATGTTGGCGAACTTCATGTAATCGTCGAGCGCTGCGGCCATCGCGTCTTTGGTCACGATCTCGCCTTGGCTGTCTAACGCCTCGGTGCTGGCGTAGCCGTAGACCATGCGTTTTTCGTCATCAACCTTGCAGATTTCCGCGAAGATGTTTTTCATGCCGTTTTCCTTTCAATGCGCCCGTTAAGGTAGCAGTTTATTTGGTGCAATCATAGCCGAATCAAAGGCTTTGTCTATGCGCTGATTCTAGCCGCCAATTTGAGGTGCATTTATGCCCAAGGCAACGCGGGACGACCCAAGGCGGCAACCGCAATCATGGTGTCGAGCATTTGTTGCAAGAACGGTTTGGATGCTTGCGCTCCCAACACGGTATCAACCCACCCCAAAACCTTTGCCTCTGTCAGCGAGGCATAAGGCACAAAGTCGTTCACGTCCACATCGCCCAACGGGGCGGTAATGCTCATTTGCACCGTTCGCCCTGCCTCTGTCGCCATCAATGTGCAATCGACCTCTCTCACCACATTGACCAAAGCCCCAACCGTTTCGGTTCGCATTGCCAAAATCAACACGCTGAAAATCGCCGCCATTCGGCCCTCTTAGTTTTCCAGTTTTGCCAATCGTTGTTCAAGTTGCACCACGCGCTCGGCCAGCGCAATCGCCGACACCAACGCGGCGTTGCCATACGCCACGGACAATTTGCCGTCCGCGCCCCGCGTTACTGCGTGTTCAAGCACCCATTGCAACGACTGCGCGGAGACACCCACTTGCGTTGCGTCAATGTCGAGGCGGTCATAAATGCCATGCCGCACATTGGCAAGCATCTCGACAAAGTTGCGTTGCAACGGACGCCAATTTGTTTTCAGCGTTTCGTCGGAGTTGCCAGTTACGTTGCCGACGACCGTTAAGTTTTGCGAGGTGTCGATGGTCGCGGCAAGCACGTTGTTTGTGTAGAACGTCATCGGCAAATAGCTGCCCGTGCCGTTCTTTGACGAGCGCAATTGCATCTCGCCCGCGCCGATGTAAATTTGCGCCGTTGATGCGTTTGCCACGTCGGGGCCGTTGGCGACCGTCCACGCCGCCGCGCCGCCTGTGCCGTTCGGGATAGCGATAACGCTTGTCACCCCGTTGACCGTGTTCGTTTGAAACATCAAGCGGCTTGCCAACGTCGCGTTGCTGAAATCGCCTGTGATGCGGGCGCTTGCGCTGGCGAAGTTGAAGCCCGTTGCGTTGATGGTGACGTTGGTCGTTGCACCCGATACCGCCGAACCGATGTTGACGTTGGTCGTCGAGCCTGACGCGCCAGCCGTGCCGACGTTGATCGTCTTGGTGTTGCCCGACAGCGTTGCGCCGCCGCCAAGCGTGCTTGACGAGTTCGCGGTGGACATGCCGAAGAAGCCCGCCGCACCTGAAAACTGCGTTGTTCCGAGAAATGTTTGCGAGGCGTTGCCAAGGTGGGCAAGCGTTGCGCTTATGTTTGGCACGGTAAGCGTCACCGTTGTGCCTGTGGTAACGCCTGAAACCTGAAAGACCGCCTTTTTGGTGGCGTCGGCGTCATCGGTCAGCGCAAACACGCCGTCGGAGAATTCCCCGATCTCTTGCCAAAACGCCGAACTCCCGTCGGTCGTTAGGAAATAGCCGCCATTGCCAGCTTGCGAGGGCAAGCCACCACCACCGCCAATTTGCACCACCACGCCGCTTGCGTCTTTCGAGTACAACAGGCAATCGGCGAGGTTGATGGCGATTTCGCCAATCTGCAAATCGGTCGTCAACGGGACTTTGCCCGCGACCGTCGAGCGCTTGGGGATGATGATGTTGCTCATTGGTATTTACCTAAAAAAACGCCCCGTATATACGGGGCAAAGGCCCGCAATTAGAACGTGCCGCCATCCACGGTGCTTGATGGGTCGAGGTAGTCCGTGCCCGCGACCGCTGCGCCGTATGCGCCCGCCGCGCCTTTGACCAAGCCACTCACGAGCGTTGTGCGACCGAGGCCACCGTATGCCACGGCGATCGCGCTACCTTGCCAAGTGCCTGTCCCGATCGTGCCCACGGTGACGATGCTCGTTTGGCCCGCATAGGTGTCGGCGATCTTGATGCCGCTACCTGAAACGTCGATGGTCGAGCCATTGGCAACCACGGCGAAGGTCGTGCCGACGAGCGACAAGCCATTGCCAGCGGCGTAAGAACCCGCGCCCGAAAACTGCGTGAAAGTCACGGCGGTTGTGCCGAGCGTGCCGCCTTGGTTGACGGTACACGTCCAACCCGTGTCGGCCAACGTCGAACCTTCTTCGACGAACACAAACGCGCTGACCAATTCAGACCATGCGTTTGCATCGCTAGAACGCGACCATGCCGAACCGCTGACGATGTAAATGCCGTTTTGTGACGCGGTGCTTTGGTTCTTCACCAACACGCGGTCGCCAGCAACAACGCTGATTCCGTCAATGTTTTGTTCACCCGACAAGGTGATGTTGGCGGTCGTCGCCGCTTTGACCGAATCTTTCGGCTTCAAGCCCTGTGCAACGCTGTCCACATAGCCTTTGGTCGCGCCATCGGTGTCAGCGGTAGGCGTGCCCACGTTGATGAGTTTGTAGCCACCAATCGAGAGGTCGGCACTTGGGGCCGACAAATCGGTGAGTGATGCTTGGCCCGCTGCGGTCACAAGACCTTTGGCGTTGACCGTCACCTTGGTGAAGCCCGCGCCGACGTTGCTGTTGACCGTTGCCAGCGTGAGCGCTTGGCTGTAATTGGCCGAGCCGTCGAACGAACCCGAAGCGGTGGCGTCGCCTGTGAACTCGATCGTGCGTGCGGTTGCCAGCTTGGTCGCTGTGCCCGCGTTGCCACTCACGTCACCAACGATCACTTCGGTGAAGGTCTTTTGGCCGTCAATGGTTTGGTCGGTGAACAAATCGACCGCGAAGCCTTCGCCGCCAATTGGGATGACTTGCGTTGCGCTGCCGCCCGCGCCGCCTGTGCCGAGGCCGTAGTACAGCGTCTTCGTGATCTCGTTAAACGCCAATTCAGCGTTTGCAAGCGATGCGGGTGCGCTGCCGCTAGATGCGCCGCGTTTGATTCGAATAATGTTGGACATTAGAAATTACCTCCATCCGTTAAGTTGGTTTGGGGGCTATTCACCCACTCTTGCGATTGAAATTGCAGAACGTCTAAATTCTGCGGATTGTTGAGATTCACGTTGTAGCCGCCAATCTTCCCATCGGCATCGGCTCCACGCGGGCCTTGCGGCCCAACGGCTGTGACTTCAATTTGTGGTTTGACCGTTTTAACGTCAACGGTCGTGCCTTGGTCAACGACCTGCACGACCTGTTTTAGTGTCTTGACTTCGACGCTCATCGCGTCACCTCGCCGTCAATGGTGAACGTGCCCTCCAACAGACGGGTGACTTGCCCGCCGCTGCTACGCATTTCGAGGTCGTACACATACGCGCCAGCGGGAAGGGTGGCCGTGTCGTCGGCGGCAACGTCGAACATGATCGTGCCCAAAGCGCCGCCCAACACAATCGTGGCGTCGTCGGTGCTGAATGTGGCGATCACGTCGGGCGAACCCTTGGACGGGCGCACTTGCATCTTCGCGGTGTAGCCATCCAAGTCGATTGGCGTTTGGTCGGGGTTGCGCCAAGTGACGACCAAATTGAATGTCGCACCTTGCTCCAAAACCATCTTGTATAACCCTGCACTCATAAACCGCCCCCGATCGCGTGATTTGCTGCCCCGATGGTAGCATTTCCACCCCATCCAATCATCATATTTGACCACGCAAGCAACTCCAACTCGGAGCCGTGATTGCGTTCAAACGACTTTTTGCCCGCGTGAACCGCTTCACCGTTTGGCCCGTGTTGGTGGTGATACGGGCAAAGCCCTATCGTTTGGTCGTCGCTGTTGCGGCGGTTTGGCACGCGCCCCGTGAGCAAATGATGGATGGCGGGCGGTGTTGGGCCTAGCCCCTCGCGCACGCACACACAGCACCCCAATTCAACGAGGCGCGAATAACGATCGTCGCGTTCGCTCTTGGTCATGCGTGGTTGTGGTGGGGGCGTTGATCTTTCAGCACACCGACGGGGCCACCGTGCGGGGGCTTGTGCGGGACGGGCTTTCCCATCACCAACGATGGCTTCTTGTATGCGTCCAACGCGCCAGCGCGTGCGGGCGTGAATGGCTTCGGGGTGTATGTCATGCGGCCACCAAATCAGTAAACAAAACGGGCGACAAGTCGCAGCGGCAACGCGGGTGGTCGGGCGGCTGCATCACGCCGCTTGGGAATTTCTCGCCCATCTTGCGCGGGTCGGCTTTGCCGTTCATCACGCAATCGGGGCTCACTTTGTCGTCGGCGGCGGTAATCCACTTCTTCCACACCTCAATCCCTGCGTCGTTCGCCTCCTCATAGGCTGCGACGTTGCCCGCAATGTCGGCCATTTGGGTTTCGGTGCGTGCGATCAACATGGCGCGGTCTTGACTGAAAGCGTGGCTTTCCTCGATCGCGTTGGCGAGTTGATCGTTTGACCAACCGCCCTCGATCGCGTTGGTGACTTGCACGCGAAGCATGGTGCGGGTGGATTCGTCGATGCGCCACGCGGCGTTCGGGTTATCCACCAACTCGCCGTCCACCCACTTCTTGCCCACCATTTCGGCGGCTCGGTTGCGTGCGTAGACCTCGGCGCGGGTAAAGGCCAAGTCGAGCGCGGCTTTGTTCAAAAGCTGCACTTGGGCCGCTGCCATTGATGCACCATCGACCGCCATTGCCACCAACAAGTCGGCGGTCACGTCCACCATGTCGGGCCAATCGAGTTGCAGCGAGGCCAAAACCTCGTCGGGCGTCAACGATGGTTTGTCGTCTTTGGCGAGGGAAGCGTAAGCGGCCACCAACTGCGCGGCGGCGGTCTTCGCAAACCCTTTGAACGTGTCGTTAATATGGGTGGTTAAGCGTCCGACCGTCAGAATGGCGGTTGAGCGTTGGCGATTTAGCGGGGCCAACACCCGCTCCGCTTTTTTTGAGCCTAGACCCTCACCTTTGGCGGTATCGTCTTCGGCGTCTTGGGCTTTGTTGTTCGGGGGCGGGTTTCCACCACCGCCGTCGTCGGGTTGTGCAACGCCAGCCGCGCCCATTGCGTCTTGCATGGCCTTGGCCTTCTTCGCGGCCATCTCTGCCTCTTGTTCGGGGGTGAGGGCGTCCAAGCCAATCTCCTCGCGCACCTCGTTGGGCAGCTTCACGCCCGCATCGACGTAAATCTTGTTGACTTGGGCTTGTTCAAGCGGGTTGGGGGCTTTCTCGTCCACCCAAACCATGTGGAGGTCTTGATAACCGAAATACTTCCACACGATGTAATCGACCAAGCCCTTGACCCATTGCATCACGGGGGCCAAGCCTTCTTCTTTTGCCGCCTCTTGTGCGCTCTCGGCGGTGGCGCGGTTCATTTCTTTGATGAGCGATTGAACTGGCAAGCTGAACGCATAGCAAATGATGCGGGCCAACCACTCGTCGTAACCGTCCTTCAACAAGCCTTCTTTGGTGTTCACGGGGTTGACGCCCGAGGGCACGAACATCGTGCCTCGACGTGCGCCCGTGTTGCCCGCCAACATGCTGTCCCACCAATCCTTGAATTGCTTCACTTGGTCGGGGTTCCACTCGGTCGGCACGGACATGATGAGGTCGGGCGTCGAACCGTCGGTGTAATACTGCAATTGGCTGACTTGACGACGCAACGCGATGTTGACCGTCATCAAGATTTGTTCGACGGGGCTGAAACCGTACACGCGGTTCGTGCGCAAGTTGCGCGGCTTGTAAATCAACTCGTCGCGGCTGTAATCGACAGCGGGCACACCCTTGATGATTTGTTGGTAGGCCACTTCGGGCGGCTGTGGTGTGCGGCCCGTGCCGTCGATCTTGCGCGTGATGGTTGCACCGTCGATCGGCTCCAAGGCGTACAAGCCACCACCGAGGTTGGGGCGGGGGTAGATCGTGGGCGCGTCCAACACAAACAAGTCTTCCAAGATCATGCGCAACCACTCATCCCAAGTGTGTTCTTGGTCGGGGAAACGGAAGAAGCGTTGCAACTCCTCGCAACGATCGTCGCTTGGCTTTTTGTTGTCGAGCGGCTTGAATTCGAACTTCAACTTGCACATCAAATCTTTGCGCGTTTCGATCACCAAGCGCAGCAAGTCGAGGTTGTCAGCAAGGCCACGCAATTGCGCATATCCGACGGGTTCGGCATGGCGCGGTTGGATGTTGACGTTGTAGCCCGTTTGAAAATCGAATTGGCGACCCTTGGCTTGCTCTTGGGCAAAGGGTGCAAGCGGCTGTTGCGGGCCAAACCATGCGTCGGCATTGCCACCCTGCACAACGTATTTCACGCCGCGCACAACGCGGTCGATGATGCCTTGGTCGATTGGTGTTTTAGTTGGCTGTGCCATTCTGCATTTCCCTCATCTTTCGTGCTTCTTCGGCGTAGTAATCCAACAGACCCGTTGAACCACCGCCTCGGGCAAAGTAATTAAGCGCTTGCGTCGTGCTGTCCACGTCGTCGTCATGCGCCGCGTTTGGAAACGTGCCCAACTGCGCGATGTAATCAAGCAACCAAGGCGCTTCTTCGGGAAGAAACACCCGCCCCGATTCTATCAACGGCGTCGTCGCGTGCGCACGCGAAACCTTGTCGCTGTCAACTTGGATGGCAACGACGGGCAATTTAGTGTCGCGCCTTAGTTCTTGGATAAGGCTTTGGCCGCTGGCCTTGTCTTCAACCAAGATGGCGTTGGGCTTGTGAGTGGCCGCAAGGTTGATGGCCGTGCGCTTCAACTCGGGGTATTCCATCTTCGCCTTGAATCGGTCGATTAGGTAGTAACCCGCCTCGCACTCGGCCCAAGTAGTACAAACGGAGTAGTCGTTTTGCTCTTTGGCCTTAAACGAGGTGTCCCACGACTGAATGATGCGCTTGGTCTTGGGCAGCATCGAGTAATAGCGCCACCACGATTCCTTGAAGATGCCACCACCCAACGGCGCGGGGCGCTGCATGTATTGGCCCGCGAACACATAGGGGTTGGTTCGCTCCATCGTGCGCAACTCCTCGATCGAGTGCTTCAACGGCCAAAGCGCGTTCCCTTGCTCGTCAATTGCGGGGATGTTGACGTGTTCCCACTTCTCGCCGTTGCCGCCCGCCAGCAAGAAGCCCGAAAGGTCGTCTTCGTGCAAGCGCTGCATGATGAGAATGATCGGCGTGTTCTTTGGGTCGTTCTTGCGGCTTTCGAGCGTGTTGCCAAACCAAGTGATGACGTTTTTGCGCATGGTGTCGCTTGTCGCCTCGTCCGCTTTGTGTGGGTCGTCAATTACGATGGCCCCGCCAAAGCCCGAGCGCAGCTTGCCCGCGCCAAAACCCGTGATCGAACCGCCCGAGCCTTGGGCATAGACCACGCCGCCCTCGGTGGTGCGCCAATCCGACTTTGCGCTTGACGAATCGCTGACGCGGGTCTTAGGAAAACAGAGGTTGAACAGCGGCGTGCGCACCAAGTCACGCACTTGCGAGGCGTTGTTGCTGGCAAGCGTGCCCGAATAACTCGTGTGAATAAACTCCGCGTCGGGGTTCATCCCCATGCACCACGCAATGAAGTTCACCACGGCGATTTCGGTCTTGGAGTAGCGCGGCGGGATGTTGAGAATCAACCGCTTTGTTTCCCCACGGTAGACCCGCATCAAGGCGGCAAAGATGGTGTCGTGGTGGTGGTTGTTGACCCACCGATAGCCCTTGCGCTCCAAGAACGCCAAACGCGTGAACAGCGCAAGCCCGTTTTGCGGGTCTTCCAAATCCCGCACTTGGGCCATGAGCGCGATGCGCTCGGCTTTGGTTCGTATGGTCTTGGAGAACATCAACCATTCGCGGTTTGACGGATGCGGCGCATCGCGTCTTCAACGTCGCGCATGTCCACCGCGCCCATTGGGTCGTCTTCAAGCTGCAAGTCGGCGTTCTTGACAATCTCTTTGTTGGCCGACAAGAGGTTAAGCCCGATCGTGCTTGCCTCGTTTGCCATCTTGGTGAGTACCGCCACGTCGCGCAGCATGTCCATGCTTTTGCTCGGGTCGGCGTCATCGACCTTGGCGACTTGGCTGTTGGCGATCGCCGAAAGCCTGTGCGCGGTGGCCGCTCCCATTTGAGCCGCACCCGCCAAGCTGTCGCTGATTGCCCGTAAACGCGCTGCGAGGGTATGCGCGGAAATTTGCGCAGAAATAGGCAGCGAGGCAATGGTTCGTTCGGCTGCAACCAGCGCCGTTGCTGCGTTTCGGATTTCTGCGACCTGCGTTGTTTTGCGTTGGCGAATGGAAGATTCAGCCACGCCATATTCGCGGGCAAGTGCCCGAATTGATTCGCCTTCGACCATTCGCCGTTCGACGATTAGCCATTGCTCTGCGGTGAGTTTTGATTTGCGTCCCATAAGTGCGCGGATATTAACAGAGGCCAACTAAGGGTCGGCAATGACGTGCGCAGAAAAAAGGCCATTGCAATCGTTGTTTTGAAGCAACGCTTCGCAAATATATTTACAAGATTTAGGGTCTTCACTAACGAAATGCTACCTTTTTGGGATTACGATAGCGTCATAGCAACACAACACCACGAAAGAAGACCAAATGCCAACCTACAAAATCACCAAGGGCGAATCTCAAACATCAAGCGGTCGCATTGTGGCCGTGTGGCATGTGACAGACGCAGCCGACGGGTACATATACGACACCTTCAGTTTGCGCCGCGATGCCGCCGCATGGATTCAACGAGCAACCAAGTAATCAACCACCACGAAAGGAAATCAAAATGAACCACTACACACAACACGCCGACGTTCGGGAAATCAACCGCCTGTTGTTCACCCGTAAGCATGGCAAGACGCTCGACGTTGTTGCCGCCGTGGTCATCGGCTCGGCTTTGGCCTTGGCACTCGTGCAATGGTGGTCGGCATGAGCGCCCGCGAGTACGACGACGCCTTGCACATGATGGAGGTCATCGGCGGCAGCTTCGTCAAAGCGCTGGCGAATCTCTACTACATGGCCGACAGCACCAACAAGCGGCGCGTTCGCGCAGCGTTTCCCGAGTATTTCGAAAAATACGAGGCGCAATACCAAGCCCACGTCGCCCAATCGAAAGGCGGTGCGGCATGAGCGAGATGGCCGAAATTTGGGCCGACATGCGGGCACACAGCCAGCAAAAGAAGCGCTCCAACCTTGCGTCGTCAACCGCGATGCTCCAACACAACGCCATCCCGTTCGTTGTTCACAACGGCGGCGTCCACTTGGTACTCACCAAGGGCAACCAAACGATCGACTATTGGCCGAGCACGGGCCTTTGGTGGATTCGTGGCACATCCAACAAGCGCCGAGGCGTCAAGCGCCTGTTGGCCTACATGAAAGCGAAGGCCACCCAATGAAGACCATCAAAACCGTGGCAATCACCTTGGCCGTCGTCTTCGTCGCCGAGATCGTGATTGTCGGCGCGTACCTCTCCCAAGCCCCCAAGACCTACCGATGCGAAAAAATCGAGAACTAAACCGAAAGCACTAAATGACAGAAAAAACAACTTCCATCTTCCGCGATTTCCTCGTAAAGACCGAGAAAGCGACCTTGCCGTGCGATCTCGTGGCCCGCGCCCTGTTGCACGTCATAGCCGCACGCGGCGACAACCGCATGACCGTCACCGAGGTGATGGCCCAAAGCGCGATCGCATCCCCCGCCAGCTTGCACCGCAAGTTGGACGACCTCATTGCCTTTGGCTTGGTGACGCTCACCCACCGAGGCGCGAACCGCCGCACCAAATACGTTGTGACGACCAAAGTGGCCGAGGCGTACTTTCACACGATGGGCAAGGCCATCGTCGAAGCGGGGGCGGCAGCGTGACCGACAAGACACCACCACGCAAGGGCTACACATGCCCCGATTGCAAGACGCATCACGATTTCAGCCCTTGGGTTTACGCCCATTGGTCGATTGAACTTACCCACCGCTGCGACTGCGGCGTGCTTAACAGGATTCTCAAAGGCGAAGTGATCGACACCGCCAAACAACACGAAAGGAAATAAAAATGGCAGACGAAACAAACCGAGAAGTGATCTTGCGCCGCGCTGTGGCCTTGGTCGAGTTGGCCCGAGAGTGCGGCATGGTCTTGACGATCGAAACCAAGCCGCGCCAACCCTTGATGATGGGGTTCTACGACATGGAGGTGAGCGTTCGCCCCGCCCGCGTTTTAGACACCCCCAAAGTCAAGCACCTGCCATCGAATGACGCCGAGGGCGGCGGCTTGTAAGCCGAAAGCAATCAGAAAGAAAGAAGCACCTATGAAACTCACCATCAATTCCCGCCTTGTTGCCGCCGTCGCCAAGTTCAAGGCAATTTCGGACATTCGCTATTACTTGAACGGCGTGTACGTCGAGCCAATCCCCTCGGGCGGCGTGATGATTGCCGCGACCAACGGCCATGCGCTTTGCGTGTGGCGAGACATTAACGGGTTTGTCGAGCGCCCCGCGATCTTGCGAACTGGCGCGAAGCTGTTAGCGGCGTGCGCATCGAAGAAAGCGCAATTCCTCCAACTTATCGACGACCGCTTGACCGTGACCGAAAAACTCGGCTTTGAGGTGTACGTTCAACCGCGACGTGAAGGTTGGGAAATCGAAGGCACGTTTCCAAACTTGATGAAGGTCATCCCGAGCGTTGGCGATGTGCCAAACCTATTCGACGCTTTGAACCCCACTTACGTTGCACGCGTGAACCAAGCGTTGTCGGTTGTGTTGGGCAACTCGAAGTTTGGTTGCGGCGTGTCATTCAATCAGCCCGAGAAAGATCGCGGCATTGTTGTGACGTGCAGCAATCCCGATGCGCAAGACTTCTTGGCCGTCATCATGCCGTTGCGTGAATCGGTATCTAGCCAACCGACTTGGTTCAAAACGGCGAAAGCAGAGTACACGGCAACAAATGAGAAAGGGGGCGAAGCATGAGCCACGGCGGGAAAGGGTCAGCACCGCGCCCATTCAGCGTGCCCCACGACGACTTTGCGGCCAACTTCGACCGCATCTTTGGCAAAGCGCCAGCGGAGGAAATCGAAGAAGACGAACCCGAGGTTGGAGCCGAAGACGACGACGAAGACGATATTTGCTCGGGTTGCAGCGGTTCGGGCGAGGGTATGCACGACGGTGCAAGTTGCTACAAATGCCACGGCAGCGGCGTCGAGCCGCGTGAAAGGGAAAACGATGATTGTTGAGCCAACCAAGAACGCGACGTGGCCGTTTCCGTCGCAGCCAATCCCAACAGGCGGCAAGCCGCCGCGATTTAACCCCAACAACTTTGAAGACGCACCGCTATGAGCCGCCCCATCACATACCACACACCCGAGAGCCTAGAAGCCAAGACGATCGAGGTCGGCGACTGTTGGGAGTGGCAAGGCTACTTCGGCAACAAAGTGCCTTCGATCTGTCACGGCGGCAAAATGACCTCGGTTCGCCGCTTGTTCGCTGACTTGCTCGACCTCGGTTATCCCAAGGGCGGCTTCATCGTCGCACGCTGCGAAAACGGCGTGTGCGTGAACCCTCGCCACTTCAAGCACTACACCGACGCGAAATTTAGCGTCTACCGATCGAAGCGGGCGGCGGGCAATCCGCTTCGCGCTGCCAAGATTCAAGCGTTCAAGCGCCGCACGTCGGCCAAGCTGACGCAAGAACAGGCCGACGCCATTCGTTGCTCTGATCGGCCAAGCCGCGAGGAGGCGAAGATTTACGGCGTAGACAAAAGCCTGATTTGCCGAATTCGTAGCGGCAAGGCGTGGGTCAATCTGTCAGCCAATCCGTTTGCGGGGTTGTTGCGATGACCAAACACAATTCCAACTCGTCGGGCTACACATGCCCAACGTGCGGCGTGTGGACGTTCGTTCTCTCAACGCGCATGTCGCCGTTGTTTGGCCTTATCCGACGACGTGAGTGCGCCAATGGGCACAAGTTCACCACCAACGAAACAACCATTCCCGATGATTTGATTCGGTCAACATTGCAAGCGCATCGTTTGCAATCGCTGGCAGCGGCGCGAACAAAAAAGGCGTCGCGCACACGGAGGTTGGCGCGATGACACAAGAGCAAGCACGCCGAATCTTGTCGCTGTGGAAAAGCGGCGAAGTCGCCTTTTCGTTGATGGTCATCAATGCCGCGTTGCGTGCAACGGGTGATCTCAAATGATGGGCGTAAAAAAACCCCAAGAGCCGAAGCCCTTGGGGGTTTTCTACCCGCTTGCGCGGGATTCTCACCACAAAGAGAAGCCAACGGGAGACACGCTGGCATTGCAATGCTACCTCGGTGGAAGCGCATCGTCAACAAACTGTGTGAATTCCGTTACCACTTGCAAAAGTTCTTGCAAAACGTCGGCGTACTCATGGGGCGGTGTCATTGAAAGCAGCAACAAAAACTCCGATTCGGATTGCATGTTTTCTTATCACATACGCAAGCCAGTTAATCGCCTCCTCAATATCTCGATCATGGCGGCTTGCGCATCTTGGGGCGCTGTCCTGAAAAGGGCCAATGCCGTTTCTAGAAACTCGCGTTCTTGCTCACTTGCGGTGTTGATGTTGTCGTGTTGGTTGTCCATCCAACCGTGCGGCAGCTTAAAGCGCTTTTCGATCTGTCGGGCAATTGCTGGCCCGATGTTCTTGCGTCTGTGTTTGACGTGGGATAAATACCGATCGGATAACTCCACTTTTTCCGCAAACAATTTGAGCATCCCCCTGTTCGGAAGATGCGAGTTCTCCTCTCGAAACTGCCGAAACAGCGTCGAGAAATTCCGAAACCTGATCTCTGTGGTGTCCATGCTTGGCGCTCAATACGTTGGACGACGGTTTGAGCCAACGAATAAAAACCCCCCTTTGAAATTGACAAAGTCGCAATGCTACCTTTTTGGGGGCATAATGTGCGACCTTGTAGGTAGCAATTCACCAAATTATCACGAAAGTACACCATGAACGCACAAGAATTTTGGAAAAAAGAGGGCCGCGAACGAGTGAAAGCCGTTTGCGAGAAGGCGGGCACTAAGTACTCGTACTTCGAACACATCAAGAACGGGTTTAAGCGGCCAAGCGTCGATTTGGCCTTGGCGCTCGTCAAGGCGTCCAACGGGGCCATGACGTTCGAGGAATTGTTGGTTCCGAAGTCGAAGATGCGCGGCCATAAGGCAAAGCAGTAAGCCCACCACAAAGGGAAGCCGCGATGCACTCCTACCACTTCCACATCGGCGACTATGCCAGCCACACGGCGCACCTAAGTGATGCCGAAGATTTGGCGTATAGGCGGTTGCTCGATTGCTATTACCTCCGCGAAGGTTTGTTGCCTAACGACCCCTCGGAGTGTGCCCGCCTCGTTCGCATGAGAAACGAGGTCGAGGCCGTCACATCGGTGTTGACCGAGTTCTTCGAAGCCACCCCCGACGGATGGCGAAGTGCGCGTTGCGACGCCGAGATTGCAGCCATGCAAGCCCGCCAGCAATCGGCCCGCGAGAGCGCCGAAAAGCGTTGGCGTAATGCCAAATCATCGAGTAGCAATGCCTCGGCAATGCCAACGCATACCGAACCCAATGCTACCAATACCAATACCAATACCAATACCAATACCAATACAACTACCCCCAAAGCCCCCAAGGGGGCCGACGACCCGTTGTTTGCAGAGTTTTGGGCAGCGTACCCACGCAAAGAGGCCAAGCCCAAAGCGCGGCAAGCCTTTGCCAAGCACAAGCCAACGCCCGAATTGCTGGCGACCATGCTGGCGGCGTTGGCTGTCCAAAAGCAATCCGACCAATGGAGCCGTGACGGTGGGCAGTACATCCCGCACGCGACGACTTGGTTGAACCAAGAACGGTGGAATGACGAGATCGCGCCGCCGCGCTCGATCGCCATGCCCGTGAGCAAGTCGGGCGAGAACAGCCGCAACGTGCTGTCGGGGTTAACCCGTGGATTCATAGGAGGGCGACCCGATGCCAAGTTACTCGGAAAGTGACTTTTGCAGCGCCGACGCGGGATTGGATTTCATTTTTTCCTACATGGCGGCGGTGTACGGCGCTTCGTTCGTGCGTCATTGGGATGGCGTGGACAGCGATGTGGTTCGCCAAGTGTGGCGCGAACAGCTTGGCCGCTTCGTGACCTACCGCCCGAGTTTGGAATACGCGTTGGGGCACTTGCCCGCCAACTTCCCGCCCTCGGCCATCACGTTTCGCAACCTGTGCAACGGAGGCCCGAGCATCCCCGACAAGCCCAACAGCTTGTTGGCGCACCAAGCGCCAGCCACGAAGACCACGCCCGAAGTGCGCGAGAAGGAATTGGCCGCAATCCGCGCCTTTCTCAAACGCCACAAGTGCAAAGCGCCCCAATTCGAACCACCACAAGGAGAATGAAACCATGACCACACAAGCACAAGTTGAACGCGACAACGGGATTGCCCGCGCTGCCGACCACGCCGACCGCGTTTGTCCAAGTTGGACGGACAGAGCCGCCGCGCTTCTCATCGAGTACACGTTGACGCTTGCCGTTAGCGATCGCATCACGAGCGAGGGCGTGCGCGAGTACGCCGAATTGCAAGGACTGCCACCGCCACCCGACCTTCGCACTTGGGGCGCGGTCATGGTTCGTGCGGCCAAGGCGGGGCACATCAAGCGCGTGGGCTACGTCAACGCCAAAAACCCGAAGGTGCATTGCACAGTCGTGAGCCTTTGGGAGATTGTATGAACAAAATCGAATTTGGCGACTGCCGAGACACAATGCGACGATGGGCAACCGAAGGAGTGAGGGCACAAACGTGCGTGACAAGCCCGCCATATTTTGGGCTAAGAGACTATGGGCACGCGGGGCAAATAGGACTCGAAAAATCTGCCGACGAATACATTGCCGAAATGGTTGAGGTGTTTCGGTGCGTTCGTAATGTACTCGCAGATGACGGCACGCTATGGTTAAACATCGGCGACAGTTACGGAAGTGGAAAGCAATTGCTTGGCGTTCCTTGGCGCTTGGCATTAGCACTTCAAACTGACGGTTGGATACTTCGCCAAGACATAATTTGGCACAAGCCAAACCCGATGCCTGAAAGTGTTCGAGATCGTTGCACTAAGGCCCATGAATACATTTTCCTTTTGTCTAAAAAAGAGAAATATTTTTTCGACAAAGAGGGAATGAAAGAAGACGCGGTTGGCGGTAGCAAAGGCGCTGCGGCATCGTTCAAGAGAAACAACAGCAAACGTGGCGTTGCTGATGTTTGCCCCGCCAGTCCAATGCCAACACACCGAGCCGACCGCGCCGATGTTCGCTATGACGGGCCAACGCGAAACAGGCGAAGCGTTTGGAAGGTAGCGACGCGCCCATACAAAGGCGCTCACTTTGCCACGTTTCCCGTTGGGCTAATTGAGCCATGCATACTTGCGGGCTCGCGATTGGGCGACATTGTTCTAGACCCATTTATGGGAAGTGGGACAACGGCGGCGGGGGCTTTAATGCACAACCGAAAATTTCTTGGTTGTGAGCTGAACCCTGACTATGAAACGCTACAAACTCAACGAATACTTGAAGTTGTCGAACGCAAGAATAGTCAAAGCGCACAAAAACCTTTGTTTGGGGAACCAAGGGGCCAAGCATGACGCACATTCACGCGCCGAAAGGCCATTACATCGGGCAAGTAAAACGCCTATGGGGTAAGCGATGGCGAAACGTAACCCTCGATCTACTCGACTCCAAGACCGCAATGGCGATTGCTGTCTTACGCATGAATAAAGACGACAACCGCGCCCGTGTGATCTTTGTCACCGAGGATGGCTATTACGCGCCAAACGTAGTGATGGAGGCCACAAGATGAGGCCGATTTGCGCCTTGTGTGGGCGTCAAACAAAACCCGCCGTGCTGATCGGCAACGAAGCAATCGGGCCAACGTGCGCCCGCAACGCTGGCTTGCTGTCGATCAAGCCGCCCAAGGGTAGCCGCGTCAAATTCTTGACGAACCACCTAAAAAACACCAAGGGGCCACGCACCCTTGATCTGTTCCCCGAAATAGAAAGCAACACATGATTCACCACAACTTGCAAGCCCTTGGTCGCCTGAAAACGGGCGAGATGAACAAGACCGAAGAAGCCTATTCCCGCGACCTCAACGCCCGCATGTTGGACGGGACGGTGGCGTGGTGGAAGTTCGAAGCGATGAAGCTGCGCTTGGCCGACAACACGTTTTATTCGCCCGACTTCGCTGTGATGCTCAACGACGGGCGCATGGAAATGCACGAGGTCAAGGGGTTTTGGCAAGACGACGCACGCGTGAAGATCAAGGTTGCCGCCTCGCTGTACCCGTTCAAATTCGTTGCAGTAAAGCCACGGGCAAAAAAGAACGGCGGCGGGTGGGAAATTGAAAACTTTTAAGCATGACATTCGCTTAAAAACAACGAAACAACTCAAAACGACGCAAAAATTGCTTGCACAATGCTCCCTATGAGGTAGCATTACGCTTGCTTCATTACCACCACAAAGGAAATTTTTATGAACGATCTCACCACAACGGAGAAACCCTCAATGCTCCCCGCATTGCAAATGAGCGAAGCCGAGTTGGTCGAAGTGCTGGCGACGAGCCTGTACCCAAACGCCTCGGTCAACAGCATCAAGATGGTTTTGGGCTACTGCCGCGCCGCTGGCCTCGACCCGATGCAAAAGCCCGTCCACATCGTCCCCATGTGGGATTCCAAACAAAAGGTCATGCGCGACGTTGTCATGGCGGGCATTGGCTTGTATCGCGTGCAAGCGGCACGCTCCAACAGCTACGGCGGCATCAACGAGCCCGAGTTTGGCCCCGACGTGGTCGAGAAAGTCGGCGGCATCGAGATGACTTACCCGCAATGGTGCAAGGTAACGGTCAAGCGCCGTTTGCCAGACGGTTCGACCGCTGACTTTTCAGCCGTGGAGCGTTGGAAAGAAAACTATGCCACGGCGGGCAAAGATAGCGCCGCACCGAACGCGATGTGGAAGAAGCGCCCTTACGGTCAACTCGCCAAGTGCGCCCAAGCCCAAGCGCTGCGCATGGCCTTCCCCGAGATCGGCTCGGCCCCGACCGCCGACGAGATGGAAGGCAAATCGCTCGACGACGGCATGACGATCGAAGCCGAACCAACCAAGCCCGCCGTCGCGCTGCCCAAATCGCGCACAGAGGGCGCAAAAGACGCCGAGACACCCAAAGCCACACCCCAACAAGAAAAGCCCGCCAGCGACGCCGCCAAGCCCGTCAGCGCGGGCCAATTGAAGTGGATAGAAAACAAGGTGAAGTCGCTCGGCTTGGATTTGGACGAAGTGTTGCGCGAAAACAACGTGGAGAGTTTCGACACGCTGACGCCCGAGCAATTCGACAAGACCAAAGCCTATTTGATGGCGATGTAAGGCGGCAACATGGTTGAACTTCTAGAATTCGACGAGCCGACGCACACCTACACATTCAAAGGCAAGCGCGTGCCGAGCGTGACGCAAATTCTCGGCACGTTGCACAACTTCGACGGCGTGCCCGAAGGCATCCTTGTCGCTGCGCAAGAGCGCGGCACGGCGGTTCACTTGGCTTGCGAGTTCGACGACCACGGCGACCTCGACGAATCAAGCGTTGACGACAAGATTGTTGGCTATCTCGCCGCATGGCGAAAATTTCGCACAGAAATGCGACCTTCATGGTTGCAAATCGAGGCGCGATGCTTTCACCCCGCGTTGCATTACGCGGGCACGGTCGATCGGGTTTGCCTGATCGACGGCGTTGAATGGGTCATTGACATTAAAACGTCGATCGCTTCACACGCCATTTGGGGTTTGCAGACTGCCGCCTACGCGCAAGCGTTGAACATGGCGAACGCCAAGCGCGGCACGGTGCAACTTCGCAACGACGGCACTTACCGCCTGATCGAGTGGGCCAAGAAATCGGATTGGGCCACCTTCGTTTCCCTTCTCACCATCACAAACTTTTTGGAGAACAACAAATGACAACCGACAACATCCTTGCGCCGCTGGCGCAAATCGCAGCACCCGACGCCGCCGCCATCAACACGCGTGCGCAATCCGCACTCGCAATGGTCGAATCAATGGTGATTGATTCCCCCGACACCTACGAATTGGCCGCTGACGAGTTGAAGGCGATCAAGTCCAAGGCCAAGGCGATCGAAGACCAACGAACCGCGATCACGGGGCCGATCAACAAAGCGTTGAAGGCGGTCAACGACCTGTTTCGCGCTCCCTCGCAGTACCTAGAGCAAGCCGAAAAGATCATCAAGGGCAAGATGATCTCCTACACCACCGAGCAAGAGCGCATTGCCGCCGAAGCCCGCCGCAAAGCCGAAGCCGCATTGCGTGCCGAGCAAGAGCGCATTGCGCGTGAAGCTGCCGCCGCCGCCGCCGCTGCCGAGGCCGAAGCCGAGAAGCTGTTGGCCGCTGGCGATGTGGAGCAAGCCGCCGAAGTGCAAGCCAACGCCGCCATCGAAGCCGCAAGCGCTGCGACGCTTGCCGAGGTGATGACCGCCCCCGTGGTCGAAGCCCCTGTTGCCAAAGTCTCGGGCGTGTCCATGCGTGGCGTGTGGAAAGCCGAAGTCACCGACAAAGCCGCGTTGGTTGCCTACGTTGCGGCCAACCCCGCGTTCTTGAATTTGCTCGACGTGAACACAAGCGCGTTGAATCAAATGGCGAAGGCGCTCAAAGACCAAATGCAAATCGCTGGCGTGCGTGCGTTCGAAGAAAAGTCGATTGCCGCAAGCCGTTCTTAATCCCCAACCACCAAGAAAGAAACCATGACACAAGAAACACAACAACCCGTTGAACCGACCATTCAACTCTCGCTTTCTGCGACCTCGATTGCGAAGGTCATTGCGGGTTTGCGCAACGTGAATGATTCCAAAGAGTTGATGCAAGCGATCGACGCCCCCCAAGTCTATGAACTGCCAATAAGTGCCGTGAATAGCATCCTTGCGGGTCTTGGGTTCTTGCCTTTCCGCGAATGTGCCGACGTGATTGCGTCGATCAAGAAGCAAGGCGACGAGCAAATGATTGCCTACATCGCCGAGCAAGCAAAGGCGGCAAACGACAAGCAAGCCGCGCAAGACGGCAACAGCACCGACGAGAAGAAAGGCGGCGAGTAATGGATTCGATCATCCAATTTTTTGCGGGCGTGCTTGGCATCCTTGCCGTGTTTTGGCTTATGGCTGCGTCGATCGGCGCTTTCGCTGGCGTCGTCGTCAAGACCGCATTGTGGGTGATCGCACCCTAAGTTTTCGGGGGAAAGCGGGTTGTGTGATGACACTAGGCGTCCTTGCCTAGAAGGTCGGCACAGCGCAGCGAGTACCCCACCACCACAACGAAAGAGAAAAAATGAAACTCATCAAAGCCGCCATCACATACAAGGCGACCATTCCCACCAATACCGACACGCTTGCGAACCACCTCGACAAGTTCCAATTTACCGAGTGCATGGAAGCGCAATTGCGTTCGATTGGATTCGTTCCCGTCACCGACGGCGGATTGGTCGAGCGCTTCGCGGGTGGGTTCGCCTTCCGCGTGCGCGTGGATGACAAGATTATTCCGAGCGCAGCCGTCAAGGTCGCCGTCGATAAGGCGGTGCACGTGGTCGAGTACGCCACGGGCCGCAAGGTCGGCAAGAAAGAGCGCCGAGAAATCAAAGACGGCGTGATGTTCGAACTCGCAAAACGCGCCTTGGTGAAAACCACCGCATCGGTGATTTGCTACTACGTCGTCGATAAAGGCTTTCTCATCGTCGCCACGGGGAGCAAAGCAATTGCCGACGTGTGCGTGTCGTTGCTCATTCAAGCGGTGGGCAGCGTGAAGACTGAAACGCTCCACGTTTCGGATGCCAAACACGGCTTGACCACGCGAATGAAATCTTGGGTCGAAGACGACGAGGGCTTTGGCAATTTCGAGCCGTGCGACGAAGTGGCCTTGGTGAGTGAAGGGCGCACCGTGTCCGTGAAAATGTCCAGTTTGCAGCAAGCGCGATCGGCGATCACCGAAGCGTTGACCGCTGGCTTTGGCGTGAAGTCGATTGGCTTCCACCTCCCCGAAGTGAATTTTCGCTTGACGAGTGAATTTCGCTTGAACCGTATCGCGTTCACCGTGAACGATTTGGAGAACAACGAAGACAACTATTGGGCAGCGGAGGCGGCGATTCAAGTCAAGGCCGTGTCCGAGATCATCAGCACGTTGGTTGAAATGCTCACCTATAAAGACGAGCAAGAAGACGAACAAACAGAAACGAAAGAGAGCAATTAAATGGCGTCAGTTAATAAAGTAATTTTGGTCGGCAACGCGGGTCGTGATGCCGAGGTTCGCTACATGGCAAGCGGCTCGGCTGTGGCGAACGTCAGCATCGCAACCACAAGCCGCCGCAAGGACAAAAACACGGGCGAAACCATCGAGAACACCGAATGGCATCGTCTGACGTTTTACGAACGCCTCGCCGAGATCGCGGGCGAGTACATCAAGAAGGGCAAACCGATCTATGTCGAAGGGCGCTTGAAGTATGGCGTTTACACCGACAAGACAACGGGCGTCGAAAAGAACACCGTCGAAATTGTTGTGACCGAGTTGCAATTGTTGGGTGGCCGTGATGATGGCGCAGCACCGCGCCAAGAGCGACCCGCGCAGCAAGAGCGCCAACAACAGCGTCGCCCCGCGCCAGCACAAGGCGGCGGCGGCTTCGACGACATGGACGATGACATTCCATTTTGAACAATCACTTCACCACGAAAGAACACATGAAAACCAATTACCAACGAACCGCCGAATGGCTTGCCGCTTGTGGCAAGTTGCCGTCCGTCGCAAACGCATCACTTCAAATCGGATGCGACATTGAAGAAGGCGTGGAGTTCTTAGAACTCCTCGACCTCGACGACAAGGGCGACGACCACTTGTTGCGAACGGCAATCTACAACTTGACCGTGATCGCCAACAAGTTGAAGAAGGGCGATGCGATCGCTTGCATCGCTGACTTCAACCGAGAAAGCGCACTTGATGCGTTGTGCGACCGTGAGGTGACAGGCAACGGCGTCGCGTACTTGTCGGGCTTTGACAAGATCACCGCCGACGAGTTGGTGTTGCTTGCCAACGAGCGCAAGTTGGTGGACGGCAAGCCCGTCATCAAAGAGGGCGGCAAGATCGGAAAGCCCGAAGGTTGGGTGGCCGCTGATTTGTCGGATTGCGTCTAGCCATGTTTCGAACGCCAAACAAATTTCGCGTGGTCTTGCCTGAGTTCGGCAAGGGTGACGACCACAACGGAATCTTCGTTATCCCGTTGAAGCACGGGCAACGTGTGCGCGTCATCGCAAGCAACGGCATGGGTTGGGAGCATGTAAGCGTCAGCCGACAAGACCGCCCGCCGCTGTGGGATGAGATGTGTCAAGTCAAAGCGTTGTTTTGGGATGACGAGGATTGCGTTATTCAGTACCACCCACCGAGAAGCGAATACGTCAACAACCACCCGAATTGCTTGCACTTGTGGCGACCAATTGGGGTCACGTTGCCAATGCCTGATTCTCTTTTGGTCGGTTTGAAAGGGTAAGCCATGCTTGATTCTCTACGTTACAAAATCGCCATGTGGTTGTTGCCTACGCCCTCGCCCGAAGAAATCCACGCGCAACGCATGGACGACCAAGCGATGATGGCGCAGCTTGTAAAGCGCATGACGGATGAGGCCACGCGCAAAGTCGAACAAGACTTTCAATTGCGCGTTCTCGACGCTGCCGACAAGGTGCAATGATGTTTCGCGTCTTCATTCTTCGAAGTGACACGCAAGCGCAATCGCTGTGGTCGTTCTTGCGTGCCAATTGGCGCTCGATGGCCGAGGCCGACAAGCCCTTGTCGGTCACGATTGCCGAGTACGAAACCAAGCGCAGCGTCGAACAAAACGCGAGGTATTGGGGCCACGTTCTCAAACAAATTGAGGCGAAGGCGTGGGTCAATGGCAAGCAATACAGCGCAGAGATTTGGCACGAACACATGAAAAGAAAAATTCTTGGCTGTGTGGAGTTGCCAAACGGCGAAACAATGGGCCAATCGACTGCGGGCCTTGGAGTGGGCAAGTTCGCCGACTTTATGACCAAGGTCGAAGCCTATGCCGCAACCGAGTTGGGCGTGGAGTTCACCGCTTGACGATCAACACCTACTCAAACGAATGGCGTCGCATTTGCGAGGCCCGTTGGGTGTTGTACGACTGCAAGGATTCGGGGCGCTACATGGAAGGCGTGTTGGCAAAGCGCGGCGCGAAAGCGCACGCCGAGTTGCAAGCCGATGTTTGGATGGTTCGCCAGCACGCGACCAACTTCACCAAGCGGGTTGCCAAGCAACTCATCGAACAAATGGAGGCCGAGAAAAATGGGGCACAAACTTGACGGGTCGCCGCTGCACACCACAAGCACAGGCGTTCAAATTGGAAGCAAGTTCGATCGGGACAAGATGCCGACGTTGGACGAGGGCGACAAGTGGGTGCAAGCCGCATTGTTGTCGCCACCGCTGGCAACTATTCGGCCAAGAAAGCGGCTCACATTACCGAGCGGGTTTTGGTGGGCCTTCTACATCGTCGCCGCGTTCGCCATGCTGTTTGGCGTTTTGCTGGCAAAGTAAACCAAGGAATGACAAATGGGTAATGAACAATTCTTTACGGGGTGGGTGAAGCTGCGCAAATATTGCGAAGTCAGCGGAGAAACACCAAGCGGCGTTCACGCCAAGCGGCGTGCGGGCCATTTCATCGACGGCGTGCACACCAAGGTTGCCGACGACGGCAATTTGTACGTCCACATCGGAGCGGTGCAAAAGTGGGTATCGGAAGGAATGAAAGGGTCTTGCCAACAGGCGTGACCGTGCGCAAGCACAAGCAAGCGCAAACCATCCAAATCACGTTTCAAATGGGGGCGATTCGGTGTCGTGAATCGCTGCCGCTGCCCCCAACCCCCGCCAACATCAAGTTCGCCAAAGCGTTGCGCGACGAGATCATGGCGAAGATCGTTCGGGGTACGTTCGTCTATGGCGAATATTTCCCCAAGTCACCACGAGCCGAGAAGACGGCCACCACCACGGTCGCCACCTTGCTCGACAACTTCATGCAAGAGGGCGAAACGGCGGTGGCCCGTGGCAACATGGCCCCGTCCACCCTCGACGGCTACCGCAAGGCCGTGCGTCACCACTTGAAGCCCACCTTTGGGCATCTACTCGTTGCCCAACTCACAAGCACCGAGATTCGTGCGTGGGCCAAGTCCGTGACGCTCACGGCCAAGTCGGTGCGCAACACGCTCATCCCGCTGCGCTCGGTCGTGGCCGACGCCCTCAACGACAAGTTGATAAAAGAAAACCCGTTTGACCAAGTCGCGCTCGATCGCATCCTTGCGAAGACGGCCATGCCCTCAACCTATGTGGTTGACCCGTTCGCACCGACAGAGGTCGCCGCAATCTGCAACGCGGCCAAAGGCCAAGCCCGCAACTTCATCAAGTTTGCCTTTGCGACGGGGTTGCGCACATCCGAATTGATCGCGTTGCGTTGGTCGGACGTTGATTTGAAGGCCCGAACCGTGCGCGTGCATCGCGCCTTTGTGCTGCAACGCGAGAAAGGCCCGAAGACGATGGCGGGCAATCGCCTTGTCGAACTCGACGAGCAAGCGGTGGCCGCGCTTGAAGCCCAACGCGAGTGGACGCAATTGCAAGGCAAACTTGTCTTTCACAACCCGCGCACGGGCAAGCCGTTGCTCGACGACCAAGCCGTGCGCAAATGCGTTTGGAAGCCCGCCATTGAAGCGTCGGGGGTGCGCTACCGCAACCCCTATCAGACGCGCCACACGTTCGCCAGCACGCGGCTATCGCAAGGCGCGAACCTTTGGTGGGTTGCTGCGCAAATGGGGCACGAAGACGTTGAGATGATTTCGCGGGTTTACGGTAAATGGATTCCCGAAGCGGGTAGAGAGCGGCAACGCGCCGCCGAGTAAATTGGCACGCATACGGCACGCGGCAAAAATCGGCGTGGTGAAAAAACAACAGCGTCA
>JACCDT010382027.1_pt1 | contig 43173 bp, 58 predicted proteins | sample 7446291 | NCBI WGS metagenome assembly JACCDT01 (sample SAMN15323446, study PRJNA562643) | freshwater metagenome | isolation source: river surface water | place: USA:Blue River Watershed | collected 2017-08-17
CGTTTCTGTGCAGCGCCGCGAAATTCAACATAGGGGGTCAAACCAGTGACCAGGACCACGACGGCCGGCGCTCGATCGAGCACGCCGAAGCCGAATAAACCGGCGAAAAAGGGCAATAAATCACCCGCAATTCCCGAGAAAAAACGGGACAAAATCGCTGAAACTCCAACTAATCCGGCGTTTCTTGCGCGTTTCGTGCCGCTTTCCGCACTGAAATCCTACGAACGCAACGCCAGGACGCACTCCGAGGCCCAGATCCAGCAGATTGCGGCGGCGATCGAGCGGTTCGGGTTCGCCGGCGCCGTGCTCGCCGACGCAGATGGCATCGTTGCAGGCCACGGCCGGAAGCTCGCGCTCGAGTCGCTCTTCGCGCTCGGGAAGGACGTGCGCATGGCGGGCGGCGCGGAGATCCCGAAAGGCCACGCACCGGTCATCGACGTCAGCGGCTGGTCGGCCGCAGATCGGAAGGCGTTCATCATCGCCGACAACCGGATCGCCGAAAATGCGGGGTGGGACCAGGGCCTGCTGGCGTTGGAAGTGGCCGACCTGAAGCTGGTCGGGATGGACCTCAGCCTCTTGGGCTTCGAAGAAAGCGAGCTCCGCGCGCTCGCCAGGCAGAAGGTGAAGGACGGGGCAGACCCCGACGACATCCCGGCGACCCCGAAAAAGGCCATCACGAAGCTGGGAGACACTTGGATCTTGGGCGAGCACCGCCTCCGGTGCGGCGACAGTACGTCCAAATCTGACGTAGCAGCGTGCCTCGACGGCGCCAGGCCGCACCTCATGGTGACCGATCCCCCATACGGGGTGAACTACGACGCCAGCTGGCGGAACGAGGTCCACGACCCGGTGACCGGCAAGGCGAAGAAAGCGCGCGCGATCGGCAAGGTGATGAACGACGACCGGGCGGACTGGACGGAGGCCTGGAAGCTATTCCCCGGCACGGTCTGCTACGTTTGGCATGGCGCCCTGCACGCCGGCACGGTCCAGCAAAGCCTCGAGGCGGCCGGGTTCAAGATCCGCGCCCAGATCGTCTGGGTGAAAACGCGCCTGGTCCTCGGCCGCGGCGACTATCACTGGCAGCACGAACCGGCCTGGTACGCGGCGCGCGGGAAGGATCACTCGGACGAGCACTGGCAACCGGCCTTCCTGCCGATGCACGAACTCGCGGAGTACGCGGTGAAGGAAGGCGCGCGCTCGGATTACGTCGGCGGGCGGAAGCAATCGACGACCTGGATGATCGAGCACGCGCGATCGGAGACGGGGCACTCCACGCAGAAGCCGGTCGAGGCCATGCGCCGGCCGATCATCAACAACTCCAAGCCGGGCGACTTCGTCTACGAACCCTTCAACGGATCCGGCACGACCCTGATCGCCTGCGAGATGGAAGCCAGGCGCTGCCGGGCGATCGAGCTCTCGCCGATCTATTGCGACGTGACCGTGAAGCGCTGGGAGGAATTCACGGGGCAGAAGGCCGTGCTCGAGAAGGCGACCGCCACGCCGGCGGCGGCCAAGGGGAAGGCTAAGGCCAGGGCAGCATGACCAAGCGCGGGCGGAAGCCAAAGCCGACGCACCTCAAGCTGGTGACCGGCAACCCAGGCAAGCGGCCGATCGGCGAGGACTGGGTGAAACCGGCCAAGCGGGAGACCGCCATGCCGCCACCGAAGCACCTCGACGCCTACGCGGCGACAGAGTGGCGGCGCCTGTCGAAGGAGCTCACCACCCTCGGCACGCTAACGAACGTCGATCGCGCGGCGTTCGCGGCCTATTGCCAGTCGTGGTCGATTTACCTCCACGCACAGGAGGCGCTCGACGACCTGGCGCGGAAGGACGAGACGGGCATGGGCGCCATGCTGATGCGGACCAAACAGGGCAACACGATCCAGAACCCACTGCTGGGGATCCGGAACCAGGCAATGAGGAACATGGTGCGTTATGCGGCAGAGTTCGGCTTCACCCCCTCGTCGCGCGTCCGCGTCCAAGACGCCGCGCCCGGCCAAGCGCGCCGGCAAGCCCAAGCGCCAGGCGACGACTTCTTCGACTAACGACCCGGTCACGCAGTACGCCCTCGACGTCGACCAGGGCCGGATCATCGCCGGCCCGATCGTGCGCGGCGCCTGCGCGCGCCACCTCGCCGACCTCGAGCGGCCCGACCTGGTCTGGGACGTGGAAGCGGCGCTCCGGGTTATCCGCTTCTTTGCCGAGGTCTGCCGCCTCGCCGGCGGCGACTTCGAACAGAAGCCGTTCATCCTCGAGCCCTGGCAGTGCTTCGTCGTAGGAAGCCTGTTCGGCTGGAAGAAGCCGAGCGGCCGGCGGCGATTCCGCACCGCCTATGTCGAGACCGGGAAAGGATCCGGCAAGTCGCCACTGGCGGCCGGCATCGGGCACTACATGCTCACGGCCGACGGAGAGCAGCGGCCAGAGGTCTATGCGGCGGCGACGAAAAAGGACCAGGCAATGGTCCTCTTCCGAGACGCGGTGGCGATGTATCAGCAATCGCCGGCGTTGCGCGCCAGGCTCACCCCCAGCGGCGGCAACTTCAAAACGATCTGGCAGCTAACCTACCTGGGCAAGTCCGGCTGGTTTAAGCCGATATCGAACGACGACGGCCAGTCGGGACCGCGCCCGTCTTGCGCGCTGGTGGACGAGGTCCACGAGCACAAGGACGAGTCGACGATCGAGATGCTCGAGGCCGGGTTTAAGTTCCGGACCAACCCCCTCCTGCTCATGATCACGAACAGCGGGAGCGACCTCACCAGCACCTGCGGCAAGTATCACACCCTCGCGGAGAAGGTCTGCGCCGGCGACGTCATAGACGACGAATTCTTCGCCTACGTTTGCGGGATCGATGAGGGCGACGACCCATTCGAGGACGAGGGCTGCTGGATCAAGGCGAACCCCTCGCTCGGCGTCACCATCAAGGTCGAGTACCTCCGCGCCAGGATCACACGCGCGCGCAACCTGCCGGACAAGCGCAACGAAGTCTTGCGCCTGAACTTCTGCGTCTGGACCGATGCCGAAGCGGCATGGATGACGCGCGACGTCTGGATGGCGACCCAGGCGGACGGGACGCCGGCGCGGCCGGCGCCGTTCACGGTCGAGGACATGCGCCAGCGGAAGGCGTGGGCCGGCCTCGACATGGCGATCCGGAACGACCTCAACGCCCTGGTCGTCGTTTGCGAGGACGGCGTGAACCAGGACGGCGAGTCGATGTTCGCGGCCTGGGCGGAGTTCTGGCTGCCGAAAGAGAAGCTGAAGGCGAAAGAGGATACCGACGGCCAGCCGTATTCCCGCTGGGCGGAGGAAGGCCACCTCGGCCTGTCAGAGGGCAACTTCGTCCGGCAGGAGTTCCTCGCCCAGCGCCTGCTCGATATCGCCCAGATCGTAGACCTCCAGGCGGTGGCCTACGACGAATACGCGGTGAAGTGGCTGGAGATCGAGCTCGATCGACTAGGCGTGAAGCTGCCCCTGATTGAACACCCCCAGGGCTTCCGGCGCGGGAAGATGACGGCGGCCGAGAAGGCTCGACGACCAGGCGAGGCCCCCGGCAAGCCCGGCCTGTGGATGCCCTCGAGCATCGGCGCGGGCGAGCAGCTGATCATCGATCGACGGATCCGGTTCAAGCCGAACCCGATCCTCACCTGGAACATCGCCAGCGCCACATTCGAGAAGGACGCCCAGGGAAACCGGGTGCTGTCGAAGCGCAAAGCGACCGGCAAGATCGACGGCGCGGTGGCGACCGTCATGGCGGCCGGCGCGGCGCTCAATGCCCCCGACGCCAAACCGAGGGAAAGCTACCTCGAAAGCGGCGACATGGTGTTTGGTTAATGGCCTTCGACCTTTGGAAGTTCATCGGCAGCCTCGGCCGCGGCGGAAGCCTGTCCGGCGGAGGCGTGCTGGGCGGCGGCCGGCAGACCTCGTCGAAGGTCACGGTCACGGTGGACATCGCCCTGCAGACAACCGCCTTCCTGCGCGCGGCGCGGGTCGTGGCCGAGGGCATGGGGTCGATGCCCCTGAAGCTGTTCGATGAGGGCGACGACGACCAGGGCCGGTCGACCCGAAAGACGGCCCGCAAGCACAAGTCCTACCGGGCAATTTGCTATTGCCCGTGCTGGCTGACGAAAACGGAGTTCGTCGAAACCATCACCATGCACGCCTTCGTGATGGGCGACGGGTTCGCGATCATCAACCGCGGCGGCGGCCCGACATCCGACCCGGTCATGGAACTCCTGCCCCTCATGCCGGGGGATTGCGAGTTCAAACTCAGCCGCAACTGGGAGCCGGAATACCATGTCCGGTTCGGCGGCTTCGCCCAGGTCTTCAAGGCCGGCGAGATCCTGCACATCCGCGGCCCCAGCTGGGACGGCAAGATCGGGATGCAGACCCTGGACAAGGCCAGGGAGGCGATCGGCCTGGCGCGCGCGCTAGAGCAGACGCACGGCGCCCTGATGGGAACGGAGGCCCGGCCGGCGGGGATCCTGACCACCGCCGGCGCCGTGTCGGACGAGGCGGCGGCCAAGATCCGGGAGCGGTGGCGGGCGGCCTATGGGCCAAGCGGGAACAAGGGGGTGGCCGTCCTCGATAACGGCTACGACTTCAAGAGCATCCAGGTCAAAGCCGTCGACGCCCAGTACATCGAAAACCGCCGGTTCCAGATCGAGGAAATCGCCAGGGCGACTGGCGTGTTCCCCCAGATGCTGATGCACGCCGACAAGACCGCGACGTTCGCGAGCTCGTCCGAGTTCTTCGCGGCTCACGTGAAGTACACCATGCTGCCCTGGGTGAACCGCTGGGAGGAAGCGCTGAAGCGGGACGCCATCGGCTGGGCCGGGAAGAACGAGGACATCTGGGCCCGGTTTACGATGGACGTCCTCCTGCGGGCGGCCCCCCAGGAACGGGGCGCCTTTTACAAAATCATGCTCGACGGGCGGGTCATGTCCCCGAACGAGATCCGCGCGCTCGAGAACCTCAATCCGCGCGAGGGCGGAGACGAGTACCTTGGCGCCATGAACAACATGCCTGGGGCGACGGGCGATCCGGCGGAAGATCCGGACGCCCCGCCCAAGGATCCGAAACCGCCGAAAGAGGACGAACCAGACGATGCGTAAGCGCCAGGTCCACGGCACGCTCGAGACCCGAAACCGGGAAAACCGCGCGACGACCGGCACGATCGGCGGCGGGCTCGAGATCAAGAGCCTCAGCGAAGCCGGTGAGTTCGAAGGCTATGGCTCGGTGTTCGGGGTCGAGGACAGCTACGGCGATATCGTCGCGCCCGGCGCTTTCGAGCGCAGCCTGAACGAGCACCGCTCCAACGGGACGATGCCGGCCCTGCTCTGGCAGCACGACTCCAGCCAGCCGATCGGCGTCTACAGCGACATGCGCGAGGACCAGGCCGGCCTCAGCGTGAAGGGCAAGCTGCTGCTCGAGACGGCGAGAGGCCGGGAAGCACACGCCCTGCTCAAGGCCAAGGCCCTGCGCGGGCTGTCGATCGGGTTCATGACCCGGAAGGCCGACTATGATGAGGTCACGCAGATCCGCACGGTGCGCGACGTGGACCTCTGGGAAGTTTCGCTGGTCACGTTCCCCGCCAATCGGCAGGCGAACGTCGAGGCGGTAAAGAACCAAAGCGGGATCGCGACGGAACGCGACCTCGAGAAATTCCTGCGGGATGCAGGAATGTCCAAGTCGGAAGCGACGGCCTCAGTGGCCAGGCTTCGGGCTTCGATCCTGGACCGGCGGGATGCCGCACAGGGGATCGGCACAGCAATGGGCGCGGCCGAGCGCCTCCTTAAGCAACTCCAGGAAACCGGAACATGAAACAGCTACTCCTGGCCGGCGTTATGTCGCCTGCCGTTATCCGAGACTTCGACGCCTTCCAGGCCCGGCTCCAGGCCGAAGGCCGATACGAAACCCGCAAAGAGCCGACGCTCCAGGAACTCAACGACACGATCGAGAAGATCGCCACGTCGGTCGAGGCCATGCGTTCCAAGAACGATGAGCGCCTGAAAGAGATCGAGAAGCGCGGCAACGCCGACCCGCTCGACAACGAAACCATCAAGCGCATGTCGGCCGACATTGCCGAGTTCAAAACCGCGCGCGAGGAAATCGAGAAGCTCCGCAAGTCGATCGGCCGCCCCCAGGGTGGCCCCGGCAACGGAAAGGAAGTCTCGGCGGAGTCGAAGGAACACCGGACAGCCATGCTCGGCTACCTCCGGAACCCGAACTCTCGCTCCGCCCAAGAGCGCCTCGAGCAAGCCGAGAAGAAAGCCATCAAGGCCGACCTCGAGGGAGCGGCAGAGTTCGAAACCCGCGCCGTCGGCACGACCAGCGATGCAGCCGGCGGATACGCGGTGCCGGAACAGGTGGCCTCGTCCATCCAGGCGGAGCTGCTCGAGCAGTCGAACCTTCGCTCGATCGTCTCCGTGATCCAGGTCGGGTCGAAGGACTACAAGCAGCTGGTCGACCGGAAGGGCATGGCCTACGGCTGGGTCGGCGAGACCGACGCCCGCGCCGAGACCGGCACGCCCAACCTGGCGGAAGTGGCACCGACCTTCGGCACGCTTTACGCCTATCCGAAAGCGACGGAGGAATCCCTCCAGGACATGTTCTTCGACGTCGAGAAGTGGCTCGAGGACTCGGCGGTGGAGGGCTTCGCCAGCGGCGAGGAAAACGCCATCGTCAACGGCAACGGGACCAACAAGCCTACGGGCTTCCTCACCGGTACGCCGGTCGCCACCGACGACGCGTCCCGCGCCTTCGGCGTTCTGCAGTTCATCAAGACCGGCGTGGCTGCGGACTGGAAAGCATTTGTGGCCGGCACGGCCTCGCCGCTCGATACCTTCCAGCAGACGATCTACCAGCTGAAGAAGGGCTACCGTTCGAACGCGCGCTGGCTGATGAACAAGGCGATCGCCGGCGAGCTCATGCTGTTCAAGGACGGCGACGGGAACTACGTCTGGCAACAATCGGTCCTCGAGGGGCAGCCGGACAAGATGATGGGCTACCCGGTGTCCGAGTCCGAGGAAATGCAGGACAAGGCCGCCAACGCCTTCCCGGTGGCCTTCGGCGACTTCAAGGCCGGCTACCTGCTCTGCGATCTCGCGGGCTACCGCATCACGCGCGACGACATCACCACGCCGGGCTACGTGAAGTGGTACATCCGCAAGCGCCTGGGCGGTAAGATCCTCAAGTCCGAGGCGATCAAACTGATCAAGTTCGCGGCCTGATCGAGGCACACTAACGAGGCAAAGGCCGCCGGGTTCGCCCGGCGGCCGAGCCGCATCCGGAGAGCACGACCATGGCAGTGACCACCACCCGCAAGTTCAACTGGCCGTACATCGACGACGACGGCGAACAGCGCACCCGCATGTACTTCCCCGGCCAGGTCATCGACGACCAGGACGCCGCGGCCTTCGCGAAGATGGCCGGCAACGCTGAGGAACGCGGCGAACAGACACCGGCGCGCGCGCCGATGAACGCGCCCGACAACAAGGCCCGCGACCCCAAGAAAGAGGGCGGCGAAAACAAGGGCGGCAAGCAGGCCAAGCGCGCCAAGAATGCCGAGGACGAGACGCTGGTCCTGGGCTCCGAGGACGAGGTCAAACAGGACTGATGCGCCAGCTGAAGCCGGTCCGCACGGTCGCGCCAGGCGTAGACCTCATCGAGACAGCGGCGGCGCGGAAGCAATGCCGCGTCGACCACACCGAAGATGACGACACCCTGGCCGCGATGGTGCGCGCGGCGACGGACTTCCTCGACGGCCCGGAAGGGATCCTGCGGGTGGCCCTGCTTAAACAGACCTGGCAGGACAGCTGGTCCGCGTTTCCATTCGAGGACAGGATCCGGCTGACGGCCGAACCGCTAATCGCGGTCACCGCGGTGGAGTATGTGGCCGCCGGCGCCACGACCTGGTCGACGCTCGATGCCGACAGCTACCACGCCTACACAGACGCCGGCGGCGTGTGGGTCGAGCTCGCGGAAGGGGAAAGCTGGCCAGACACGGCGACCAGGCCGGCGGCGGTCCGGATTACCTACACGGCCGGCTTCGGGGTGAAGGCCAGCGACGTCCCGGCCAACATCGTCCACGCGGCCAAGCTGCTCACCGCCCATTTCTATGAGAACCGGGAAGCCGTCCTGGTCGGCGTTGTTCCGGCCGACCTGCCCATGGGCGTGAACGCACTGCTCGCACCTTGGAAGCGGCTGCCGGTATGACCCCGCGTTGGATCTTCCGGGCCTTCATGTTCATCGCCGCGGCGCTGGCGATCGCCGCGCTGGTCCTTTTCTGGACCGCCTGAGCCGCGCTAATTTTAGCCGCCTCAAATGAGGCCGAAAAAATTATCGATGGCCGCGCACATCCGACCGAAAGGCTGGCCTAGTGACAGTAGACACACCGATCATCCCGAACCGGTGGGTGCGATTCCAGCGCGACTGGGACTGGAACGCCCCCACGCGCATGCCCGGCCGGGCGACCAAGCACTTCCCCGCCGGCACGCAGATCCGCCTGACCAGGGCCCAGCATGAATGCGCTATCGCGGCCGGGGTCGTAATCTCCATCACGAACCCGCGCTACGCGGGCAGGGAGAGCGACAATGGCGGACATCGTCTGGGCGGCAATTTGGGTGCTGGTGGGGGCGACCTTCAGCGAGACGATCCGAGCGTTCGTCCGGAAGGTGACCAAGGGCCGGTTCTTCGGACCCGTTCCCGGCGCCGATGACCAGCCGAAGGTCTAACCCATGGCGGCCGGACCGCTCCGCGATCGCGTGACCTTTCAGCGCCAGGCCCTGGGCGTTGGCGACGGCGCTGGAAACTTCGGCGGCGACTTCGCCAACATCGCCGGCTGCGTCGGCATCGCGGCCGACATCAAGCCCAAGGGCGGAAGCGAAGTGGTGCTGGCGGCCGGCGTCGAAGGCCGGCGGCTGTTCGACGTCGAGATCCGGTACAGCAGCAAGCTGGCCGGCATCACGGTCCAGGACGTGATGATCGACGCGCGCGACCCGACGCGGAAGTTCAACGTCAAAGCGCCTCCCGTGAACGGAGACGGCAAGCAGCGATTCCTGCAGATCCTGGTCGAGCAGGGAGGAGCCAATGGCTAAGGCGAAGCAAGCGGTGGACGGACACGGCCGGCCGTACATTCACTTCTGGTGCCCAGGCTGCGAGGAACGCCATGTGGTGCACGTCGGCCCGCGCAACGTTGGCCCCGCGTGGGGATTCAACGGCGACCTCGAGCGGCCGACACTGACGCCATCGATCCTGGTCACCTCGGGATGCAAGGTGCCGGGCTGGACGCCGGACCGCGGGTGCTGGTGCCAGCCAGACCCCGACGGCGAAAAGTGGGACTTCAGCTGCGGCGTTTGCCATTCCTTCGTGAAGGACGGGCAGATCCAGTTCCTGAGCGACTGCACGCACGCCCTGGCCGGCCGGACCGTCGAGCTCCCCGAGATCCCGGCCGATGGTTGAGAACCGCTTCCAGGGGAAAGAGCGGGCGATGAAGCGCCTGGCCGACATGCCGGTCGGCATCAAGGAGGCGGTGCGCGATCGCCTCGACATCGAAGGCGCCGACCTAGTCGAGTTCATCAAGCCGCTCGTTCCCATTTCCGAGGACGAGATCCCTGGCGAGCTCCGCGACAGCGTCGAGTGGCATCGCACCCCCCGAACCGACCGGATCGGTGTCGTCGTGACCGAAGGTTATAACCAGCCGAACGATCCGCAGAACCGGAAGGCGCGCGCCGTCGAGCATGGCCGCGGCGGAGCAAAACCCATGCAGGCACAGCCCCATTTCTTCCCGAGCTATCGCGCCCGGAAGAAAGGGATCAAGTCCCGCGTCATGTCGGCCGGCCGGAAGGTCATCAGGTCGATGTGGGGCGGCGGAGGAAGCAAGCGATGAAGGATCCGAGCGCGCCGATGCAGGCGGCGATCTTTTCCAAACTCACGACCAGGCCGGCGCTGGCCACAGCCATGGGCGGGACGGCCCGCGTCTATGACAAGGTGCCGGCCGGGGTCGAGTATCCGTACATCCGCATCGGCGACGACCAGGCGGTGGACGGCGGCCGATCGAACGGGTGCGCCGACGGCTGGGATTTCATCACCACGCTCCACATCTTCAGCCAGGACGCCAAAGCCCCGCGCATGGACGTGAAGCGCATTACGAACGAGGCCCTGCAGGCGATCGGAACGTTCGCCTCGCCCCCGACGCCGGCCGGCTTCGTCGTTAAGGAAATCGAGTTCGGCCAGTCGCGGGTCTGGTTTGAGGCCGACGGCCTGACAGCGCACGGCATCGCGACCGTGACCTACCTCCTGCGGGAACAGACATAGGCCGCGTCAATCCGCCCCCCGGCCGCCTGCCGTAGCTTGACCTTCCTGCCGGCATTCCGCCGGAGCTCTTGGAGGACGCTATGGCGGAAGCCAAAACACTGCCAGGCAAAAGCCTGCTGATCAAAGTCTCGGACGGTGCCGGCACGCCGGCGTTCGTCCACCCCTGCCTCATCAACACGGCGCGCGGGATCCAGTTCTCGTCGCAGTCGAACGAGCGCCGGATCCCGGACTGCAGCGACCCCGAGCTCATCGCCTGGACGAAGATCAACAAGGTCTCGCTGTCCGGAGCGATCAGCGGATCCGGCGTCCTCAACACCCCCGACAACGTGTTCTACTTCGGCTGGTTCAACAGCGACGACGCGAAGGCGGTGCGGGTCGAATATTCCGGCGTGACGCTGGCGAACGGCGGCGGCTGGTGGGCCGGCGATTGGAAGTGCACAGACTACGGGAACGACGGCGACATCGGAGACGAGACCAACGCCTCGATCTCGCTCAAGTCGCACGGCGCGATCGCCTGGGTTCCGGCGGCGGCATAACCATGAGCCGCGACGGATCGATCGAGCTGGCCTGGCCAGACCAGACACGCACATACCGTCTCAAGCTGGGCGAACTCCGCGCCCTGCAGGAGAAGTGCGACAAAGGCCCGATGGAGATCCTCGCGGCGCTCACGACCGGCCGGTGGCGGGTGGACGACGTTATCCAACCCATCCGCCTCGGCCTTATCGGCGGCGGCTGCCCGATGGACGAGGCCCTGCGCATCGTCGAGTTCAACATCCACGACGGCAAGCTGGGCGAAGCGGTCATCTACGCGGTGGCAATCGTGCAGGCCGCGATCAGCGGACCGCCGGACGAGACGCTGAGGCAGCCGAAGGGAAAAAAGCCGACGCCGGCGACGGCCGGCTCAAGTTCGCAAACATCTACGCCCAGGCAGCCGTCCTCGGGTGGACGCCGGCGCAGGTAGAGCAACTCAGCTACTGGCAGTACATCGCGGCGGTCCAGGGCTACGCCGACGCGACCAACCCCGACGGCGCGATCGAAGCGCCCTCGCTGTCCGACCTCAACGCAGCACTGGCGAGAAGTAAAATCTGATGGCTGACCGGGTCGAAGCCCTCGTGCTCCAGATGAGCGCCGACATCAGCCGCCTCGAGAAGGGCCTGGCGAAGGCGCGCCAGAAAGCGAACGCCGAACTCGGTGAGGTCGAAAAGCGGTTTGATAAGACCAGCAAGAAAATCCAGAAGGATTCGGATGGCATCGGCACACAGCTGACCAACGCCACCCGCAACATCCCGATCATCGGCGACGCCCTGGCCGGCCTCGGCCCGGCGGGACTTGCGGCCGGCACGGGGATCCTCGCGGCCGGCTTCGCCCTCAAGGCCATGTACGACTCGGCGACCAAGGCCCGCGAATCCATCGACGCGATCGCGGCGTCGGCCAAAACCATCGGCACATCGGCGGAGACCTTCCAGGCGCTCAAGATCTCGGCGGCCCAGTTGGACGTCCCGCTCCAGGTCGTCGAGAAGGGCATGGCCAAGCTGCAGCTGGGAGCGGCCCAGGCGGCGTTCGCCCAGGGTGACCTGTACAGTTCGCTGCAGAAAACGAACCCGGAGCTCCTTGAGCAGATCGTGGCGTCTGAGACGCAGGAGGATCGGTGGGACGCGCTCTCCCGCGCCATCACCGCCCAGACCAGCCAGACGGACAAGCTGTCGATCGCCAAAGCCGCGTTCGGAAAGCAGGCCGGCCAGCTGGTCCGCCTGCTCGATGGCGAGGAAAACACCATCGCGAACCTCACGAACAAGTACCGCGAGCTCGGCCTGATCTTGAGCGAGGATCTTGTGGCGGCGGTGGCGGCGGCCGACGACCGGATCACGCTGGCCAACGCCCGCATGGAAGTGAACGGGACGCGCGCGGCGGCGGCCATGATCCCCGTGGTCGAGGGCCTGACGACTGCCTGGTCGAACCTCAACATCGCAGTCGGCGAATGGTTCGACCGTTGGAACGACATCGACAACCGACAGATCGGCACGCTGGCGTCCGACCTGAAGGACCAGGAGCGGGTGGTCACTGAGCGCATGGACGCATGGCGGAAGGCGGCGGCCGACGTTGACGCCTACCCGACCCCGACCGGCACGACCTCCGCCAACGTCCTCAAGCGCCTCAAGAACGAGGCCGCCCTGCAGGCGCAACTGTTCTACGATGAGCAGGCCAAATACTTTGCGATCCGCACGGCCCTCGACACGAAGAAAGCGGTCATCAACGAAGGCCCGACGTCTGACGGGTCATTCGAGGATGAGGACGCACTCGAGGCGGCAGCGCGCGAGGCCGAACGCCGGGCCAGCGAGCTCGAGCAACAGCGCCTGCGGGCGGCCCAGGTGCTGGGCGAGCTCGGCGACATCACCGAACTCGTCGCGATCAAAGAAAGGGAAATGAACGAACTGGTCGCGGCCGGCCTGCTAACCCGAGACGAGGCGACCGCGGCTGTCGAGAAGTACCGCGCGACCTTCGACAAAGTGACCGAGGCAGAGAAGGCCGCGATCGAACAACAGAAGGAATGGCAGTCGATCATCGAGCGCGGCCGGAACCCGGTCGAGCAGGCGGAGGCTGCCCTGTCCGCCTTCTGGGCGGCGATCGCGGAAGGCGTCAGCGGACCGCCGGAACAGGCGGCGGCGGTCCTGCAGGTGCTCGAGCAGAACCTGGTCGACGCCGCGACCGCGGCGCGCGAGGCGACCCCCGAATTCAAGGCCGTGGCGGCGGCGCGCCTGGCGATGGCCGAAGCGGCGATGGGCGCGATGGACGCCAGCGAACGCGCGGCGGCCGAGCGCGCCAGGCTTAACGGCCTCGTCGGGGTGGACGGCTTCACCCAGGCCGAAGCCGACCAGGGCGTGGCGGACTTCATCCTCAAAGAAACGGCCGGCCTGCGAGACGCCACCCGCGACAGCGTGAAGGAAGGACTGCGCCAGGGCCTCGCCACAGACGACTGGGGCGGCGCGATCCGGAACATCATCGCCGACAGCGTAGTCACCGGCCTGGACAAGGCGCTGAACCAGCTGGCCGACCTGTTGACGGAGTTCCTGCTCGGCACGCCAGGCGGCGGCGCCAGCGGAGCCAGCGGCATCTTCGACGCCATCGGACAAATCGCCGGCTTCCGGGCGAACGGCGGACCGGTCGCTGGCGGCCGGGATTACGTCGTGGGCGAGAAGGGCCCGGAGATCCTGCGGCTCGGCGCCGGCCAGAGCGGCCAGGTGTTCAACGCGGCCCAGGTCAACGCCATGAACGCCGGCGCGGCGGGCGGCGCGATGTTTGTCGACGCCAGCATTCGGATCGGCGGGGTGGACATGGTGACCTGGCCGCAGATGCAGGCGGCCCTGGCCAGACAGCAAGCCGCGATCGCGGCGCGGATCCCCGGCGGGGTCAACGCGACCCTCGCCGACAACCGCCGGCAGAAAAGGCGCTACTGATGTCCGCAGGCGAACTCATCCCGGAAGCCGGCCTGGTCGATATGGATATGTCCCTGGTGCCCATGGGCTCGAGCCGCATGGGCGCCAGCGGGAACAGCATCGTCGGCCGCTTCGGCCCGACCAGGTGGAAGCTGCGCGTCCTTGTGAACTTGGCGGAGGCGAGCGAAGCGCGCGAGTGGGATCCATGGATCGCGAATCGCGTGGACCTTGGCGAGACGTTTACCGCCTGGCGGCTGTTGCGCCTGAAGCCGCGCGCAGGGATCCTGACGCCCGACGGCGCCCTCACCCTGACCGTCAACGCACCGACCGACCAGGTCACGATCGGCGGCGTGGGGGTGGACGGCCTGTCGAAGGGCGACATGATCAGCTACCGGACCGCAGCTAACGGCTATTACCTCGGCATGGTGCAGGCCAACGTTGCGGCCTCGGCCGGGTCGGTGACCCCCACCCTGCGCCCCAAGCCGATGGCCAAGCACGCCACCACGCCGGCCGTGCGCCGCGTCCAGGCGCTGGGCGAGTTTGAGCTCTCAACGCCCCTCGAGCCGTTCGATGACTACAGTACCCGGCAAATCGCATTCGAGGCGATCCAGATCGTCCGCTAGGGCCCTGTCCCGCCTCGAGCCGAACGAGCGGGAACCAGGATGCCCTACCCCACAGACAGCGCCATCGACGCAGCGATCGCGGCAGGCCGGATCAAGGCCGCCGACCTGTTCGACTTCTACGTGAAGGACGAGCTAGGCGCCCCGCTGGTCCTGCGCGCATGGACCTGGCCAGGCGAGGCCCACTACCCAGGAACGGAAGTGCTGGACGGGTCGACGGCCGACCAGACCTACGAATCGATGTACGGCCGCATGGTCGCGCACAAGACCGTGCGCACGGCGCAATCCCTATCGAGCGAGCCGCTCCGCCTGCAGCTGGACGCCTCGCGTTCAGGCGACGACGACGACTGGGTCGGCCGCTGGGCGGATAGCGACTGGCATCAAGGCCGCTTCCGGCTGCGCCAGGTCATGCTGGACTGGCAGACCGAAGTGCTCGGCGCGGTCCCGCTCCGGGAATGGCACGGGCTGCTGGATCATGCCGAGCTCGTCTACCCGCCATCGGACCGCGCGACGGATCCCGCGACCTGGGACATCACCTGCCAGGGCGGCCTGTTCCGCGTCCGCGGCCGACGGCTGAAAACGAGAAGCCATGCCGACCAGCAAGTCCGATCGGAAGGCGATGCCTTCTACCGCGACACCGCCACCTTCGTCGGCCGGCCGCTGATCTGGGCGAAGGCACAGAACGCCACGCCAGGCCGGGCGACCGGAACGGGCGGCGGCCATGTCGGCGGCGGCGTGGCGGCCAGGATCGCGACCGGCAATTACATCGCGAACATCGACTGATGGGAACCGAGACCCAGACCATGCGCCGTCACCACGACTGGCCACAACGCCTGCAGGCCGCCCTCGAGGCCAGAGGCGACACCCCCTACGCGTGGGGAACGAACGACTGCGCGATCTTTGCGGCCGACATGGTGCTCGCCATCACCGGCCACGACCTCGCGGCGCCATTCCGGGGAAGATACCGGACCAAGCAAGGATCCCGCCGGATCCTCACCACGCTCGGCTGGACGGACGTCGAGGCCATGGCCGACGCCATGCTGCCCCGCCGGCTCGATCGACCGCGGCGCGGAGACGTCGTGCTCTACGACGGTGCCTTCGGCCCCTTCCTCGGCGTGGTCTGGAACGGCGGTGTCGTCGGACCAGGCCCCGATCGCCCGACCCTTTGGCCGCCTAGCGGCATCCTCGCGTGTTGGAGCGTTGGCTGATGCCACAGGCAGTCGCAGCAGCAGCAATCTGGGTCGGCCAGACAGTCGGGGCGGCAGTCGGCGCAACGCTTGCGGCGGCGGGCGTAACCGCGTCCGTCGGGATCCCGCTCGCGGCGGTGGCGGCGAACGCTGCCTACCTCGTGGCGGAGCTCGCGATATACGCGGGCTTGCAAAGCCTCATCGACGACATCGCGAACGAGAAGGCAGCGCCGCAGGGTTACGAGCTCGCCCTTCGCAACGCGGCCGACGTGCCACGCGAAATGATCATCGGCCAGCGCCCGGTCGCTGGCTCGGTCGTTGCGCGCTACTCGTGGGGGTCGAACCTCTACAACGCGAACTTCGTCTACCAGCTGGCCGACCATCGCTGCGTCGAGCTCTCCAAGGTTTACGGCGACGGCCGGGTGGTTCGCGACACGCCCCTCGCGCATGGGGTGCGAACGGAGATCACGGCGTACAGCTATAGCGGCGGCGCCCGCGTCTGGATGACCTGGCACGACGGCCGGCCAGGCCAGACGGCCGACGCAGATCTGATCACGAAGTCCGCGCAAGATCCCGACGTGATCGCCGGCGTCTATGGCGGGTGGACGAGCAACCACCGCGGCGCCGGCTGCGCCTATGTCCATGTCGAAGTCCAGTTTGACGACGACATCCTCACGTCGATCCCGGAATTCCTTTTCGACGTGAAGGGCGCGCCGCTTTACGATCGACGGAAGGACAGCACCGCCGGCGGGAGCGGGTCGCACCGCTACGACGACCCGAGCACCTGGGAGTGGACGGCCAACGCGGCGGTGGCGCTTGACCACTACATGCTGGGCTACGCCGTCGAGGACGACCCGCTCGCGTTCGGCGTCGGCCTTAGCCAGATCGAAGTGCCATACGCCACGTTCGCCCAGCTGGCCGACCTCTGCGATGAGGAAGTGGCCACCGGCGAAGGTGACGCAGCGGCGACCATGGCGCGGTTCGAAGCCAACGCCATCGTCACGACCGCGGCCGGCTTCGAAGAAACGATCGAAAGCTTCGCGAACCAGATGTGCGCGCGGGTGGTGGACCTGGGCGGACAGATTGGCGTGCTCGGCGCGGAGGAACGCACATCGGTCGTGACCCTCGACGATGGCGACTGGGCCTCGGACGAGAGCGTGCGCTACGCCCCCCACCTGGCCTTCAGCGATCTGAAGGGAGCCGTGATCGGCACCTTTCCCGACCCGGCGAACCTCTGGCAGCCGACGCCCTATCAGCGCCAGACCACCGCGTACTTCCAACTGCCGGACGGCGGCGAGGCCCCGACGGCCCAGCTAGATCTACCGTTTGAAACGAACTCGCGCCGGGCGGTCCGGATCGCCGCGGCCTGGATCGCGCGCGAAAGCCTGCAGCCTCGCCTGGCCGGAACCTTTGCGACCAGGTCGAACGCATGGCGGCTGGCGCCGGGCGACTGGTTCACCATGTCGAGTGAACGCCTGCAGTTCAGCACGCAGCTGTTCGAAGTCGTCGACAACGTCAGGCATGAGGACTTCACGGTCACCCTGACGGCCAGGGCGATCGACCCGGCCTTCCTCGCCTTCGGAACCGACCAGGACGTCGACCTGTCCGTCCCGCCGGTCCTCGAGCCTTACGATCTGCGACTCGACGCCCCGACCTTCACGCCCACCGCGACGACCATCGTCGGCGGCGGCAACACCGAACCCGTGATCTCCGTCGTCGTTGACACGCCGGCGGCGGTGGCGCGGGAGTTCGTGATCGAGGCGAAAGAGTGGAACGGCACGACGCTCGTCGGCCCTTCCCTGTTCTTCGTGGGCCACGCCGACGACCTAACCACCATCCTGCGCCAGGGCCTCAAGCCAGGCACGCAGTACAAGATCCGGATGAAGGCCCGCGCCGGCGCGCGCGAGAGCACCTGGTCGGATTGGTCCGCACCGGTCACCACGAGCTCGACCTACATCGTTCCGACCGCCGGCGAAGCATCCAGCGCTGTTCCGGGCTCGGCCTTGGACGTTGACCTGGCGGCCGTCCTAGCAGCGGCGGGAGACGCGAGCGCAGCGGCCATAGCGGCGGCAGCCTCGGCGGGAACCGCATCCACGGCGGCCGGAGTGGCCAGCACGGCGGCATCCAACGCGGCGGCGGCCGAGACAGCGGCGGAGACGGCCCAGGCGGCAGCCGAGACCGCCCTGGCCGGAAGCGAGGCGGCCGAGCTCGCCGCTCTCGCATCACAGACCGCGGCGGCCACCTCGGCCTCGAGCGCATCGACGGCAGCGACCAACGCGTCGACGGCGGCGACCAACGCATCGACGGCGAACACGAACGCCCAGGCCGCCAACACCGCGGCCCAGGGAGCGGCGACGACCGCGACGACCCAGGCAACGAACTCGGCAAACAGCGCGACGGCGGCCAGCGGATCCGCAACGTCGGCCGCAGGCAGCGCGACGACCGCCACGAACCAGGCGACGGCGGCAGGGGGAAGCGCAACGGCGGCGGCGGCCAGTGCGACGGCTGCAGCGGCGTCGGCGACGGCGGCCGGCGGAAGCGCCAGCGCCGCGGCGACCAGCGCATCCGCGGCCAACACCTCGGCGACGGCGGCCGGGACGAGCTCGAGCGCGGCGGCGCTGTCGGCCGTCACGGCGCAATCCGTAGCTAACCGGCTGCTTCCCGATCGACCAGGCGTGGCGGCCGACTTCGTCCAGGGAGCCGCTGTCGGCCACCCCGACACCGCCACCCCGATGACTGTCGGCACAACGGTCACCGCCGGCGTCGAGGGCTCGGTTCGGGAGTTCTCGGCTTACTATACGATTTTCACGCGAGGCGGCCTGGACGTCGGCACGGGCCGAACCTTCCGCGTGCAGAGTCGGGTGGCTGTCACGGTCGACGGAACAGACAACCGGTTCCTGTCCGGCTTCGCGGCGTTCGATTCGAGCTGGACCTTCCTCGGGGTGGTCAACAGCACCTTCGACGATAGCGCCCACGTCGTCGCCGACGGCTGGCAGACCTTCACGCGCGAGACGACCTCGGCGCTGATCCTTGCGGCCTGGCCGACGGCAGCGCATGTCCGCGCCCGCATCCAGGGTGGCCGCCAGACCACGCAGGTGAGCTCGGGCGCCACCTGGCAGCTGGCCAGCCTTGCCCTGCGCGACATCACCGCAGAGGCCGCAGCCTCCGGATCTGCGACGGCGGCGGCGACCAGCGCGAGCAATGCGGCCACCTCGGCCAGCGGCGCCTCCACCTCGGCCAGCGCGGCCAACACGTCAGCGACCAATGCCGCCACTAGCGCGGGAGCGGCCAGCACAAGCGCGAGCAACGCCTCGACCAGCGCCACGACCGCGGCCGGCCATGCCGCCACCTCGAGCACGAACGCCACGAACGCCGCGAACTCGGCCACCGCGGCGGCGGGATCCGCGACGGCTGCATCCGGGTCGGCCTCGACGGCCAGCACCCATGCCACGAACGCGGGGAACAGCGCGACCTCGGCCAACACCTCCGCGACCAATGCCGCCACCCAAGCTGGCAACGCCTCGACCAGCGCCGGCGCGGCTTCGACGTCGGCCGGCCAGGCGTCCACCTCAGCGACCAACGCGGCCTCGAGCGCGAGCTCGGCATCGACCAGCGCCGCGGCAGCAGCGACCTCTGCGACGGCGGCGGGTGGTTCCGCCACAGCGGCGGCGACTAGCGCGACCACGGCATCGACCGCGGCGACGAACGCCGGGAATTCGGCGACGGCGGCATCGGCCGCCCAAGTAGCAGCGGAGAGCGCCCGCGACGACGCATCGGATGAGGCAACGGCGGCAGCGACCTCGGCCTCCGCCGCAGCGACCTCGGCCTCCGCCGCAGGAACCAGCGCGAGCTCGGCCTCGACCTCGGCCACGAACGCGGCGACCAGCGCAGGCGCCGCGTCCACCTCTGAGACCAACGCGAGCAACAGCGCGACCACGGCGTCCGGCCATGCTGCGACCTCCGCGACCAACGCAACGAACGCGGCAAACAGTGCGACGGCGGCCGGCGGCTCGGCGACAGCTGCGGCGGGAAGCGCCAGCACCGCCTCCACCGCGGCTACCAACGCGGGCAACAGTGCGACGGCGGCGGCAGCATCGTCGGTCTCGGCACAGTCTGTGGCAAACCGACTGATCCCCCACCGCCTGGAGAATGCAGCCGATTGGGGAAGCCTCACGGCGAACGGCGAACCATCGAACATCGCGGCGGCGGCCTTCACCCTTTCAACGGTCGTGAGCGCGGCAAACAAGGGCAACGTCCGGCGCTTCACCGGGACGGGTTCGGGGTCGACCCGAGGCTGGCTGCCCGTCGTAAGCGGCAACACCTATCGCATTGTGATGGAGCTGCAGTGTACCGCAGCCGGCGGCGCGACCAACAGGAGCCGCACGGGTTTCCGCGTCTGGGCGGCCGACGGCACCTACCTCGGCGCGGTGGGGTCTTCCGTCAACGTCGCCACCGATGCGACATTCGCCTGGACCCGATCGCCCAACACAGTCACCGGCGCCACCATTCTCGCGGCACAGCCGACCGCAGCCTTCGTGCGTGCGACGTTCGTGATCAACGAAAACGCGACACCAGGCACGACGGAAGTCGCGACGATTGAGCTGCAGGACATCACCAGCGAAACCCTCGCGGCCGGGTCCGCTACGGCGGCGGCCTCGAGCGCGAGCTCGGCCTCGACTTCGGCCAGCGGCGCGGCGACCTCGGCTTCGGCCGCAAACACATCCGCCACCAACGCCGCGACCTCGGCCGGCGCGGCCAGCACCTCGGCCACGAACGCGGCGACCAGCGCGACGACGGCGTCGGGCCACGCGGCGACATCGAGCACGAACGCGACGAACGCCGCGAACAGCGCGACCGCTGCCGGCGGAAGCGCCACCGCTGCAGCGGGAAGCGCCTCGACGGCCGGCACGGCTGCAACGAACGCGGGGAACAGCGCGACGGCGGCGGCGGCCTCGGCGGTCACGGCGCGGAGCGTTGCCAACAGCCTGCTGCCGGAGCGGCCGGGCGATGACGTTAACGCCTTCACGACCGCCTACACGACCTACAGCAACCCGGCCTCGCTCTCGACCGGAACCGTCCAGGCCGTGACTGGCGAGGGCAACGTCTACCAATACAGCGGGCAAGAGGACATCGCGCCCAAGGGCCTGCTGCCGGTCATCGCCGGCCGGACGTATCGCCTGGCCCACCGGAGTCGCATCGTTACCGACGGCACAGGCACGAATTCGTTCAACGCCTGGTTCCGCTCGTTCAACTCGGCTGGGACGTATCTAGCGGCACACTCGGTCGCGGGTGCGATCGACACCAGCGTCGCGGCGGCTGATGGCTGGCTGAACCTGAGTGGTGAGATCACGGCGGCCACCATCCTCGCGGCCCAGCCGACAGCAGCCTACATCCGGGCGGACCTGCGCGGCGGCGGCGCGACCGGTGTGGTCTGGCAGAACGCCTACCTGCAGGGCCGGGACGTCACGGCCGAAGCAGCGGCGGCGGCGTCGGCCTCGGCGGCGGCGACCTCTGCGAGCTCGGCATCGACCAGCGCGAGCGGCGCGGCGACCAGCGCCAGCGCGGCGGCAGGATCCGCGACCACCGCGACCACCCAGGCGAGCAACGCCAGCACCTCGGCCGGCCAGGCCAGCACAAGCGCAGGCAACGCGGCGACGTCGGCCTCCACCGCGTCGACCCAGGCCAGCAACGCTGCCGCCTCCGCATCGACTGCGACGACCCAAGCCAGCAATGCGAGCGCCTCGGCTTCGGCCGCGAGCTCGAGCGCCACCCTGTCCGCGAACTACGCCCAGGCCGCCGGCATCAACGGCCTGCTGCCGAATGCCAAGTTCCTAACCGGCGTTACCGGCGGCATCCCGAACGGCTGGACGAACAGCGCGAACGCCACAGGCGGCACACAGCAGGCCCGACCAGGCACGACCGGCGCATACATCTACCGCCTCGCCGGCGCGGCCTCGACCAACAACAAGATCAAGGCCGACACCCTCGGCGCGACGTCGGGGTCGATCGTCGCGGCGCGGCGCTATCGGGCGAAGGCGACGACGGTCCTCGGATCCGGAACCTACAACGGCGCCGGACTCCGGATCGACTGGATGAACGCCGGCGGAACCGTCATCAGCACGACCAACATCGGATTCGCCAACACCCCGACGACCAACGGCCTGACGGCGAACAACCACACCGGTCTCACCTCTTGGGAAGTGGTGGTGACCGCGCCGGCGCTCGCGGTGCGCGCCGTCGTTCACGCCTGCTCGCACGACACGGCGCTGAGCGGCGGCTACACGGTGGCAAACTCGGTCGACTGGTACGAGGCTGACCTGGTCCTCGAGGACTTCACCTCGGCTTCCGTCAGCGAAGTGAAAGCCGCCATCACCGACGGCTCGGGAGCATATGCCTACTACGGCATGAAGCTGGACGCCGGCGGCCGGTTCGTCGGCTGGGAGGCCATGGCCTCATCCAAGACTGGCGTCTCCGAATTCCGGATCACGGCGGCGACGTTCAAGATCTACGACGGCGCAAGCGACATCGCCATGTTCGAAGTCGCAGGCGGCGCGGCCTACGTTGCGGGCAGCAAGGTCCGAACCGAGAGCATCGTGGCCAACGCCGTCACCCAGGCGGCGACGGCTTACACGGCCGGCACGACCGGACAGACAGCGGTGGGCGACGGCTACGTCGTGCAACAGACACTCACGATCACGGCGACGGGCGCCCCGCTCCTGATCTTCGCCTCGCTGCTTGCGATCGCCGGCGCCGACCCCGGCGGATACTGCAGCCAGGCTGTCAGGATCCGGCGCGGGTCGACGACGCTCTACAGCGTGGCAGAGTTCAACCGCACGACCGGAGCCGACACGTACCAGGCATGGTCGACCCAAATCGTCGACACGCCATCGGCCGGGTCGGTGACCTACACGATTGAGACAACCTTCTCCGGGTCCGACATATCGCGGGACGAGTACTCGAACCGGTCCCTGGCTATCCTTGAGGTCAAGAAGTGAGCGAACAGACGAGCACGCCGGCCCCGCTGGGGCCCATCCACTGGGCGCATGTGGACGAGGACGGCCGGATCCAGACATGGGGCACGTCGCACGGCGACGACGTATTCCGTCAATTCCTCTCGCCTGGCCTAAGCTGTGTAGCTAGACCAGCTGACGTCACGGGTTACGACCCCTGGCGGTACCAAAACGGGACATGGAAAAAGGAACCTCCACCATGAAAATGCTTTTTGCCCTCGCCCTCGTCGTGGCCGCATCGGCCTGCACGACCTACTCGCCGGCGCCCGAACAGACGGCGGCGGCCAAAGAGAAGCGCCAGACCGAACGCGACGTGGCGGCCATGCGGCGCGCGAACGACGACGCCATGAAAACCATCGGCGGCTTCTAGGACTTCCACCAGGCCACATGAAGGAACGACCCAAATGACCACCCGCAGCATTGCCGAGATCAAAGCCGACCAGGCCGCGCTCCAGGCGCAACAGAACCAGCTGGCCCTCGAGGCCGCGTCGATCGAACTCCCCCGGCTCGAGGCCGCGTCCTTTTTCCTGAACAGCGACGAAGTCAAAATGGTCTTCGCCAAGATCCAGGACATCGCCGACGCCCTGCCGGCCAGCTTGACCGAACAGAACCTGCTCAACATCGGGATCTGCTACCGCTGCGCCGTCCAGGGATTGCCGAACGACATCCAGCAAACGACGGCCAGGGTCCAGGCGGCCACCCCCCCGCCGGCCGACGAAGGCGACCCGCGTAGTGCCGGCGACCTGACAGTCTAGCCAGGTACCCAGGCGGCGGCGGTTCCGCAGGCCGCCACCTGGTGCGCCCGGCCAAGGGACGAGCTCCATCAGCCCAAAGCCTAGCGCGAGGCCCCGGCGACCGGTTCCCCCGGCCGCCGGGGTTTTCGTTTGAGCGCGGCGGCAGGCGCGGGCGTGTGTGCGGATCGGCGGGTCGGGTGACCCGGTGACAGCGGAAAACGGCTACCCCCCTCCCAGCGGCCACCGTAGGGCCGGGAACACGCATGTGGATAATCCGGGGTTCCGGAACGGATGGTGCGCGAATCGGAAACTTTAATGGTGGCGGGAAGGCTTCCCACCACTAGACCCGGCAGGAGAACGCAAGCCGGCCGGGTAAACCCAGCGACCAGGCAAAACGGAAAAGGGCCCCCCGGTTTCCCAGGAGGCCCTCCAGACCACATCCCCAGACCAGCCGGCGAGCCGGCCTGGGAGAGTGGCTATAGCGCCCCGGAAGCCCGGAGGCGATCGGCAACCTCACGAAGGCTGTTGCCCTCGGCGAGATTGAGCCGCGGCGCCGGTTCGCGGTGAGCCGGCTGGCGGATGGCAGGCGACGATCCGAAGATCAGCACGTCGGCCGAAGTCTCGGCCGGCGCGGCCTTTGTTTTCGGCTTGGGGAGCTCCCGAGCGAAAACGTAGAAGCCCAGCACGTTGAAGGCGGAGAGGCCGAAGCTGGCCACCCAGAGGGCCAGGTCGTCTCCCAGATCCTTGCGGGCATCGAGCCAGGCCAGACCCTGGTGGGTCATGCTGCCCTCGATGAGGCAGAGCACGAAGCCCAGGCCGATCGCCGCGCGTTGCGTAAAGACCTGATCGGCGCCCTTCGCTTCGGCGAACCGCGGGACAGCGCCCGACAGAAGGAACGAAATGAAGGTGAAGCCGGCGGTGAGCAGGAGCGCCACGACATAGTCGATGGCGCCACCGAGGCGAACCGCCTCATCCCAGAACGAGATCACGCCAAAGGCGATGGCGAGATACACGAGGCCCTGGGTCGCGAACTTGGCGCGGGCTGTGGTAAAGTTTTCCATGGTTTCAAATATCCTGAGTGTTTGAGGCCAGCGCCGGGGTGAGTGTGGAGCTCGCTCCGGCGTTTCTTGTTTTTAGGGGGTCCGGCGTTGCGAAAGCGTGTGCGCCGGTGAGGTCAAGCTAAGCACCGACCGGGGCGCCGCGACCGCTAATTCGCGAACGGCGCCCGAATTCCGATGACATCTTCGTGCGGTGTCGGTGGGTCAGCCCGGCCGGTGGCCATGGCGCGCGCCAGGACGAGCGGCCAGGCCGGTCACCGGATCGACCAGGTCGTCGCAATATTCCTCGAGCTCGTAGAGGAACGCGTCCTCGGCGGCCGACAGCGGGAAGGTGCCGAACGAGTCGCGGATGTAGCGCCGCAGGAAGCGGGCGGGGTTACGATCCAGCTTCGGATCCAGCATTTCAATTTGAGCGATCATCGCCAGTGCCTCCGCCCTCCACCCTACCAAATAGGCGGCGGAGAGCCGACCTCAATCCGCACCCTGCCCGGCCGGGCGATAGTTTGCAGCTGGAGCAGGGATCCCCATGGCCATCGCAGACGTCCTCGCCGACGCACAGCGGACAGCGGTCCGCGTTACCGCCGGCGCCATCCTCAAAGCCAAACAGGCGCGGGCGGATAACCTCGCCCGCATGGCGGAGCTCTTCGCCCTGCGCGCATCGACCACGACCCCGCTGGACCTGCCGGACTTCGAAGCGGCGGCCAGGAAACTCGGGTGCGCGCCGGCGACCATCCACGCGATCGCCAATGCCGAGAGCGCGGGCGCCGGGTTCGACGCCGGCGGCCGACTTGTCATCCTGGCCGAGCCGCATGTGTTTTCCGAGCTCACGCTCCGCGCCTATGACAAGTCGCACTCGCGGTGGGTCTATCCGAAGTGGATTGCTTACAGCCGGACCGATCGGCCGCCGGCGGACTTCGATCGCCACCCGTACACCTACGACCAGGACGCGCGGTGGAACCTCGTCGCGTTGTGGGCGGAGCTCAACCTCGACGCCGCGATCGGCAGCTTCAGCGCCGGCCGCTTCCAGCAATTGATCGGAAGCACGAAGCCGGACCGCGGGTGGAAGCTTCTCCGCATGGCGTCGGCCGAGGCCCTCTACCGGAAGCTGGCGAACAGCGAACAGGACCAGCTGGAGTGCCTGCAAATCTACTTCCAGGCCAACGGCGCCCTGCGCGCCCTTCGCGAGAACAACTGGCTGACGATTGCGCGGGTCTACAATGGCGGCGGCCAGGCCGCGAAATATTCCGCGATCATCGAGGCCGAACACAAACGGGTGGCGAGGCACTACGCATGATCAACATGACGGGAATGCTGGTGGGCGGTGTGGCGATTGCGGCGGCGGCGGCGTTCGCCGGATCCCAGTATCAGAAGGGCATCGACCACGCCGCATGCGACGTGAAGATCCAGGCCGTGCGCCAGGGAGCGATCGACGCCCTGAACCTTCAAGGCCAAGAGCTCCTCACGGCGATCGCCGAACGCGACCAGGCGAAGGCGGAGGTCGATAAGGTCAACGCGACCACGGCGGCCCAGTACACCGCCCTGCAGGCGATGCTCGCCGACGACCAGGTCAAACGAGAGGAAGCCTCGCTACGGGTCGAGGCGGCGGCAAAGGAGGCCGCACGCAATGCGAAAACAGCCGGCGAACGCGCAACAGCCGCGCGCGACATCATGGCGAAGATCACAGACCAGTGCGCTGCTTCTGGGATCCCTGCTGATCTTGAACGGATGCTCGACGGCATCCTCCGTCCCGGAACCTCGAGCGCCGCAATGGTCAGCGGCTCAATGCCCGGCCCCGGTGGTCAGGGTAGACCGTAGCTTCGCCGCGCCGTTCCCCGCCTGCGTCGACCAGCTGGCGGAGGCGGAGATCAAGAGCGGCAAACCTTGGCTGGGCCGGCTCATCGATACGAGCGAACTCGCTGGCCTTCAATCGACGTGCCTATCGGAAGTGGCAGCCTGGCGAGACGCGGAACGAACCGCCAGGCCGAATGGAGCTCCAGGATCATGACCCTCGACACGGCGGCGGAACGCGCCAACACGCCCGGCTGGACAAAGGAAGCGCGCGCTGCCTGGCGCGAGCAGAAGAAAGCCGACCGGAAGGCGAAGGCGAAGGCGGACCGCCGCGCGTTCTTCCGCGCGATCGGGACCGGCGTCTCGGACTTCTGGGACTTCTGCCTGCGTAACGTGTTGCTGTCGATCGCGCTCGGCGTCGGCGTCGGCACCGGGATCTACGAGTGGTGGAACTCCGGCCGCGGCTGGCAGGATCTATACCCCGGCCTCGGCGTCATCGCCTACATCGGCGCGGCGGCGGCCGTCGGCAGTTGGTATGTCGGCTTCCGGATGGCGCGCCTCGAGGGGAAGAAAGCCCGGCCGGCGAACCCGGACAAGCCGGAGAAGCACGAGCGATCGAACGTCGAGCTCACCGGCTGGATCCTTGCGACCGTCTTTTCCTACATCGTCTGCGTGACCGGCGTGTTCATCGCCACCGCCACGAACTCGATCGAGGCGCAGAACGCCGCGAAGAAAAGCCGCGCGGAGTACACCGAACTCCTGGTGAAGCAGACGACCCTCCAGGAACAGCTGGACGTCTACAACGTCGAGTACTGGGACGCGATGATCAAGGCGGACCAGCGCGCGATCGCCAGCCAGACCAGCATGGCCGTCGGCACTTACGAGATGAAGGATCTCGAGCCGACCGGCGGATGCGCCGCGCCGAAGCTGTCGTTTAACCAGCGCCGGGCCTGCGTCCGCATGAACGGCGGCATCGATGAGTTCAACGGCGAAACTGTCCTCGGCCTGCGAACCGAGCTCGAGCGATCGGAGCGCGGCCGAAAGCAGGCGGTGAAGAACGAGGCGGAGCTCGCGGCCCTCGACACCAGGATCCGGAACTACACGGTGCTGACCGGAGACGAGACCGCCCAGGCGCTGGGGCAGATGACAAACCTCGCCAGCGGCGAAACGACCCTCGCGATCCTGCTACTCGTGCTTTCCTCCCTGTTCCTGTTGGCATCAGGATGGGGAACCGACTGGGCCCTCGACGAACTAGATCGGAAGCGCGCGGCGGCTCGAGCTGCGGCCCTAGCAAAAAGGAAAGCCTGACATGGGTTATCTCGTATGCCTGATCCTGGCGGCCATCGCGATCACGTTCTGGATCATGGGCGCGATCAAGCCCCGGCGCCGGACATGGGTGGCGGTGCTCTTCATCCCGGCGACGATCGTCCTCGGGTTCTATTTTGCGGTGGTGCTTGGGGGATCCACACTGCAGTTTGCCGCTTCGCCGCAAGTCGGGTGGCCGCAGTTGATCGCCATGATCGGCGGGGTCTGCGCCTTGCTTGCCAATCCGAAGGCGCCGCCGGCGCGCAACACAGACGACGACCACGGGGCACACGCATGATCTTCCGAGCGTATCTCGCCGGCGCCATTGGCCTGGCCGTAGCGGGGCAGCAAGCCACCGGCCAGGCGTCAACGCATGGCGAGCGGCTGCTTGACCAGGCGATGCAGAACGATCCCACCGGCGCCGTCCTGGCGGAGGCGGCGAAGATCTCCACGCTCGGCGTCCAGCCGACAGACGCGGCGATCATCGTGGCGCTCTCCGGCCTCGCCTGGAAGTTCCTCGACACGCAACAGAAGGGCGGGACGATCGACACGATCAACCTCTGGCTTCGCCGGAAGCTGAAGGTCGACCAGCCGCCGCCGCCGCCGCCGGTGCGATAGCGACATGGCGACCAGCGCAGACCGCACGATCGCCCTCGAGGCCGTGTTCAGAGTGGTCGGGATTGGGGCGGCGCCGAGGACAATCCGCGCTGGGGTAAATCAGGGTTACGAAAGTCAGGCGATGCAATGGCCAGCTAAAGACCCTGATGACGTTTTGGACTTCGCCCTCGACTGGAGCGAACAGCTGGAAGCCGACGGCACAGTCGAGGTTCCGGATACGATCACGACGGCGACCTGGACGGTGCCGGCCGGCCTGACGAAGAACAGCCAGGTCGAGGAAGATGGCCTCGTGACGGTCTGGCTCTCAGGTGGGGAAGCGGGATCCCGCTACGACATCGGCTGCAGGATAGTCACCGGCGGCGGCCGGACTTACGACCGGACCATCAGCCTGTCGGTGCGCCAGGCTTAGCCGCGATCTGGACGAGCAGCCGATCGACGTCGGCGCGGCGGACTTCCAGCAAGCCCCGGATCTGCGTGGCCACCCCGTCGGGAATCGCGCCCCGGTTCATCCGCCACCGCCGGAAGGTCCGCTCATCCACCTTGAGCTCGAGGCGAAGCGGCTCCTTCCAGTTGGCGCCGTACAGCGCCAGGCCGGCCAGGGTGAACTCCATGCTGCCCATCAGGCGCCACCCTTCCGTTTAAAACCGAACTCGCCCATCCAAGTGCGGGTGCGCGAGTAGAGCCAGATATTCCAGCCGAGACGTTGAGGCGCGTTGCTGTAATTGTCCCAGCGGGAAATACGCAGCACGACCGGCGACCACCACGGGAAGCGCTCAGGCTGATGGTCGCACGGGTGATGGGGGAAGCGTTTTACCGGCTTGAAGTGGATCACCCTCAGAACTCCACGATCGAGATCAGGCGCTCGCCCAGCATCAGGCAGAAGCCGCGGGTGGGCATGCCCTCGAGATGCTTCTGGGCGACCGGGACGGAGGCGAACGAGCCGACGATGGTGGGGTGGCCGACGAAGCACGCAGGAGGATCTGCCCAGAGCGAGCGCGCGCCAGGCGAAGCCTTGAGCACGGCGACAGCCTCGAGGCTGCCGATCAGCATCAGCTTCCGGCGATCGTCGGTTAGGTTTTCGCCGGCGGCGATGGCGGCGACGGTTCGATTGACCAGGTGCATGGCGGTCTCCTGCGGGGTGAAGATTGGGGCGGCGTCGGCGTTCATCACAGGCCGTTCCGGTGCTTGTACTCGGCGCGGAGATACCGAAGGCGGCGGTTCGCCTCGACCCGCGCCAGGCCCGCGCCGGCCTCCGTTTGCCAGCGCTCCCATTCAGTGATCTTGCGCGACAGGTCGGCATCGCTGAACGTGGCGGCCCAGGACCGCAACCAGTGCGCAGACTTCCGTTCGAAATCGGACGGCGACATCAGAGCCGCCTCCCGACAAAGCCGCGGCGGGTGAGGTCGGCCACCGCGCCGGCCACGTCGCTCACACGGCAGGCGTGCGAGTTTGTGGACAGGTACAGGCCGCACGTCGAGATCGCGAACCCATGGCCGCCGGTGTCGCCATAGGCGGCAACCTCATAGCCCAGGTCGAGAAGGACGGTGTCGGCATAGGCCCAGCGGCCGGCGGTGGCATCCCAGGCCATGGCTCGCGTGTAGGAGCCGGTCTTGGCAACCCGCGCGGCCTCCAGGTCCGCCTTCGCCTGTTCCGGCGTTGCGCGGTTGGCGTAGGAGAGGACGGGCCGGCCGGCCATCGCCAGGGCGGCGCGCCGATCGGCGTCCAGGTCCGACCGGCCGCAATCACAACCGACCAGTTCCAGCTGCTGGACCGAACACCGGCAGCCAGGGAGCGCCAGGCGCTCGGCCTCTTCGGCGGTGTAGTCCGAGACGTACCCTTCGCGGCTCATGGGAGCACCACGATGGTGACGACGTCGAAGGCGGCGGCCTGACGGGTGGCCCAAGCCTTTGCCTCGGGCAGCGACAGCGGACCAGGTGCGAACACCGGCGCCTGGCGGAAGATCCCGCCCGGCGCCCGTTGGTGGAATTCGAAGGCCCAGAAGCCTCGGCCGCGCGGCTGTTTGCCGTGGCTCAGGACGTAGGATTTTGTGCAGAAGTTCATGGGGATCGGGCCTCCTTGCCCGGATCGCCTGACTGGGACCATTCCCTGCCGGCGGAGAGAGAAGCGCATACGCCGCGGCGTAGTTCAAGTCCCGGCCAGGGCGGCGGTGGCGGCCTTAACGATGTTGACGCCGGCGGCGGCAAGCAACGGCTTATCGCGGGAAGGCACAGACAGGTGGGCCTCGAGGGCGAACCCGGCCGGCAGTTCGCAGTGGCAGGCGCGGGCTTCGGCGGCGGCCAGCTGGGCTCGCAGATCCCGGACCAGGACGGAGACAGCGTCGAGGTCGGAAGGGCGCATGGGCGCCCAGTTGAAACCCTCGTGGCGGAACACCGCCTCGTCCAGGATCGCGAGAAGTTCGGCTTCGGTTTTCATTGGCGTGCTCCAGTGGTTGAGCAGCCAACATGCCGGCGACAGGTTGATCGACCGTTAAGCCAGCATGAGCATGGCGAGCTCAACCGAGTCCGCGCCATCCGGCCGCAGCTTCACCTTCACCGACTGGGCCGGGAGGATCGCCTCGCCATTGGCGATCGCGAGGATCCCGATGGCGAGGTCGGCCTTGACGTCGGCCTGGACGGCGAACGCCTGGTCGGCCGTAACCCGCAGGCGGAGGATGTAGGTTCCATCGACGTGCTCGAGCACGCCATGCGCCATGAAGGGCATGGTCGTCGTGTTGAGGCGGTACAGGTTCACGGCTTCTCCTTTTCGCCGACAGCGCGCGGCGCCGGCGGGGTCGGTGTTTCAGCGCGAGCCCGGAACCAGGCCCCGCAGTCTTCGGCACGGCAGCGGGAGCACGGCCGGGCTTCGCCCGACGCGGCCTCCACAACACCCCGGCCGGAGCAGCAACGGCAGTCGGCGGTCTTGGGCATTGGCATCACGCGTTCCCCTGCACATCGCAAAGCGGATACGCCTGCTTCAGCTTATCGAAGCCGGCCTGCGTGGCCCAGACCTCATGGCGGCGGACAGCCATGGTGGTGCCCGACACGACCACCGCAGGCCCCCCAGGGACGAGGGACGGGACGGTGAATCCCTCTTCGACGATGCGGACCGTGAGGCCGAAGAACGACGTGGCGGTCATGACGACGGCCCCGCGCTGGAGGGGTGAGTCGCAGCATTGGCGGCGGACGTTGTGGAGGTCGCCGCGTTGCTCGCCAACGTGCCGGCCGTTGATTCGCCCCAGCCATCCAGCGCGGCGCCGGGAGCATTGGCCTCACGCGCGCGCCGCTCGGCTCGCTCGTAGAACAGCTGGCGGCCGAACCACCCCATGACCAGGCAGCCGATCGCCACCAAGAGCATGCCGAGAAAGTAGGGATACGAGAAGGTCATGGCGTCCATCCGTCTAAAGGTTTCCAGGCGATAAGAACCCCGTCGAACCGCTCGAGGCCCGGCTGTATCTTGCGCCAGAATGCGACCAGGTCGGCCCAGCTGTCGAAGCCATCCGCCTGGGCGAACCGATTGCACTCGGCCTTACTCACGCTGGCGGTAGCGAACCGCGCGTCCGGATTGCTCTCGGACCAGCCGCAGAAGAACCCCTCCTGCACGCCGGCCAGGTGCAGCGTGACCGGGTGGATCATCACGCAGGGCGACCGGCCGATCAGACGCCGGCCCTCGCCCTTCGCATCGGCGGCGGCGAACAACTCCATCGTCTGCCGGGGAATGACGTGGCCGGGCTTTCCGTCCCGTTCCCGGTCGAAGTGCTCGAGGCCCCGAATGGTCTGGGACTTGCGGCCGGACAGGATGGCGCCGGCAAATTGCGCCCTGAAGGAATAGGCCACCATCACGCGCCACCCATGATGCGGGTGGCGATCTCGCCGCGCTCTTTGCATCCCTTGAGCGTGGAGATTATCGCCTCCATGCACTCGAGCTGATGCCCGGCGAAATCCTTCGACATCTTCCGATCGGCGATCAGGCGCGGATAGACGCGCTGGCGGTATTTGTATTCCCGCTCGGCGGCGGCGATCTGGTCCTCGAGCGTGACCATGCGCGGGGCATCAGGGAAAAGGCCGTTACCCATTGGGGAGCTCCGGGTGCTTGGCGGCGAGTTTGCCGTCGGTGTTCATGCGCGCCAGGGCAGCGGCCAGCTTGTTGATGAAGTGGACCGGCACGCGCGCCTGGTCCGGCTGCTTGGCTGGATCCAGTGTGAAGGTGGCGGCGGAGATCACGTCGATCGCCCGGCCGATCACGTCGCCAGATCCAGGAAGCCCCTCGGCCAGCTGGTGGCGGCGATTCGCATCGGCGGCCAGGATCTCCTTGATGCGGCGGAGCGAGTAGCTGACGTCGATCGACCGCAGGCAGAAGCCAGAGAAGATGATCGCCATCCACATAAGCGAGAGCGTGGACGCGAGAGCGCAGGCGACCAAGATCCCCTGCTCGAAATTGCTGAAGCCTTCCATCGGCTAGTCCTTTTCGGATTGTGATTGCGCCGCGGCGTCGAGCTCGTCCCACCGCGCGGCGATTGCGGCCTGGACCTCCCTGCGGAGTTTCGGAACGTAGGTCTCGAGCACGGCCAGGTGCGGAGCGTTCGCCACGATCCAGGGCGCCATGGCCGCGACGGTCGGCAAGGCGGCCAGCGCCCGCTCTCCCCAGACCTGCGCCTGCTTGGCGATCGGCGGCTCGGGAATCATTGTGCCACCGGCGGCGGCCGACCGAGGCAGGGCTCGCAGAAGCGGTACATGTGCTGGCCGGATGCGGACCACACAAGCAGTGGTACGTCCTCATCGGCCGGCATCTGCATGCACCGGGAACAGGTGCCGCCATCGATAACGTGGTGCGCCTGGTCGCTTTCTAGGATCCCACCAGGGACCAGGTCGGCGATCGACAGCGGCCCGCTCACGACGCGACCCAGGGCTCGAGGGCGACCTGGCCGGGGATCGGGTAGCGGATGATCGCCAGGGTGCGCAGCTGGCCCAGGGAGTTGGTAAAGTGGCTGGACGAGAGCGAAGCGCCGATCGCCTCGGCCAGCGCCCCCTTACCGATCTGCGAGCCGTCCAAGGGCAGCGTGTCGAGGATCCGCTCCTGGTAGGGGGAGAGCAACGGCTTAAGCCGATCGCGCGCCGACAGCTTATCATCGATCGCCGGCGCGGCCTTCCAGCCGTCATCGGTCAGGGCGACCAGGCCGGGCTTCGGATAGGTGATCAGGCCGGCGGACCGGAGCGCCCCCAGGGAGTTCGTGAAGTGCGAGCTCTTCATCGACGCCCCGGTGGCGCCGGCCAGCTGAGCCTTCGTCGGCTCCAGGAACCCGAGCGAGTGCCAGAAATTGAGCGCCTCGAGGATCCGCAGCTGGTAGGGCGGAAGGCTGGTGGTGCCGGCGGCGGCGCCCTTTGGCGCTTGGATAGTGATGCTCGAAACACCACCACCAGGAACCAGCCGGAAAGAGGCGGCGGCGCCGCCGGCTTGGACCTTGATCGAGTGCTCGTCCGTGACGCCAGGCAGATCCAACGCCAGGTTAGGCCCCGGCTCCTTGCGCGCGGCGGCGCCGAGCTCGTCGTCGGCCCGCTGCGCTAACCGCTGGAGCTCGATGTCCACCGGCCCCAGCAACTTGCGGACCGCCTCGATCATTGCCAGGCGGCCGGCGGCGCGGCCGGAAGCGAAGCCATGGGTCTCGCCGCGCCGGAACTCATCCTCGAGCACGCCGGGCGGAATCACTGGCGCGGCCGACGGCTTCGACCGGAGCTCGAGCTCGAGCGCGGCCACGCGCGCCTTCAACTTGGCCGGGTCGTTGTCCTCGGCCGCCTTGACGGCATCGCCGACCAGGGTGCGCAGCGCCTCGTGATCGACCTTCGCCATGGTGACGTCGACCAGGCCGTCACCCTTCTTGGGGGCGGCGGAGTTATCGAAGGTCCGGAACAGCGGGAAGGCGACACGCTCCAGGAACACGGCCTCGCCCGACACGACCCAGGCGGTCCCGGTGGGCAGGCCCGCAAGATCCTTTGCGATCCGATCGATCATCGCCCGATCGCCGACGCTGGCCTTCAGCCATTTGTTCACCGGCTCCTGGTCGGCCGGCGCGGTCATCCGATGCACGACCATAGTCTCGCACGACCCGAGCACGGCGTTATGCAGCGCCTGCACCCGCTGCGTGGCAACGACCAGGCGGATGCCTTTGGACCGGCCGGCGGTGGCCAGCTTCTTTGCGAAGTACACCGCCATGTTTTCGTTCCCGATGCCGGACCGCTCCTTTGGCGCGAACTCGTGGGCTTCCTCGAGGACCAGGTACAGGACGCCCCGCATCTTGCGCATGAGCGCGTCGGCCAGGTCGCAGAAGAACCGCTGATGCTCGCCGGCCCGGAACCGCGCCATGTCCAGGACGGAGAGCGGCAACTTGCCCTCGGCGATGAGCTCACCCAGGACGGCGCCGGATCCCGGAAGCAGCGGGACGTGGCCGCGCGGACCGCCCAGGATGGTGAAGGGCAGGCCCGGCCGCTTGCCAGAGGCCGACGACGTCACCCCCCACCAATCGGACTTGATCGGGTCGAGCACGCAGACGCGGTGGCCGGCGTCCACGGCATGCTCGATGAACAGCTTCGACGTCGAGGTCTTGCCAGACCCCGTCTTGCCCAGGACGGCGGTGTGGCTAACGAGGGCCTTCTCAGGCAGCGGGAAGGCGGTCATCAGGTCGACTCCACAGCAACACCCAGCAGCGAGGCGAGCTCGGACCGCAGCTGGAGCTCGGCAGCGGCGCTATCGGGAGCGAGCGCCCAAGAGCGGGCGACCGCCACAAACACCTGACAGACAAGCGGGTCATCGATACCCCGCATGATCCGATCGATGTCTGCGCCCTCCTGGGCTGTGGCGAACGCCATGGCCGCGTCCAACGTCATGCCCTGGGCGGCGTCCACCATGACCCCGGCGATCATGTCACGCGGCGCCAGCTTGGCTACGCGGAGGACGGCAGCGCGCGCCTCGCGGCGGGCATGCCTGCAGAGGTCGAGGAACATTGCTTCGTCGCTCATTGTGCGGGGTACTCCTTGAGGATGGTGGCGGCCCGCTCTTTCAGAGCATCGGGCCCGGTCTCGGCGATGCGCGCGAGCGCGCCCCGGTGTTCGTTTACGGCCTTGCGATTAGACATCGCCTTGCCAGGCTCCAGCTTCGCCTCGATCGACGCGACCAGGTCGGCGTCCTCCTTTTCGACGTCGGCGTCGGACGGGCCCGGATCGGCATCGCCGGCGTCGGCCGCCGCATTGTCGGCAGGAGCCGCAGGATCCGCGGCGGGCTCGGCCGGCGGCGGTGAATCCTCCTTGTCCGCTTTGCCCTTACGCTTCGATTTGTCGGCGGCTCCTGCCGATGTTTCGGGCAATGGGCCGTCGGCGTTCTTCAGCCCTTCGCCGGCGGCCCTACCCGAGCCGCGCCCCGCCTTACGCACAGCCTCGCGCTGGTCGATCGTAGGAGTGGCGGTCAGGCCAAGCATCGCCCGCTCTTCGTTGGCGTCGGGGTGGAACAGCCGGTCGATCGCGATCAGGTTATCCTTCACCGCGTTGCGCAGGCCGACCATGATGGCGACGTGGTCGAGCGTGAGCTCGCCGCGGTTCTTCACCCCCAGCGCCGGGTAAATCATCTTCTCGGAAGCGCCGGCCTTCACGAAGAAAGCGATCGCGGCGTCGACCCGCGTCCGGAGCTGCTCCTGGGTGCCGACGGCGACCTCGCGAGAGCGATCCCAGGTCGGGCGCCACAGGGCCTCCGGGATGCTATCGAACGCGGCATTCCGCTGGGCGATCGAACAGGCGGCGGCCGACGTCACGCCGATCATGTCCACGCCGAAGCGGTGCCCTTCGGACGTTGTGATGCGGCGGCGGACCTCGACGGCGGCGGCGTTGTTTCGCTCCAGGTCGTGGCAGAAACCGAGCGCGGTCACGAACTCCTTACCCTCGTCCGTGATGCGCGCGCCCCAGCGGATGTTGCCCCAGGTGTAGACCAGGAGCTCGGCGAACCGGATCGAGGCGCCGACGATATACTTCGTCCCGCCCCCCTTCTCCTTGCGCTCGAGCGAGTAGAGGCAGGACTCCGCCACCTGGTCGGACGAGGTCGAGAGATCGAGCAGAAGGCCGAGCGATTCCTTCGTCGAGCGTGGGTAACGCTTGGCCGTCTCGATCTGCTTATCGAGCTCCCCGCCTTGCTCGGAGACGGCGATGGCTTCGGCAGGCGTGAGGCGGCGAACAACGTCGTTAGCCATTGGATAGATCCTTCTTGAGACGGCTCCGGACATCGGAGTCGATGAGGCGGTGGGTCTTGGTCACGAGGGCCCAGGGCCTCTCGAGACCGAAGGACGAGCGGAGGCGGCGGAAGGTCTCGAGAGCGGCCTCGATCTTGACGCCGGCCTCATCCCAGATCCGACCCTCCGGGCTATGCCAGCGCGGCGCGACGACCGGCGCGCGCTCGGAACCGACTGCGTCGTTCCGGAGCTGGACGAAGATCCACACCCATTCGGTGCCGCCGGGCGACATGGCCGAACCGCCCTCGGCGATCTGCTCGAGAAGGCGGCGGGCATGAGACGCCACGCCAGGCACAGGCTCGCCATTGCCGCCCCAGCCATGGACCTGGCCGGCCTTCACGAAGTCGACCAGGCGATCGAACGCCTCGGCGTAGAACCGCCGCTGGATCCCGTAGTCTTGGTCCTGGATGGCGTCGGCGATCGCGCCGTCGATATCCCGGCCGCGCCAGTTCCCCATGTGCTTGAGATCGAACATGCGCTGAAAGCGAAGCCGATCGAACTTCGCCCGTAACAGCGTGTCGGGATCCTCCGGCCGACGCCAGAACACGGCGACCTCGGACAGGCCGTCCTCGCGCATGACCGGGCCCAGTTCCTCATGGTCGAGGATGAGCCGGGCGGTCTGCCGGATCCGCATGTCGTCGTCCTCGGTAAGGAACGGCCGGCCTTGGCGCTTGTGGCTTTCATAGGCCACCCAGGCGAGATCCCAGATCCGGTTGGCGATGCCGGCACGCTTGGCCGCCTGCATCAGCTTGGCCCCGACCAGGCCGTGCGTGTCGCGGCCCAGATCCTTGAGCGCCCGCTTCACTTCCATCGGCGTGCGAAGCCAGTGGCCGGCGTCCTCGTCGGGTTCGAAGGCGAACCGCTCGCGATAGTGTTCCTCACCCAAGAGGACCAGGTCGTGCAGGCCGTGGCCGATATCGAAGTGGGCTTTGCGGGCGGACTTGACCTTGATCGAGCGGCGGGCGTTCAGCCAGGACGAGTACCACCACGACTCACTCTGCCAGTAGAGCAGCTTCAAGTCGGACGAGCCGATCGCCCGCGCATCGAAATAGGCGGCGTCGGGGATCCCGATGTGGACGCCCTCGGGCATCTGCAGATCCAGGCCGCCCTGGTTGGATGGCGCGGACTTCAACGGCCGGCCCTCCGGCGCCGGCGACCAGGTCGGGGAGAGTAGCGGCCGGCGATAAGCACCGCGGCTGCGGGCATGACGAAAAGCGAGGCGACAGCAATCGCACCCATCCACATGGCGAGAGGCTCCAACGTTGCGGGGTCTCGGGCGATCCCCCTGTCCCCCCTCCGCCGACGGGTGAGCTATCACCCGCCGGCTTCGGGCAGGCCCTGGGTTGGGGGGACGGGCCTGCAAATCGGTGGTACGCGGCCCCGTAGTTTTATGCAAGTCGGGACTACGCCGCGCCGGAGCGTTCACCCTTCGGACATCTTGCGCAAATCACCCGGCCGCAATAACCCTCCACCCATGACAAACGCGAAAACCCTCCTTAAGCGCATCGCCCGCGACGTCGAGAAGGGCCGGGTGAAGCCGGCCGACCTTGCCAGGCGGACGGGCATAAGCCTGACCAGCCTCCTGACCATGCTGGAGCCGGACTGGCAGAACCGCGCGGTGGCAAACCTCGAGGCCCTCGAGCGCGCCTACGCAAAACCGAAAAAGGCCAAGCGCTCGGAAGCGCGGCCCTAGGCGGCCCAGGGGGCAGCCGACACGAGATCCAGTACCCGCCGGCAACACCGGCGGCGATCGGTGCGGCGCCACCCCGGCGCGGTAACAGGAGCGCCTCGCCCGAGGCGCCACAGACGGAGCCAACATGGCCACGCGAGAGAAGAAAGCGGCGAAACCCCCAAAAGCCCCGGCGGCGAACCGCGGCGTTGACGAGGACGATGGCGACGACAAGCCGATCGGCCACAACACGCGGAAGTTCGACGGAGACGAGCTCATCGAGCTGCTCGAGACCATCACGGCGGCGGAGGCCCGGATCAAGAAACGGGCGGAGGAAGCCTCGAAGAAAAGCCAACCCGATCGGGAGACGATCGCCAGCGCGAAGAAGGACATGGTCGACAGCGGCTACCCTTCGACGGAGCTGGCGGCGATCATCCGCCGGCACAAGCTGCAGCAGCAGATCCAGAACATCGACTCCAAACTCGATGACGATCAGAAGGAAACCTTCGCCCAGATGGTCGAGGCCCTGGGCGGCGCGCAGGGGCTGGGCGACACCCCGCTCGGCAAGGCGGCGATCGCCCGGTCGGGCAAGTCCGCGAACGACCGGCACTGACGGTGGCAGGCTGGGACGACGACTGGCTCCGCGGGCACGAGGCCAAGATGGCCGGCCAGCCCCAGTCGTCGATCCCAGCCCCGCCTACGCCGGCCAAGCGCCAGCGGCAACACCCACAAGATCCAACCGAGGACGAGATCCAGATCGCGGCGATGCGGTTCCTAGACATCGCCCTGCCCTCGCCCTTGCGCGCGATGCACATCCCGAACGGCGGGAGTCGTAACGAATTCGAGGCCGGCAAGCTGAAGGCCATGGGGGTTAAGGCCGGTGCGGCCGACATCCTCATCCTGGGTTGGCGGGTTTTCATCTGGATCGAGCTCAAGAGCCGAACCGGAAAGTTAAGGACTGAGCAGGCAGAGTGGCGCGACTGGTGTGTCGCGATCGGCGCGCCTTGGTTCCTTTGCCGATCTGTCGAGGACGTAGCGGAGGCCCTCGAGAGTTTGCAGATCCGCCTGATTGGGAGACTGACGTGAAAACAGAGAAGATCGACGGCGCCACGCGCCTGCTGGCGATAGACCAGCCAGAGTTCGAACCGCTCCACATCCGGGACGAGACGGTGTGGCTGCAGACGGAGACCGGCCCCCAAGAGGCCGAAGCCATGACCATGCAGTGCCGGCCGACGGCGGAGGAAATCGCGCGCCTGGTCGCAGGCGAGCCGCTTTTCGTGCAGATCCTTGGCGTGCGCTGGCCGCCCATTTCACTTTGGGTGGGCGGAGAGAATGGCCGCTAAACGCCACAACCGATCGCGGGCGGCGGCCGAGCACCGCGTGGCGCCCAAGAATGAGGGCTTCGACGACTTCCCCACCCCGCCCTGGGCGACCCGCGCGGTCTGCGAGTTCATCGACGCAGAGTGCATCGCCCAAGGCTGGCAGCGGCCGGCGGCCAGTACGGTGTGGGAACCGGCGGCGAACCGCGGCTACATGGTCCGGCCGCTGCAGGAATACTTCGCCAGCGTCGAAGGCACCGACGTGAAGGACTACGGTGCCGGGTTCGCGGTCGAGGACTTCCTCGTCCCGACCACCGATCGACCGGCCCCGGACTGGATCCTCACGAACCCGCCATTCCGCCTGGGCGCGGAGTTCATCGAACGGATGGCGCTGCTCGAGCCGCATTGCGGATACGGCGTCCTGGTCCGCACCGCATTCCTCGAGAGCGAGGACAGATACGACCGGATATTCCGGCGCTGGCCGCCCTCGATCGTGGCCCAGTATGTCGAGCGGGTGCCGATGTTTGAAGGCGTCTATGACCCGACCGGTTCGAAGCCGAACGCCTTCTGCTGGATGTTATGGTTTCGCCATTGGACCGGGCCCTCGCAGATCCGCTGGATCCGGCCGGCCAAGCACCGCCTGCTGCGGCCCAGCGACCGAACCGCCCCCTTTTCCCCGACCACATCGGAGACAGCATGACCCGCGAACGAAAACCATGGACGCCGGAACAGGTGGCGCGCCTGCGCGCCTTGTGCGCCCGGCATGAGACCTACACGACGATAGCCGAGGACATTGGCAGGGCGCGGGGATCCTGCCTCACGAAGGCCAGGGAACTCGGCCTGCAGGGCGGCCGGTGCCGCTCCACGCAGGGCATCAAGGGCTGGGCGCGGCAGACACAGGCGGCCGGACAATGAGCGAGTCACGCTGGGCGGCGATATCATCGGACGCCATCGACGACCGGGAATTGAGCCTGACCGACCTGCGGGTGCTTGGGTGCATCGGCTACCACGCGTCCCGAGACCGCGGCGCATACCCGAAACAGCAGACCATCGCCGACCGGCTCGGCGTTACCCGAGAGGCCGTTAACCGGTCGGTAAGCAAGCTGGTCGGGAAGGGCTACATCAAGGCGGTGGCCCAGTTCCGGAAAACGGGCGGAAAGCGGGAAAGTCGCTATTTCGTGATCCTGGACCCGCGCATCGACGCACAAGCACTAGTGGCCGAGGACGAGGCCCAGACACTACCGGCGCCCACCGATGTGATCCCCAGATCACATCGCGATGTGACCTGTACGGTCACAGGGGATGTGATCTCTGAGATCACATCTAATAAAGAGGAACACACCAATAAGAACACACCCCCTACCCCCGACGGGGTAGGCGGAGAGTGCGAGAAAGGCTCGGAAAATTCGAAGGGCAAGCGAGAGGAACAGTTCGCTGCCCTATGGGAAACATGGCCAGCGAAGGGCAGGAAGCGCAGCGCAGGGTTGGCAGCTTGCCATGAGGCATTCGAGGCGGCGGCGGCCGATACCGCACCGGCGGAGATCGTGGCAGCGGCAAGGGCCTTCCTACGGGAAACCGACCCCGCCTACGCCCCCGGCCTGCAGAAGTGGCTGGCCTTGCGTCAATTCGAGCACTTTATCAACAGGCCGAACTCGGCCACACCGGCGTCGGGGTCGGAGCTGGCTGGGCATCCGAGACCAACAGACGGACGGGCTGGAGCGTGTTTACGCGCCCTGGTCGATCGCTTCGGGGAAAAGAAAATCAACGCCTGGCTGAACGGCGCCGAGTGGCGCGAGACCGAGGTCGTTGTCGCAACCGACTATGAGCGGCTTCGGGTGGAACAGGAGTTCGGCGGAATCCTCCGCCTTTTCCAATTCGAGGCGAAGGCCGCTGCCTAGGTCTTCGCCCCCTCAGCTGGGAGCAGACCGACGTGACCACATCCGACGACATGCCGACCGTTGCCACCCTCGCTAACGCGAAGGACCGCCTCGCCCACGCCAACTTCAAGCTGGGCCGGGCCCAGACAGACGCGATCATGTCCTCGGCCGTAGCGCGCCAGGACGCGGTCAAGCTGGCGAACGCCACAAAGGAACGGGACGAGGCCGACGCAGACTACCGCGCCCTGGTCGAGAAACTCACCCGGCTGCCGGGCGCTGAGCAGGCCAGGGCGGCGGCCGAAGTCCGCGATCGCGGAATCGGGATCCTGGACGCAGACGACAGCCGGCGCGCCGGCGGCCTAACCGACGCACAGAAGGACGCCATCGACGGCACAACCAGGTTAGCCACAGGCGGCATCGTGGAGCCCGGCAAGCGTTACGTCGTAGGAGAGCACGACGTCGAACGGTACATCCCAAACCTGAAGCCGGGCGACCAGGCCACCATCGGCGGCCTGTCGGTAGACACCACCCTCGCCGACGCAGAGGCGGCTGCCTCACATGCCCGGTTTGGTGGAAAGCCGGTCGAGCGCGCGGAAGAGTTCGGGGATCTTTACCGGCCGACCGCGCCGGAAGCCGGCAACGTCCTCGACGAGTCCTAGGCCATGGCCAAACAGGATACCGTCATTCGACCCGATAAGGGCGAACCGCTCACGCGCGAGGAAGCCGCCCTGCTCGAGGAAGTCGCCGCGACCAGGCGGCCGACATTCTGGGGCAGGCTCATCCAGGGCTTCACCTATGCGTTCGGCACGATCTCCCGGCAGGAGTTCGACCGCGTCTGCAACAAGGTCGTCGAGGAACTCAACGGCAAGGTCATGGATCCGGACGTGGCGGCGGCGAAGGCCAAGCGCCTGATCCACGGCTACACGCAGGCCGAATGCGGGGTCATGGTGCCCAAGTGCGACTATAGCGACCAGGCCGTCCTGGTGGCCTATCTCGGCGACCCGCAATCGGGGTTTCTGTTTCAGAAGGCCCTGACCCTGAAGGATCCGAAAGGCGTGAAGCGAAGTGCTTGACGCGAAGCTGGCCAAGCAGATCGAGCCGCGCGAGGACGAGCTCCAGGCGCCCAAGATCACAGACTACCCCGGCTACCCAGGCCGAACGCTGACCACCGCATACGTGTGCCGGCAGGCCCGCTATTGCGTTGCATCGCTGTTCGGCATCGACTTCTCGCTCCTGCGCAACCCGGCACGCGGGACGCGGAAGGTGGCGCTGGCCATGCAGCTATGCGTCCACCTTGCCCACATCGTAGCAGGCCGCCGGCACGACGAAGTGGCCAGGCACTTCGACCGCAACCGATCGACCGCATCGCACAACTTCGAAGTGATGGAGAACCTGCGCGACGTGCCAGCCTTCGACCTGTTCCTCACCGTGCTCGAGGCCAGGTTCGCAGCGTTGCTTACCTTCGCGGAGACCAAGCCGCAGGAGCAGTGGGGCGAAGCGCTCGAGGCCATGACCAAGGCGGTGAAGGCAGGCGAGCTCGAGGCGGAAGCACACTTCGATGCGAAGTACGTCGTCGACACCTTCGTGCCCCGAACCAAAGCCGAGCGGAAGCGGTGAGCGACCGCCGGTACGGGACCAGGCGCTGGCGTCGAAGATCCGCTGCCCAGCTGGCCGAGCATCCGCTATGCGTGATGTGCCTGGCGCGCGGGCTGACGGTGGCCGCAACGGTGGCCGACCACAAGGATCCGCACAACGGCGACGACCAGGCGTTCTGGCATGGCGAGCTCCAGTCGCTATGCAAGCGCGACCACGATCGGTTCAAGCAGCGCGAGGAAACGCAGGGCTTCACAGAGCAGCTGGCCGACGACGGCTGGCCGGTGGATCCGCGCCACCTCGCGAACGCCCCCAAGCACGCGCCCAGGCCCGCGCGGAGGGGTAAGGGGGGGGGCGAGCCTTTGGGGGCAAATGAAGTGCGAC
>JACCDT011183826.1_pt1 | contig 43171 bp, 42 predicted proteins | sample 7446291 | NCBI WGS metagenome assembly JACCDT01 (sample SAMN15323446, study PRJNA562643) | freshwater metagenome | isolation source: river surface water | place: USA:Blue River Watershed | collected 2017-08-17
AATCAAGCCCGCATTGGAATCTGCATCCAACTGCTTCAAAAGGGCTTCGATGGTAGTCGGAGTCACCACCACATCCGACTCCACCACCAAAAGCGGAATTCCCGCCTCCAAGGCTTGCTGTTGGGCCAGCTGCAGGACCAACTTGTAGTTGGGCGAAGGATGATCGGTCAACTCCTCGATATGGATCAGTCCATAGCCCAGTTCGGCGCGGTGCTTTTCCAAGCTGGCCTTCGTTTCGGCAGTACTGAAGTCGTTAAAAATGACATGCTTCACCTTCACCGTAGAAGTGGCAATCGCCCGCGCGGTATCCAGCGTGGTTTCGATCGCATTTTTTACGGGAGTGATGACAAGTACCTGCGCCATGGGCTGGAGGGTGTTGAGATGTAGGGGTAAATTAGAACTACCTGCTCAGTTGGATTTGACCCTGCTGAGCAGGGAGAAGAGGAGGCTTAAGCCAGCTCTCCCAAGGCTTTTTTCATGCGCTTCATCGCCTCGATCAAGTCGGCTTCAGAAGCTGCATAGGAAATTCGAACACAGTTATCCGCTCCAAAAGCAGATCCAGTTACGAGGGACACATTGGCAATGGCGAGCAAATACATGCAAAGGTCATCCGCATTGTTTACCTTTTGTCCATGTGCTGACTTCCCAAAAAAGGCAGTAACATCTGGGAAGAAATAGAAGGCTCCTTCGGGCACATGGGTCTTGATGCCTGGAATATCTCTGAGCAAGCCCAACATCAAATCACGACGCTTCAAGTACTGAACGGCCATTTCTTGAGAAGGTCCTTGATCTCCTGCAATTCCAGCCAAAGCCGCACGCTGGGCAATACCGGTGTTGCCTGAGGTAAACTGACCCTGCATTTTTTCTACTGCCTTGGAAATTTCCAAAGGAGCGCAGATGTAACCCACTCTCCAGCCCGTCATGGCATAACCTTTGGAAAATCCATTGACGGTAATGGTTCGCTCAAACATGCCTGGAAGGGAAGCAATGCTGAAGTTTTTGCCCGTAAAATTGATCAACTCATAAATCTCATCTGCAATGACCACCACGCCCTCGTGCTTCTTCACCACGTTGGCGATGGCTTCCAGTTCTTGTTGGGAAAATACAGATCCGGTTGGGTTACAAGGGGAAGAATAGATCACCGCCTTGGTCTTGGAAGTCATGGCAGCTTCCAGCTGTGCTGCGGAGGCTTTAAAGTTATTTTCAAGGGTACCTTCGATCAATACCGGCACACCTCCACACAACTTGATGATCTCGGCATAACTCACCCAATACGGAGAAAAAATGATAACCTCATCACCCTCGTTGAGGATGCACATGAAGGTATTGGCGATGGAATGCTTGGCTCCCACAGACACGACAATGTGCTCTGCTTTCGCTTCTTGAATGTTGTTTTCCTCTCGAAGTTTTTTGGCAATCGCTTCCCGCAAATCCTGGTATCCGGAGACAGGAGGATAAGCAAAGTATTTCCCTTCATCGATCGCATCTTTGGCAGCCTGTTGAATGTGCTTCGGCGTTTTGAAGTCAGGTTCACCCAAGCTCAAGCTAATGATGTCAATCCCTTGAGCTTTAAGCTCTCTGGCTTTTTTTGCCATGGCCAGGGTAGCCGACTCTTCCATTTGAAGTACGCGATCTGATAAAATAGAATTCATGAGAGTTGTGGTTTGGTAGCAAGAGTTCAAAAGTAGGCAGAAGATTATAATTAATAAACAATCGAAAAGATTTGATCGCGAAATGTTACTTTTGGAGGTACTAGGTCTGACCTTTTGCCGTTTAAATTCAGCAATGAAACAGTTTCTATTCCTCCTCTTTCTCCTCCTGCTCAGCGCCCAATTCGTACAGGGACAAGACCTCGGTGTAGACCAAAAAGTGAAGGAGGATTCTACAGGCTTGGTCAGTTCATCCCTACTTCCTACCGTGGCACCTTTGCTGCTTTTTGACGATCAAAAAGTAAAAGAGGAGAAGAAGGAAAAGAAAAAAAATGTGCGTAAAAGCACCTATTTCGGGATAAAAACGCGGAAAGGAAGTACGCGTAGAAGCCTTCGAGGGCAAGAGTACACCGAACTATTTCACTACACGGATGCCTCCTGGAAGAGCAATCCCTACCTTCGCGACCGGTACTGGTACGATACAAAAGATCGCAGCATACGAACCCAAGGATTCGTCGAGGGTCAAGGCTACCTCCTCCATGGACCCTACCAACGCCTAGTCAACCAAGTCGTAGTCGAGCGAGGGATGTTTTATTACGGCACCAAGCACGGGACCTGGCTTACCTTTGATGGAGACAATGTGCTGCAAGACAAAGCTCATTTTGAAGAAGGCTGGCCCAAGGAATCTCGAATTACCTACTTTAATTCAAGCACCAAAGCGATCGAAAAGCTAATCCCCGTGCAGTATGGATTGGAGGAAGGCAACTTTTTTCACTTCTACGAAAACCAGCAAGTAGCGGTCACAGGGGAATACCGCTTTGGGCAAAAAGTAGGCCTCTGGACCGAGTATTGGAACACCAACAATACCCAGGCGATTCGCAAGCGGGAGATCCAGTACCAGGAAAAACCCTACACCAAAAACTTCCGTCCCTACATTCGAGCAGAATGGGATAAGGAGGGCAAGCTGATCTACCGAAAAGAGTAGATTTCAAGGTTCAGTAAAACGCATCCTCAAACTGCCGAAAGTGCAACCTACCCTGGGAATCCTGGTAGACCCCCACAATATCAAAGCGTATGTCCCGATGCCAATCCTTCTTGTAGATGTACTGGTCCGCGGCCTTGACGATAAGTTTCTTTTTGGCGGCATGCACAAACTCCTCTGCATAGCCAAAGCCTACCCCCGATCGAAATTTTACTTCAATAAATATCAAGAGCCCTTGATGCGTCATGATTAAGTCAATCTCCGCATGCTGGTACCGGTAGTTTGTTTCCAACAAAGTATAGCCCCTGCTTTCTAGCCAGTTCGCGGCTTCCTGTTCGGCGACTCTTCCTGAATCATTGTGTGATGCCATGGGAAATATTGGTTAATTTTGAAAAGTGATTGAGCCTACCCAAAGGGTCTAAAAAAATGCTTTCGCGGAGACGATGAATCAACATACAAAAAAAACGGTAGAATTTCGAGATCTAGGTAACATGGATTACCAAGAGGCTTGGACCTACCAAGAAAATCTATTTGGAGACATCGTTGCACAAAAAATACAAAATCGAAACCTACCTGAGGAGGAACAGGTCCTTACGCCCAACTACCTCTTATTTGTCGAGCATCCCCATGTGTACACACTCGGAAAAAGTGGAAAGCCAGAGCATCTCTTGCTGGACGAACAAGGGTTAGAAAGCCACCAGGCCACCTACTACAAAATCAACCGTGGAGGAGACATTACCTACCATGGGCCCGGTCAATTGGTGGGCTATCCCATCTTGGATTTGGACCAGTTCTTTACCGACATCCACCGCTACCTGCGGTACTTGGAAGAAGCCATCATCTTGACCCTCGCCGAATATGGGATAGCAGCAGGTAGAATCGAAGGGCTTACAGGCGTATGGCTCGACCACGACACCTTAAAAAATTCGAGAAAAATCTGTGCCTTGGGCGTAAAATCCAGCCGCTGGGTGACTATGCATGGCTTTGCCTTCAACGTAAACGTAGACCTCTCCTACTTCGGACACATTGTCCCTTGCGGGATCGACGACAAGGCCGTGACCTCCTTGCACCTAGAGTTGGGTCGACAAGTGGACGTACAGGAGGTGAAGGAAAAAGTAAAAAAACACCTAGTAGCACTTTTTGAAATGAATTTGATAGAAGCCAAATGAAAAAAGACATTGACTTTTCTCCTGTCACAGGAGTCAAGATTGCCATCGCCAAACAAGACACCGAAACGGGTACAGAATGGGCCGTATACCTGATCAATTACAACTTGATTGAATTGCACACGGTCTTGATTACCTCCCAAGGCTATGGACACCTAGATGGAGAGCTTCGCAAAACCTCCACCCTTCGCCACCTCATCGAGGAGCTTGGTGCAGACTCTGTTGCGCGTATTGAACCCATCGATCCAGCCGTATTTTCACTCACCAATGAGTTTTGGGTGAGTTACTACATTCTAGATCAGATCTTTGATAAAAAGTTTATCTTTACTCCAGGCAGTTTTGATCCTGCCCACCTCCGCTACATCCCAGAATTGGGATTGGAGGGTATTCTCCACTCCTAATTTTTAGATCATGACCCCATTTTTTGAGCAATTAAGCAACATTTTATTTTTAGACATTGAAACGGCCTCTTCCACCGAATCCTTTGCCGAACTCGACCCGCGACTACAGCCTGAATGGATTCGAAAAGAGCGACTCATCCGTAGAGAAAGTATCCTCGAGCCCGGAGAACTTTTCTTTGATCGCGCAGGGATTCATGCCGAATTTGGCAAGGTCATCTGCGTAGGAGTAGGTTATTTCCAAGCCAAGAAAAAAGAGAAAAAGCACCTCTTCCGATCGAAAGTTTTTGCTCAAGAAGGAGAAAAGGAAACTCTTTTGGAGTTAAAAACCTTATTGGAGAAGAAAAAGTGGATTCTATGTGCCCACAATGGCAAGGAATTTGACTTTCCTTACCTCTGTCGCCGCATGCTGATTCAGGGCATCTCCTTACCCGAACCCTTGCAGCTAGCTGGCAAAAAGACCTGGGAAATTCGCCACCTAGATACCATGGAACTCTGGCGTTTTGGGGATTTCAAGCATTACACCCGATTGGAACTCTTGGCGGCAGCATTCGGAATTCCAAGTTCTAAAGAAGGCATGGATGGCAGCGAAGTGAACCCCACCTACTACCGAGAAAAAGACCTCGAAAAAATTAAAAACTACTGCCTCCGAGACGTGGAAGTGACCGCTAAGATCTACCTTGCCATGAACCCGCAATCGGAACCCAGTGACATTGAAATTGAATATCCTGAATCCTAACAAAAAGATCATCCCGTCAAGTTTTCAGGACAACCAAAACTTTATACCTTAGAACAAACAACGCCCTCATGGGAAGAAAATCCGATCGAAAACATTCCAAAAAAAGCCATTCAAGCCCAAAAGGCACTACTGATTCTGCCTCTTTAGCACGAAAACTCCTTCAATTTTTAGATGCAAACTTTGGCCAAGAATTCAATGCCAAGCAACTCATCAAGCGATTAGAAATTCGAGATTCCCTAAACAAAGGTGGTGTGGAGCCTGTACTCTACCAGCTTGTGGCCGATGGAAAAATCTCAAGAAGCCCGCGCAACTTTTTTTCTTCCACGCGTGATCCGGAATACATCACGGGAACGGTAGATTTCGTCAATCCCCGATTTGCTTTTATCATTCCAGACCAACCCGATGCCGTGGAAGGCGATATCCTAGTGAAGGAGGCCGACCTCAAACATGCATTGGATGGAGACAAGGTTCGCGTGATGGTATTTCCTGTCAAAGGAAAGACCGGTAGAACTGAAGGTCGCGTATTGGAAATCATGGAGCGCAGCCGGGATGAATTTGTCGGCAGAGTAGAAATTTCCCCTCGCTTTGCCTTTGTAGTACCGGACTTCAAGAAAATGCACAAGGACATCTTTGTGCACCGTGGAGAATTATTGGGTGCTCAACACAACGAGAAGGTAATCGTCAAATTAACCGAATGGCGCGAAGACGATAAGAACCCTACAGGAAAGGTAATCCGAGTACTCGGTAAAGCAGGACTGCATGAGGTGGAAATTCACTCCATCATGGCTGAATTTGGCCTTCCTTTCGAATACGAGAAGGAAGCAGACGCCGAAGCCAATGCCATCTCAGATCAGATTTCAGCCAAAGAAATTAAGGCACGAAAAGATTTTAGAGAGGTTCTGACCTTCACGATTGACCCAGCGGATGCAAAGGATTTTGACGATGCCATATCCTACCGAAAGCTGGAAAATGGCAACCACGAAATCGGTGTGCATATCGCCGATGTGACCCATTACGTCAAACCAAAAACAGCCTTAGAAAAGGAAGCTTACAACCGGGCAACTTCAGTTTACCTGGTTGATCGAACCATTCCCATGCTCCCAGAACGCTTGAGCAATGGCCTCTGTTCGCTCCGACCCAAGGAAGACAAACTCACCTTTGCCTGCGTGTTTGAAGTAGATGACCAAGCAAAAGTAGTGAACCATTGGATTGGCCGAACCATCATTCATTCCGATCGACGCTTTGCCTACGAAGAAGCCCAAGAGTGCATCGACACCCAATCGGGGGATTACTTTCAGGAGCTAACTCTCCTGAATACGCTTGCCAAAAAAATACGAAAGCAGCGATTTGATCATGGCGCCGTCAACTTTGAAACGGTGGAAGTGAAGTTTAAATTGGACGAAAAAGGGACTCCACTAGGCTTGTTTGTAAAGGAACGAAAAGACATTCACAAGCTGATCGAAGAATTTATGCTCCTAGCCAACAAGTATGTGGCCGAATTTATTTATCGCAAAAATCAGGGTATGGACACCTTCGTGTACCGAACGCACGATAGCCCGGATTTGGATCGATTGGAGACCTTCTCTGGCTTTGCCAAGCGATTTGGCCATGCGATGGACACCACGCAGCCACAGAAAATCTCTGCTGCGCTGAACAAGCTCATGGATGAGATTCAGGGTAAGCCCGAGCAAAATGTCTTGGAACAATTGGCGATTCGAAGCATGGCCAAGGCAAAGTACACCACCGAGCCCAAAGGACATTTTGGACTTGCCTTTGCGCACTATACCCATTTCACTTCTCCCATCCGAAGGTATCCTGACATGATGGTGCATCGCTTGCTCGAGCACTACCTCGAAGGGGGTAAATCTCCGGAAGCGAATTCTTGGGAACAAAAGTGCCTCCACTCTTCTGAGCGGGAAAAGCGTGCTGCAGACGCAGAACGTGCTTCCATTAAGTACAAGCAAGTGGAGTTTATGTCCTTGGCAGAGGAGCGAGATTACGAAGGCATTGTGAGTGGAGTGACGGAGTGGGGCGTGTTCGTTGAAATCACCGAAACCAAGTGTGAAGGCATGATTCGTGTCCAAGACATGGACGACGATTACTACGATTTTGACGAACGCAACATGCGTTTGATAGGATCGAGAACAAAAAAAATGATCACTTTAGGAGACAAAGTAGTGGTTCGCGTAGTTAATACGGATATCGACCGAAGAACCATCGATTTGGAATTTGCAGACCATGACAGAAAAAAATCTCGTCCACGAGCTTTTAACTAAGTTAGAAGAACACATCAGCGGCCACTCTTTTGGTGAGTCTCCCGCAGAATTGTACGACCCGATCACCTACATCATGGGATTGGGAGGCAAACGTATTCGTCCGCTGCTATCTCTATTAGCGTACGGAATGTATGGGAAAAACCCGACAGAAATATTCAATCAGGCTGCTGCACTAGAGGTTTTTCACAACTTCACGCTCATGCACGACGACATCATGGACCAGGCTCCTCTTAGAAGAGGAAAGCCTACCGTCCATGAAAAATGGAATGCCAATATCGCCATCCTTTCTGGAGACGTCATGTTGGTTCGTGCCTACGATTTACTTCTTGCCACACCCACAGCACTATTGCCTGAGGTCATCCGAATCTTCAACAAGACTGCTGCTGAGGTCTGTGAAGGACAGCAGTTGGACATGAACTTTGAAAGATTCGAGACCGTGGCCGAGGAAGACTACATCCAGATGATTCGCTTGAAAACTGCCGTGCTCCTGGGCCTCGCACTTCAGCTCGGTGCCTTGCTAGCAGGAGCTTCCAAGGAGGATGTGCAGCGTATCTATGACTTTGGGGTGAATATTGGAGTGGGCTTCCAGCTCCAAGATGACTTGTTGGACGTGTATGCGGACCAAGCCAAGTTTGGTAAGCAAGTCGGCGGCGATATCATTTCCAATAAGAAAACATTCCTACTCCTCAAGGCCTTGGAGCTTGCCAAGGGTAAAGAAAAAGAGGAATTGCAACACTGGTTGAGTCTCATCCAATTTGACAAAGGGGAAAAAGTAGCCGCAGTCAAAGTCATCTACGAGAAACTGGGCATTCGCTCCCTGACAGAAACGAAGATGCAATCCTATTTTGAAAAAGGATTTCAACAACTGGAAGCGCTACAGATTAATGACCCAACTTATTACGCGGCACTACTTGGAGTCACCCAAGAATTGATGCACCGCGAAAAATAGGAGCCAATGGACTTTTCTTTGACTACCCTCCTGATCGGAGTGACGGCCCTCAGCAGCATCCTTGCCTTAAATCGGCCTGCTCTGCTGGACCGCTGGATGTTTATCCCCTACCGAATCAAGCAGCGGAACCAATGGGATCGCTTTATCCTTTCCGGATTTATCCATAAGGATTTCATGCACCTGTTGTTCAATATGTTTACCTTCTACTTTTTTGGAGGGGTCGTGGAACGCTTCTTTAAATTTCAGTTTGGGCTAGAGCTGGGAGGTTTGATTTTCGTGGGGTTTTACCTTGCTGCGATCGTGATTGCCGATATTCCTACCTATGTGAAGCAGCAGGGAAATAGCTACTACCAAGCCTTAGGCGCTTCGGGGGGGACTGCAGCTACGGTTTTTGCGAGCATTATTCTGATGCCTCTTTCAGACATTTGTCTCTTTGGGTTACTCTGTCTTCCCGGTTTCTTATTGGGCGGCTTCTTTCTGATTTATTCCTATGTCAAGGGACAGCAAGGGCAGGACAACATCAACCACGATGCACACCTCTATGGTGCCATTTTCGGGATAGTTTGTATTCTCCTGCTTTCTCCGGGTAGTGCCAAGATGTTTTTAGAACAAATCCTTTCCTACCAACCTTTCTAAAAAAAATGGCCCCGTAAGGACGGGGCCATTTGCTTATTTTTTCTTTTCCAACTTAGTTTTCATCTCCTCGATATTCAGTACCCTCGAGATTTGTTCCCGTTCTAGTTTTCGGAATCGGGCCAGTTGCACATCAATTTGTTCGGTAAGTTCCTTGCGTACCTCTTCGGAAGAATCAGTAGGTCGGTAATCTCCACTACCCACCACACTAGTCAAGTGAGCCAACTTATTATTCAATCGAATAGGGAAGTTGAGCGGATCCTGACCGCTTCGGTTTTGTGTTTGGTACAAGGTCTCCTCAATGGCCTGCATTTCTGCTTTGATTTGGTCCAGATTCTCCGGCTTGGTGGTGAGCGAGTCCAATTCAGTGCGGTACGCACGAATCAACTTGATTGCCTGATGCGTTTCAGTAAGTTTGTCACGCACGGCCAACAAGTAGTTGTACTGCGCCTCCAAATCCTCTTGGGTAGATTCATAGCGCGGATCTGCAAGCACTTTGAAGGTTTGCTCTTGGGATTGCCCGTCTACGGTCATGCGCACTTTGTAAGTACCAGGTACCACCTTAGGGCCTCTAAGGCTAGCTGCCCAAAGGATCATTCCATCAAATCCTTCCGCATTCTCTGCTCGAAGATTCCAGTTAAACTCTCCTGATCCAGGTTTTACCTTCAGCGTATCTCCATTGACTCCTTTAGTAGAGAACCAGCGGATGAGTTGATTTTTATCATTGAAGAATTCAATCTTTACTTCGTTGGTTGGTTTTTCCTTGAGGAAATAATAGACCAAGACACCACCAGGCCGATTGGTTCCATCGGTCAAGCTTTTACGCTTCATCCCATCGATACGGTAGGAATCTTGAGGTTTGTAGAGGTGGAAGGCTTTGTTTTCTAGTCCAACTTCAGCTTGGTGAAGTACTGTCAAGTCATCGATGATCCAGAACGATCTCCCTTGGGTGGCTGCGATCAAGTTATTTTCCTTGATTGTCAAATCCGTGATTGGAACAATCGGCAAGTTTAATTGCAGGGAATGCCAGCTTGCACCATCATCTTTGGAATAGTACATGCCTGTTTCGGTACCGGCATAGAGCATCCCTTTTTTGGCTGGATCAGCGCGTACTACACGCGTAAAGTGTTCTTCGTTAATTCCAGAGACAATCTTGGTCCAAGTCTTTCCATAGTCCTTGGTTTTGTAAAGGTAGGGGGCGAAGTTACCTGTCTTGTAGCCTGTTGCTGCAAAATACGCCTCTCCTGCGGCAAACGGGCTGGCTTCGATGGAATTAATTTGAAGCCATTCCGGCATGTCTTTAGGGGTTACATTTTGCCAAGTTTTTCCATTGTCTGCAGTCACATGCACCAATCCATCATCAGATCCTGCCCAGATTACTCCTTGCTTCACCGGAGATTCGGCGGCAGTAAAAATGGTGGCATAATACTCCACAGAAGTGTTGTCCTTGGTAATCGGACCTCCTGAGGGACCGAGTTTGCTCTTGTCATTTCGAGTCAAGTCTGGAGAAAACAACTCCCAAGTTTGACCTTCATTCGTAGAGCGGTGAAATTGATTACTGGTGGTGTAAAGCAATTTGGGATTGTGAGGAGAGAAGAAAATCGGGAAGTTCCATTGGAATCGGTACTTCATTCCCTCCGCTCCATGTCCCATTGGGTTATCTGGCCATACGTTGACGGTGCGTGAAGTACCATTTCGATGGTTTTCACGAGTGAGTAGTCCTCCATAAGATCCTCCGTATACAATATCGTTATCTAGGGGATCTGGGGCAATCCAACCGGATTCTCCACCAGCAGTAGGCTCCCAATCTGATTCCGTAATCGCTCCACCATCATTGCGGTGACGAATACGAACCGTAGAGTTGTCTTGCTGTGCACCATAGATCCGGTATGGAAAACTATTGTCGGTTGTCACTCGGTAAAACTGAGAAGTCGGCTGATTCATCATGGTCGACCAAGTTGCTCCTCCATCTTCTGAAACTTGTGCCCCTCCATCATCGGCGATGATCATGCGTTGGTTGTTGGCTGGATCAATCCAAAGATCGTGGTGGTCACCATGTGGGGCATTTGCTCCTTTGAAGGTTTTGCCCCCATCGGTAGATTTATGGTAGCTGACATTGAGGACATAGATGGTCTCCTCATTTTGGGTGTCAGCATAGATTCTAGAATAATACCAGGCACGCTGACGTAAGTTTCGGTCTTCGTTTACGAGCTCCCAGGTTTGACCTGCATCTTTGGAAGTGTAGACACCACCTTTTTCGTTTTCGATGATGGCATACAGTCGGTTGGAATTCTTTGGCGATACCGCGATTCCCATGATGCCTAGTACTCCTTTCGGGAAGGTTGCTTTGGAAGAAAGTTCCTCCCAAGTTTTACCACCGTTGGAAGATTTAAAAAGTTTGGATCCAGGTCCCCCACTTTCCAAGCTGTAGGGAGTACGTTGCAATTGCCAAGTAGCTGCATACAGCACCTCTGGATTGTTGGGATCCAACACCAAATCTACGGCACCGGAGATATCATCCACAAAAAGGAGATGTTCCCAGGTCTTGCCACCATCGGTAGTTTTGTACACACCACGAGTGGCATCTGGCTTAAAAATATCGCCCAACACTGCCGCATAAACCACATTGGGATTGCTTGGATGGATTCGTAGTCTAGACACAAAACGGCTTTTTTCAAGACCCGCTTTCGCCCAGGTTTTGCCTGCATCGGCGCTTTTCCAAATTCCATAGCCAAAAGAAACGTTTCCACGGACGGTTTTTTCACCACCACCGGCATACACTACGGAGGTATCGCTTTCCGATACGGCTACTGCACCCATGGAGCCACCAAAAAAACCATCGGACACCGGTCGCCAAGTTTGGCCAGCATTGCTAGTTTTCCAGATACCCCCTCCAGTAGAGGCGAAGTAGTACGATTTGTCATTTCCCTTGACTCCTGTTACCGCATCCGCTCTTCCCCCTCGAAATGGGCCAATTAGGCGCCATTGGACTGCGTCATACAATTTGGAATCAGGAACTTGCTGCCCTGTGACAGGGAGACTTAGAATGAGAAGCAGCAGGAGGGCGCCACTCCGAAGCAGAGCTTGAAAAGAAATCATGGATGGTTGAATTAATATCTTGAATTAAGATAGTTGAAAAGTTGGAATGGGAAGTGAAAAAATTGATTAGTGGCAAAAAGTTGGGCTAAGGGCAAAAAAAAACCTCTTCCGAGGAAGAGGTTTTAAAGAACTTAGGATGGGGAATTAATCCTGAGCAGGAACGATGCTCACGTAGGATTTACCATCAAATCTTTTCTTGAATGCTACTACACCATTGGTCAATGCGAATAGCGTGTGGTCTTTACCTACCCCAACATTCAATCCTGGGTGGTGCTTTGTACCTCTTTGTCTTACTAGGATGTTACCTGCGATGACTGCTTCACCGCCGAACTTTTTCACACCCAATCTTTTGGAATGTGACTCACGACCGTTCTTGGAACTACCTACACCTTTTTTGTGTGCCATGGTTTTATTCGTTTATGATTTCTTTGGAAAGAAAATCTTATAAAGTGATAGATTCAATCATTACTTTGGTGAAGTCTTGTCTGTGACCGTTCTTCTTCTTGTAGCCCTTGCGGCGCTTCTTTTTGAAGACAATCACCTTGTCACCTTTTACATGACCCAGAATTTTTCCGGATACCTTAGCTCCTGCGAGTAGCGGAGCACCTACAGACACAGCGCCATTGGCTTCCGCCAACAAGACCTGGTCAAATTCCACGGAAGCGCCAGCTTCGCCTGCCAACTTAGGGGCATAAACGAACTGATCTTTTGTTACTTTGAACTGCTTTCCTGCGATGTTAACAATTGCGTACATGTTGCTTGATTTATCGAAATCGGAGTGCAAATATAGGAATTGAAATGAAACTAAAAAAACTTTCCCCAAAAATGATAAAAGAATCCCTCGACCTTTTGGGTAAAAAAATCAGCGCTTGACTTGGGTAAAATTTAAGGTTGATTTTCAAAACTCAAGAATTTAACAAAAAGAACAATTAAAATTTTAACTATTTATTTATCAATGATTTATGTAATAAAAAAATTAATAATTTTTATTGACTATAGTTCAAAACAGAGGTCAGTGTCCAGTGCAAAAAACTTTTTTCAACTATTTTCAAATTATTCAATCGGGTTAAATCGCTAAATTTGATTGATTTTATACTTAATACAACTAAATTTAATAAATTGATATATAGCTATTTACATCATTTTTGACCGTTGGTCATTTTGGCTTTTTTTGCTCGATTTTAGACTTTTTTATTCCCATTTTGATCCTCATATTTGTTGACAAGCTGTTCTGAAAAGACAGCTTTTTCCTTCACAGGAAGTCCCAAAGGCATATTTTATGTCGAAAATCCCAAATCATAGATTACAACAACCAGAGAGCGATGCAGCAAGAGCCGATTTTACAAGAAAACAGTAACCGTTTTGTTTTATTTCCTATTCAACATGCCGACATCTGGCAGTACTATAAGAAAGCTGAAGCCAGCTTTTGGACAGCTGAGGAAATTGATCTAAGCCAAGACCTTACCGATTGGAAAAACTTGAATGACGGGGAAAGACATTTTGTGTCCCACGTTTTGGCCTTCTTTGCCGCTTCAGATGGTATTGTAAATGAAAACTTAGCTGAACACTTCGTAGCAGAAGTGCAATACACAGAAGCCAAGTTTTTCTATGGTTTCCAAATTGCCATGGAGAACATCCACTCCGAAACCTACTCGTTGTTAATTGATACCTATATCAAAGACAATGCAGAACGCGATCGCCTACTTAATGCGATTGAACACATTGATTGCGTAAAGAAAAAAGCTGACTGGGCTTTACGTTGGATTGACAATGGAACCTTCCAAGAACGATTGATCGCCTTTGCCGCAGTAGAAGGCATTTTCTTCTCTGGCTCTTTCTGCTCCATCTTCTGGTTGAAGAAAAGAGGCCTAATGCCAGGACTTACCTTCTCCAACGAATTGATTTCAAGAGACGAAGGGTTGCACTGCGATTTTGCTTGCCACTTGTATACCAAGCACGTCATCAATCAACTTCCGAAGGAAACCGTTCGCGAGATCATTATGGATGCTGTAGCCATCGAAAAAGAGTTTGTTACTGAAGCACTCCCAGTACGCCTCATCGGAATGAATGCTGACCTCATGTGCCAATACATTGAGTTTGTGGCAGATCGTCTACTGATGGAATTGGGCTGTGAAAAAGTATGGAATAGTACCAATCCATTTGACTTCATGGAAATGATTTCCTTGCAAGGGAAAACCAACTTCTTCGAAAAACGCGTGGGAGACTACCAAAAAGCAGGGGTTATGAAATCCACCGAACCTGCAGATAGTGCTGCACGATTCTCTATCGAAGAAGATTTCTAATCGAAATTGCTTACCCAAATACACCTATCTTAAACCACCCCTTTAAAAATTCGCCTGAGTATGTTAGTAATTAAAAGAGACGGAAGAAGAGAATCCGTACGATTTGACAAGATCACTGCAAGGATAGAGAACCTTTGCTATGAATTAGATCCCAAATTCATCCAACCCATCGAAGTTGCCAAGAAGGTAATTGATGGTTTGTACGATGGGGTGACCACTTCCGAACTCGATAACCTTGCGGCAGAAGTATGTGCTTCGTTGACTGTAAGGCACCCAGACTATGCAATTTTGGCGGCACGTATTGCCATCTCCAATTTGCATAAAACTACCAGCCAGTCTTTTTCAAATACCATGAAAAGACTGTACACCTATGTCAATCCAAAAACTGGTGAAAACGCACAACTTCTAGACACAGAGGTGTACGGAATCATCAAGCAACACGCTGCAAAACTCGATGAGGCGATCGATTACAAGCGTGACTTTAGCTACGACTATTTTGGGTACAAAACTTTGGAAAGAAGCTACCTTATCCGTTTGGATGGCAAGGTAGTAGAACGTCCTCAACACATGCTGATGCGGGTGGCAGTAGGCATTCATCGCGAGGATTTGGATGCAGCAATCGAAACGTACAACCTGCTTTCCGAAAAGTGGTTTACACACGCTACTCCTACCCTTTTCAATGCGGGTACACCTAAGCCTCAGCTTTCCTCATGCTTCTTGCTTACCATGAAGGACGATAGCATTGATGGCATCTACGATACCTTAAAGCAATGCGCTAAAATCTCCCAATCGGCTGGTGGTATTGGTCTTTCCATCCACAATGTCCGTGCAAAGGGAAGCTACATCAAAGGTACCAATGGCGTATCCAATGGAATTGTGCCGATGCTTCGAAACTTTGACATGACCGCCCGTTATGTAGATCAAGGAGGAGGAAAGCGCAAAGGAAGCTTTGCCATCTACCTCGAACCTTGGCATGCGGACATCAAGGACTTCCTTGAATTAAGAAGAAACCACGGCAAGGAAGAGATGCGTGCAAGAGACCTTTTCTATGCACTTTGGATTCCTGATTTATTCATGAAGCGTGTAGAAAACAACGAGGAATGGTCTCTCTTCTGTCCAAACGAGGCTCCAGGTCTTTCCGATTGCCATGGAGAAGAATTCGAGCGTTTGTATGAAAAATACGAAAAAGAAGGAAGAGCAAGAGAAACGATCAAAGCCCAAGAACTTTGGTTTGAAGTATTGGAATCTCAGATTGAGACGGGTACCCCGTACATGCTTTACAAGGACGCTGCAAACGGCAAGTCCAACCAGCAAAACTTGGGAACAATCAAATCTTCCAACCTTTGCACTGAAATTATCGAATACACGGCCCCTGATGAAGTAGCCGTATGTAATCTAGCTTCTATTGCCCTTCCAAAATTTGTGGTGGCTGGAGAAGATGGAGTCCTGAGATTCGATCACCAGAAATTGTATGAGATCACCAAGGTGGCTACTCGCAATCTCAACAAGGTCATCGACATCAACTACTATCCAGTAGAAGAGGCAAGAAAATCCAACTTTAGACACCGTCCAATTGGATTAGGTATTCAAGGTTTAGCAGATGCTTTTATCTTACTTCGAATGCCATTCGATTCGATGGAAGCGAAAGGACTAAACGAAGACATCTTTGAGACCATCTACTACGCTGCAGTAGAAACCTCCATGGAACTTGCCAAAATCAATGGGACCTACGAAACCTATGAGGGCTGTCCAGCTTCCAAAGGAATTCTACAGTTTGATATGTGGGGTGTAACTCCTAAATCTGGTCGCTACGATTGGGATTCCTTGAAAGAGAAAGTGAAGAAGTACGGCATGCGTAACTCGCTATTGGTTGCTCCAATGCCTACTGCTTCTACATCTCAGATCTTGGGTAATAACGAATGCTTTGAGCCTTACACCTCCAACATCTACACAAGAAGAACCCTATCTGGAGAGTTCATCGTGGTAAACAAGCATTTGATGAAGGACTTGATTGATTTAGGCTTGTGGAACGACACCATGCGTAACCGACTCATCGCAACCAACGGATCTGTTCAGTCTGTTCCAGGAATCCCTCAAAACATCAAAGACCTCTACAAAACAGTTTGGGAGATTTCTCAAAAAGTGATCATTGAAATGGCCGCAGATCGTGGCGCCTACATTTGTCAATCTCAAAGCATGAACATCTTCATGCAGGATCCAAATTTCGGTAAGTTGACCTCCATGCACTTCTATGCTTGGAAGAAAGGTTTGAAAACAGGGATGTATTACCTACGTTCTCAAGCTGCCACTGCGGCAATCAAGTTTACTTTGGATAAGTCTCAACTTGAGCAACCAAAAATGGAAAAGGCAAACGAAACTGAAGCGCTTAAAACACAAAAGCAAGATGCCATTGCCTGTTCTTTGGACAATCCAGAGGGCTGCGAAATGTGCGGAAGCTAAATCGATATTCTAGAGTTCATTAATGAATAAAGGCGTTTGATTCTATCAAACGCTTTTTTTTATAACTTTTCAAACATGAATAAAGAAACACTACTCCAACGACTAAACCAGTTGCACACAACTACTGCTGCCCAATTTGGTATACTCACTCCACAGCATATGGTGGAACATTTGATTCTCACCGTAAAAATGTCTGCAGGTAGGATTCCTATCCCCGAATTTGTGCCCAACGAAAAGCAGCTGGCTCAAAAACAAGCATTGCTTTTTACAGATATCCCTTTTCCAAGGGGCGTTAAAGCTCCAGGACTACCAGACACCTTGCTCGATCTTCGCTTTCCAGATCTAGAAACGGCTAAAGCAGAACTGATTAAAAGTTGGGATGCCTACCAATTGCTATTCAAAGAAAATCCAACGAAACAAACCTTTCACCCTAGATTTGGACTACTCAACTTTGACGAGTGGGAACGTTTTCATGCCAAACATATGGATCACCACTTGGGTCAATTTGGCTGTTAAAAAATGCTCAATTTTCTTCTTTAGACCGTTCTATAGAAGACACGCCGCCTGATACCATAAACTTCATTACATCTGAATTTTTAACCCCTTTGAGCGGCGTGATTTTTTCTTTTTTTACCAGAAACACATTTCCAGACACATTGTAGCTGTGAGGAAAATATACGGCCACCAAGCCCGGTGCTCCAATCGAAGACATTTCTTCTTGCGTAACAAAACCAAGCCGATTCATGTTTTCAGAAACCTCTACTAAGACAGGAGAATTGAACTTCTTCTTTTCCCCTACAAAAGCCCCCATCAGATCTTTAATTGAGGTGTAGAGCAAGTTGACAAAGGGGATTTTAAATACCGCACGTTCAAACCAGTCAAATAGGGGTTTGGTAAAGAACAAGCTAGCAAAGTAGCCTACAAAGGTAATCAAGGCTAGCACCATCAAGATCCCAATACCAGGGATGGATACCGGAATCAAGTTGTCCAGAAAAAGAAAGAGCTGGTAAATAATGTATCCTGTAATCGCCAAGGGGGTGAGAAACAATAAGCCCCTAAAGAAGTAAGCCAGAAGTTTGCGGTAAGTAAATGCCATGAAATTAGGTAAGGAAATGTGTTTGCTTGTAACGAATCAACTCTACTTTCAATCCAAAAGTTTGATCTTAATAGATCGGAAATAAATTACACTTTCTGGATCATGTGCTTGGAGGGCAATGGTCCCTCGATCAAATCGCTTTTTTCCAAGGGGAGAAGTACGTTTGATGTCAGCAGACTCGTCGTATTCCATAACCACCTTTCCGTTGAGGGCTACTGAAATCTGATCCCCTTTTACAATTACATGGTAGGTGTACCACTCTCCATCCTTGACGTACACCTCAGACACATCTTGAACAGCATAAAGACTTCCTGACTTTCGCCAATCGGGATGGCTTTGATTCACTTGAATCTCGTACCCTTTTTCTGGCCAATCATGCTCTTGATAAACCGTGTGGATGAATATTCCCGAATTTGCCTTAGGTAAGGTTTTTACCTCAACGAGGAGTTCAAAATTTTTAAAATCAGCATCTCCAACATCCCCTATATAGAAAGCATGGGCCCTCGGACCTGAAACTTTAATAAGTCCATTCTCTACCGAAAAAGAACTCGGATTTTCAGAAACTCTCCAACCCTGTAGATCCTTACCCGTGAATAACTGAATCCAATCGCTTTGAGCCTGTGTAGAAAATTGAAAAACGAAAAGAAAAAGTATAGTGTAGACCATTTTCATGAGCAAGTGGATTTAGGTTTACTTCCATCAAGTTAGGCATAAATTTCCTGCACAAAAAAAGCCCTGAAGATATCTTCAGGGCCTCTTATTTCTAAAGTCAACCAAATTAAAGGTCAATCCCCATAAAGGACATGAAGGCGATCCCCATCAATCCAGTGAGGAGCATGGTGATACCCAAACCTTTCAAGCCATTAGGAACCATGGAATACTTCAAACGTTCACGGATAGCAGCCAAAAGAACGATGGCAAGCATAAATCCAAAACCTGAGCCAAAGCCATAAACTGCAGACTCTGCTAGCGTATAGTCACGTTGGGCCATAAATAAACAACCTCCAAGGATGGCACAGTTTACTGCAATCAAGGGAAGGAAAATACCCAACTGGCCATACAAGGCAGGTGAGAACTTTTCAACCACCATTTCTACCAATTGCACAATACCCGCAATGATAGCAATAAACATGATGAATCTAAGGAAGGACAAATCAATGGTTGCCATGCTCGCAGAGATCCAAGTCAAAGCACCTTCTTTCAAAACAAACTCATTTAGAACCCAGTTGAAAGGAACTGTTACTCCCAACACAAATACTACAGCAGCGCCAAGGCCAACTGCAGTACTTACTTTTTTGGAAACGGCAAGGAAAGAGCACATTCCCAAGAAGTAGGCGAAAATCATGTTGTCGATAAAAATCGACCGAATACCTAAGCTAAATAATTCCATTGTTCGTGCGTCTTAATTAATGTTCTACATAGCCTGTCTTGGTACGTTGTACCCAGACAATCAATCCCAAAATAATAAATGCTCCTACTGGGGTCACCATCAATCCATTGGTAGCCAATTTAAAGTCTGGACCAAATAGGCTAGACACATAGCTGAAAACTGGAATTCCGAACACGGATCCAGATCCCCAAAGTTCACGGAAAAAAGCAACCGTCAAGATAATCCAAGAATAACCTAGCGCAGAACCTAAGCCATCTAGCATCGAGTCGTAAGGTTTGTTGCCCATCGCAAAAGCCTCCAAACGGCCCATTACAATACAGTTAGTAATGATCAACCCAATAAAAACGGAAAGCTCCTTATACATATCATAAGCAAATGCTTTGAGTACCTCACTGACCAAGGTAACCAAGGTTGCAACTACGGCCAATTGAACAATGATACGAACCCGAGCCGGAATGGTATTTCGCATAATGGAAATAACAAAATTGGAAAGGGCCACTACAAATATTACAGAAATCGCCATAACCAAAGTTGGTTTCATCTGGGTAGTAACAGCCAAGGCAGAGCAAATTCCTAATACCTGTACGGTGATCGGATTATCATCGATCAATGGATCTGTAACCAACTTTTTTCTACGCTTAGAGAAAATAGGCTCTGCCGGTTTTTTCTCAAGAACTTTTTCTATTGTTTCAGCACTCATAGTTGCTTTAGTTTAATGAGTTGTAAATTAGAGAACTGCTACTGCCTTTGAAGCAGACTTGGATTTGATATACGCTTCATAGCAACCCATGTAGGCCTTGAGCATATTGTTTACACCATTTCCAGTGATGGTAGCACCTGACATCCCATCCACTTTGTGTGCATCAGAAGAATAATCTTTACCTTCTCCTTTTTGCATCATCACAGTCACCAAGGCACCAGATTCATCAAAAATTTTCTTGCCCACATATCTCTCCTGTACCTTTGATTCAGTGATTCGGGCACCGAGACCTGGGGTCTCAGCCGCGTGAGCCAATGTAATTCCACCAATGGTGTTCATATCAGTATCCAACGCCAAGTATCCCCAGATTGCATCCCATAGACCTGCTCCGTACAACGGAAAAATATAAGATTCCACCGCTTCTGGATTGCCTTCGGCATGATAAATAAACACAGGATAGGCACGCTCTTCAGCAGGCTTTTTGTAATCCTTGGCGATCTCTACTTTCTCTGCAGTCACTCCTTCTGTAGCAATTTCTTTTCCAGTAATGTCTACCACGGTTGAAGAAATACGAGAAGAATAGAAGGCATTTACTTCCTCAGGGCTCATTGCAGCAATTTCTTCTGCTGAAATCACAGCACCTAGGATTTGTTTTTTCTTATCCAAAGCGATGGCTTCTTGTTGCCAAGGGCCAAGCACCTGTGCTGATCCTGAGAGTAGTAACCCCAGGATAATGGTCAACACAGCAGAATAGACGATGATGTAAGTATTAGACTGTTGCACGTTGTAACCTCCTTGTTTTATTTGCCTTAACTACATAGTGATCGATCAATGGAGCCACCACGTTCATGAAAAGAACTGCAAGCATGATGCCCTCAGGATATGCTGGGTTGGTCACACGAATGATCACAGTAAATACCCCAATTAAAATTCCATAAATCCACTTGCCTAGTTCGGTCTGCGCTGCAGATACAGGGTCAGTAGCCATAAACACCACACCAAAGGCCAAGCCACCCATAACCAAATGGTAGTGTGCAGGCATCGCCATGTATTCATTCACAGCCAAGGCATTCATTACTAATCCCATGGCATAAGCTCCTCCAAATCCACCTACAATGATTTTCCAGCTTGCTACGCCTGTAGCCACCAAAATCACTGCACCAATCAAGGCCATCAAGGTGGAAGTTTCACCAATAGAACCAGGAATCCAGCCCATAAACATGCTCATGAAACTGTAATCCGCTCCCAAGGCCGCATTGTGTGTAGACAAGGCCTCCACTACGGGCGTGCCATCAATGCTTGAGTTGTAAGCCACACCAAGTGCTGTAGCTCCAGAGAAGCCATCCACTGCAGTCTTGTCTCCAAGGTAAGTCCAAACTTGATCCCCTGAGATTTGAGCAGGATATGCGAAGTATAAGAACGCCCTAGCAGTCATGGCGACATTGAGAATATTCATTCCCGTACCACCAAACACTTCTTTTCCAATCACTACCGCAAAGATTGTGGCCAAGGCCACTTGCCATAGCGGGATAAATGGAGGCATAACCAAGGCAATCAACATCCCTGTCACCAAATAACCCTCTGAAATGGGGTGATTGCGGATCACACAGAAGGTAAATTCAGTAGCCAAACCAACTGCATAGGAAACGATCAAAATTGGCAACACGGAAAGTGCTCCAAAAATGGCCTTATCTAGAAATGTTCCTTCTGCACCTGTAGCAATGAAATGCTGGTGTCCAATATTTAGAATACCAAAAAGCAAAGCTGGGATCATGGCAATCACAACTGTAATCATCACGCGCTTCAAATCTGTGGCATCTTTGATTTGCGCTCCCTTGGACTTGGTAATCAAGTCAGGGGCAAAAGCAATGGTTCTATGCCCTTCATACAGGGTGTGGAATTTTTCCCATTTGCCGCCCTTTTCAAAGTTTGGCTTCATTCCATCGAAGAGATTCTGTAATAACTTCATAGCTTAATTATACATTAACAATTCAATCCCGTGGCGGACTAGCTCTTGTAGATCATTTTTTGATGGATCTACAAATTCGCAAAGGGCCACATCTTCTTCAATCACTTCATACAAGCCGAGTTCCTCCATCTCATCAAAATCCTCGGTCACGATGGCTTTGAATAAGTAGGTAGGTAAAATATCCATAGGCATTACTTTCTCAAATACGCCAGATACTACAAATGGACGCTCTTCTCCGTGCGTATTGGTATCCACTTTGAACTCTCCACTTTTCAAGAAGGAAAACATCCCAATCGCTTTGTGGAAGCTCAACTTGGAAGCACTTGGCTTCAACCAGCCCAAGAACTCCTCGTATTTTCCTTCAGGAATTACGGTGACCTGATTGTGATAAAAACCTAGGTATCCATCTTTTTCAATTTTTTCTCCAGTGAGCACGTTGCCAGAGATGATACGTAAGGTCTCAGGCTGAGCAATCCCAGCTAAGAAGGTGCTTACATTAGCTCCAGTGTAGGTCTTTACGTAGCCTTTCTGATTCATCTCAGAACCGGTCAAGGCGATTACTTTGGATGCATCATAAATGCCTTCCAATACAAATTTTCCGATTTGGACAACCCCATAAGGAGATACAGTCCATGCGATATCCCCTTTATTGATTGGGTCAAGGTGATGGATTTGAGTTCCTACGTTTCCTGCTGGGTGTGGGCCAGAAAACTGGTTGATTTGTGCATTTTTTACACCAGCAAATACCTCAGGCAACTGCTTGGCTCCATCTACATTGAGGTGAACCTTACCAGTTGTCAATTTAGCTAGCGCATCGATCCCTGCTTGAAAGTAACGGGCTTCACCTTGAAGGATGAAAGGTACTTCAGCAGCCAATGGATGGGTATCAAAACCCGAAACAAAGATGGCCTTTGGCGAATCTGCTGGATTAGCTACAATTCCAAAAGGGCGTTGAATAATATTCGGCCAAACACCAGAGGCGGCCAGCTTTGCAGCTAGGGTTGCTCGATCTTGGCCCAAATCCAAGGCTCCTACTTTTTCATGCGTCACTGAACTGTCCGCAAGAATTTTGATTTCCAAAAGTTTTCTCTTGTCACCACGCTTGATCTCTACTACCTCCCCAGAAACAGGGGAAGCATAGATTACTTGATCCATGGCTTTGTCCAAGAGAATTGGAGTACCTGCTTTCACAGTATCTCCCTCGTTTACGAGGACTTTAGGGCGCTGAATCCCCGGAAAATCCGTGGGTTTAATGGCAAAGGTGGTCGCTGCAGCCACTTGGATCAACTCCAAAGGAGCTTTACCAACGAGCTTTAGGTCAAATCCCTTTTTAAGCTTCACTATTTTTGACATATCTGTTTGGAACTATGAGCCTTGAAAAACGCCACAAATCTAAAGAAAAACCTTTTGAATTGGAGCTTAAGTCACATTAAATGTTGGAACTTTTATTATAAAGAAATACCCATCGAAAATGGCGCTTTATGCCTGTAAGACGCGCTCAGAAATTCCACCTACAAAAGCCTTCACCTGCTCCATCAACCACATCGGCGTAGAGGTAGCTCCGCAAATCCCAACTCGCGCTGCATTCTGAAACCAATCTACCTCTATTTCTTCCTCATTTTCAATGAAATAACTTCTTGGATTTTCAGAGAGACAGACTTGGTACAAAGCTTTTCCATTCGAACTTTTCTTGCCTGACACAAACAAAATCACGTCATTCTCTTGGGCAAAGCGCTGCAATTGAGGCTCTCGATTGGACACTTGGCGGCAAATGGAATCGTTAGAATTGAAATCGACCTCAGTCAACTCTCCTTTGGCTTCCTTGATTCGTCCTTCAATTTTTTCAGAGAGCGCGTAAAAACCCTTCGTACTTTTGGTAGTCTGGCTAAACAAGGTAATCGGGCGACTGTAATCGAGGGTATCCAAATCCGAATCGTCCATCACCACAATCGCTTTCTCCAAAGTCTGTCCGGTCAAACCAATTACTTCCGCATGGCCTTTTTTGCCATAAATCACAATCTGCCCGTTTTCGCGCTCCATTTTATCAAATGCATTTTTCACCCGATGCTGAAGTTTGAGTACCACAGGGCAGGAAGCATCAATCAATTCGATGTTATTTTCAATGGCCAACTTATAGGTTTCAGGTGGTTCTCCATGCGCACGAATCAACACTTTACAGTTACTCAATTCCTGAAGCTGCTCCCGGTCAATTACAACCAAGCCCTTTTCGCTCAGCCGTTTGACTTCCATATCGTTGTGCACAATATCTCCAAGACAATACAAGGTCTCCTTATTTTCCATTTCGTCCTCTGCCATTTTGATGGCAAACTCCACACCGAAACAATACCCTGAATTCTTATCTATGGTCACTTGCATAGCCTACCTAGTTTATCGTTACTTTCTTGACTAAGTCAAGGATTTGCTCTACTTGTTGGGAAAATGTCAACCTGCTGGTATCGATTTCTATCGCATCAGCCACCTTGATCAGGGGGCTTTCGCTCCTATTCGAATCGACTTGATCTCTGTTTTCCAAATTTAGTTTAATCTCTTCCAAGGATACGTGCTCTCCTTTTTCCTCCAATTCCAGCTGTCGACGTTTCGCTCTAGTCTCTACGTCTGCCGTCATAAACAGTTTCAGCTCAGCCTCTGGAAATACCACAGAACCAATGTCTCGTCCATCCATGACCACTCCTTTTTTTCGCCCGAGCTGCTGCTGTTGCGCCACGAGTTCTGCCCGAATTTCCTTGACAGTCGCTACTTCACTTACACGTTCAGAAACCCTCATGGTTCGAATTTCTTTTTCCACATTGACTCCATTCAGGTAGGTTTCCTGCTTACCTGTCTCTGGATTGAGTTGAAAAGAAATTTGCAATGATTTCAAGCCTTTCGTCACATCCTCTGGGCGAAGTGGGGAAAGATTCAGATTTAAAAAATGTAAGGCTACAGCCCGATACATGGCCCCAGAGTCGATAAAGGTGTAGCCTAATTGTTTGGCTACCTGCTTGGCAGTCGAACTTTTTCCACATCCCGAGTATCCATCAATGGCGATGACAATTTTGTTCATTAAAAAACCTGTCTTGTTATTCTGCCTAAAATTTGGGCAAATATAGTAGTTTTAGCAGTACCTAATTTCAAAAAGCCAAAGATCATTGTCAAACCAAAGCATGATCTGCCGTTGCTTATTCCGAATACCATGATTATCCACGCCAACCTCGTTGACCTCCGCCTCCGGGAGATTTATACCGTAGCCCTAGAAGTAGCCGAACGGAAAATCCAGCGGATCCAAAAAATCGCTGCTGACCCTACACTACCCTTTTTGCTACCTGGGTTTATCGATGCTCACGTCCATGTGGAGTCCTCCATGTTGGTACCTTCCGAATTCGCTCGACTCGCTGTAGTTCATGGCACGGTCGCTACCATCTCTGACCCGCATGAAATTGCCAATGTCTGTGGTATGGAGGGGGTAGAATACATGATTGACAACGGCAAACAGGTGCCCTTTCACTTTTTCTTTGGAGCCCCTTCCTGCGTACCTGCCACCCCTTTTGAAACCGCCGGAGGAGAAATCTCTGCTGCAGATATCCAGAAACTCATGGAGCGTCCGGAGATTCTTTATCTCGCCGAAATGATGAACTGGCCCGGAACGGTCAATCGGGATCCCCAAGTCATGGAGAAAATTCACCTTGCCCAAAAGTACGGCAAACCCATCGACGGACATGCTCCGGGACTTCGCGGGGAACTCGCAGAAAAGTATGTGTCCGCAGGTCCAAGTACCGACCACGAATGCTTTACCTACGAGGAAGCCTTGGAGAAAATCAAACTTGGCATGAAAATTTCAATTCGAGAAGGTTCCGCCGCCAAAAACTTTGAAGCCTTAATCGACCTCATCGACGATTATCCGGAGATGCTGCTCTTTTGCTCGGATGACAAGCACCCCGACAACCTGGCCTTAGGTCATATCAACGAACTCGTCTGCCGTGCCGTTGCCAAAGGAAAAAACACCTTTGATGTCTTACGAGCGGCCTGTATCAATCCCATTCTCCACTATTCCCTTCCTGTTGGGCAACTTCGAGAAGGAGATGGTGCTGATTTTATTTTAGTCAAAGACCTAGAAAATTTTGAGGTCCTTGCCACCTACATCCACGGACAGCAAGTGGCTGCGAATGGAGAATCACTGATCCCAAGAGTCAAAAACGAGGTAATCAACCACTTTTCTACTTCAATCAAAAACGAAAAGGACTTCCAGATTTCGGGGTTGGGAAATCAGGTCCGCGTCATTGAGGCACTGGATGGGCAATTGATCACCCCGGAGGTAGTGGGTGAAATTATCCTGAAAAATGGGCGCGCTGAATCCAACCCAGACCAGGATATTCTGAAAATCACGGTGGTCAATCGTTACCAGGATGCTTCTCCGGCCCTGGCATTTATCAAAAATTTTGGCTTGAAAAGCGGGGCAATTGCTTCCTCCGTGGGGCATGACTCCCACAACATCATCGCGGTAGGAATTGATGACGCATCCATTTGCAGAGCTGTGAATTTGTTGATTGAGGCCAAAGGCGGCGTATCGGCAGTTTGGGGAGATCAAGAAGAAGTACTTCCACTTCCGGTGGGAGGCATCATGTCACCCGAGGATGGATATGAGGTAGCAGCAGCGTACACCCGAATTGATCGCATGGCCAAGGAAATGGGTTCTCCGCTCAACTCCCCCTTCATGACCCTGAGCTTTATGGCCTTGCTGGTGATTCCAGATCTAAAGCTCAGCGACAAAGGACTTTTTGATGGGAAAAAATTTGCGTTTACGGAGGTTTTTAAAACCGTTTGACACAAAGATTAACTGAACTAATCTTAAAATTCCGAGGTAAAGTGGAATTCGATTTCTGGATAATTGTCCTGCACCATTTGTAGCCAGGATTTGGACTCGGCCATAAAGACCAACTTGTCGTCCTTGTCACGGGCGATGTAGCGGTTTTTGGAACGCACAAACTCATCCAATTGCTTCTTGTCCGAACAGCTGATCCAGCAGGCCTTGTACAGGTTCATCGGATGAAACTCCACCGTGGCATTGTATTCGTTTTTCAAACGAAACTGGATGACTTCAAACTGCAGTTGCCCTACCGTACCCACTACTTTTCTGGCGCCCATTTCGAACGTAAATAATTGAGCCACACCCTCCTCCATCAATTGCTTGAGTCCCTTCTCCAATTGCTTGGTTTTCATCGCATCCTTGTTGACCACTTCTCGGAAAATCTCTGGCGAAAAACTAGGGATTCCTGTGAACACTAAGTTTTCTCCTTCCGTAAGCGTATCCCCAATCTTGAGATTTCCTGTATCGTATAAGCCTACAATATCTCCAGGGAAGGCCTCGTCAATGATTTCTTTGTCCTGAGCCATAAACTGGGTTACGTTGGAGAAGCGAAGCGGCTTCGGTCCACGAACATGGTTGTAGGGCTTGTTTCGCTCAAACTTTCCAGAACAAATTCGCAAAAAGGCAATTCGGTTGCGGTGGTTGGGATCCATGTTGGCATGAATTTTAAATACAAAGCCAGAAAACTTGGATTCCTCAGGAGCCACCTTCCTCAGGTCAGTCTCTCGACTTTGTGGGATTGGAGCAATCTGAATAAAGGTGTCCAACATTTCATTGACCCCAAAATTGTTCACGGCTGAACCAAAAAATACAGGTGCGATTTTTCCATCCAGGTAATCCTGAACATCAAATTCAGGATATACCCCTTCAATCAAGTCCACATCTTCCCGAAGCTGCTTGGCATTGCCTGGACCAATCAAGGCATCCAATTGAGGATCTGCTAGGTTTTCAAACACTTGCCGGTCATCGCTCAACTTCCGCTGGGAGGGAGTGAATAGATTGAGTTTTTTCTCGTAGAGGTTGTACACCCCTTTGAATCCCTTTCCCATTCCTATGGGCCAGGATAGTGGGCGGACTTTGATATTCAACTTGGATTCTACTTCATCCAGAAGATCGTAGGGATCTCTTCCCTCTCGGTCCAATTTATTGATAAAGCAAATCACAGGAGTGTTGCGCATGCGGCATACCTCCATCAACTTTTCCGTTTGAATTTCGACCCCCTTCACACAGTCAATGACCATGATGACTGAATCCACAGCAGTCAGTGTGCGGTAGGTATCTTCCGCAAAATCCTGGTGACCTGGGGTATCGAGCAAATTGATTTTGATGTCCTTGTATTCAAACCCCATCACGGAAGTAGCCACAGAAATCCCACGTTGTTTTTCGATTTCCATCCAGTCAGACTTGGTCGCCGTATCAATTTTGTTTGATTTGACTGCGCCAGCCGTCTGGATAGCTCCACCAAAAAGTAATAATTTTTCTGTCAGCGTGGTCTTTCCTGCATCGGGGTGAGCAATGATGGCAAAGGTTCTACGCTTGTTGATTTCGGCTGTTAAACTCATGAGGGATCAAATTCAGGCAGCAAAGGTAGCTAAAAATGACTGAACCCCATTTTTAAAGTTGAAAGGAAGTGTCAATAGCTTACCCTTCTCAAGGAGCGTCCAAAACTCCTTGGCTTACAAATGGAGTCCTTTCTTCCATTGGGCCCAGTAACAATATCCGGAACGTCGTGCCCTTGCCTAGTTCGGATTGTTTGACAAAAATCTTTCCACCATGGTAGCCTTCCACGATTCGTTTGGACAAGGTCAGCCCCAAGCCCCATCCGCGCTTTCGCGAAGAAAAGCCCGGAGTAAATACTTTTTTGAATTTCATTTTTTCAATCCCCATCCCCGTATCTGCAATATCGATACCCACATACTTTTCACTTTCCTGGAAAAGAGTAAGGCGAAGCAAGCCTTTTCCCTTCATCGCATCCACGGCGTTCTTACACACATTCTCAATCACCCATTCAAATAGCGGCTTATTCACCAGTGCAATCAGGTCCTTCGAGTCGGATTGAATTTCCCATTCCACTTTAGTGGAAATGCGAGGCCTCAAGTAGGACACTGCTTCTTCTACAATCTGAAAGACATTTTCTGGCTGAATCACCGGAGTACTCCCGATGCTACTAAAGCGCTCTGTAACCACGCGGAGCTTGGTCACATCTTTATCCATCTCCTGAATAATCTCTTTGTTTTCATCCCAAACAGGCGAATTTTTCAAGTAATCCATCCAAGCCATTAGCGAAGCGATCGGAGTACCGAGTTGGTGTGCAGTTTCTTTAGTCAACCCCGCCCATACCCGATTCTGCTCAGAAAGTTTGCTTTGATTAAATACCACATAAACTAACAACCCAAAAAGGAAAATCACCCCGAGTTGAATGTAGGGATAGTACTTCAAATTGGTCAACAGCGCAGAATTCCTGTAATAAATTCGAATATCTGCCTCTTCCAAGATAATGGGGGGATAATCCTCTTGCATTTCCTGCAACTCCTCTTCCAAAATTCGGGTGGAGTCGGCTTGATTCTTACTGTTTTTGAAGGAGATATTTCTAAAATCGATGGGATTACCCTCCCCATCTACCATGAGTATGGGGAATGAATAATTCTGCTGAATGATCTCTTGATTGATAAAAGTTAAGTTCTCCGAGGTAGTCGCTGCATAGTCTAATGCCGCAGACAATACGCGTATTTGTCTGTCCTCGCGCTCCCGAAGTTCCTCCACCAAACGTTGGGTATACCCAATAGACCCCAAACCCAGCAAGAGGGAAATCAAAAAGATCAGCCACTTGACTAACTTTTTGTTTTGATAGAAGTCGATTGAAGTCAAATCGGGCAACCTATTGTTCATGCGCAAGACTAGGTGTATACAACTAGTAACTAAAGAAAGGAAATTAAAGTATCTCTAGCACCAAAAAAATAAGGTTTTTATAGAAATTTTACTGTACTGAAAAGTAATTTCCCAACCTATTGACGAGGAAAAACTGGAATTAATAACTGCTTCGCAACCACTTCCAGAGCACCTTGTAAGAAGGTTTTGTTCCATGCATTAAAATCCCAATTCGGTAAATTTTGGCAGCTATCCAAGTAGTCCCAAAAAATCCCAAAATCAGCAAGCCCATGGATAACCCTAGTTCCCAAAAGGGAACCCCATAACTTATCCGGCCCATCATCGCAATCGGAGAAGTAAGTGGAATAATGGAAAGCCAAAAGGATGTGGTACTGCTTGGATCTTGAAGTACAAAAACAAACAATCCCATGTACCCAATTAATAAGGGAATGGTGATGGGAAACATAAATTGCTGGGCATCCGAAGGAGCATCTACTGCCGATCCCACTGCTGCAAATAAGGCTCCGTACAACAAGTAGCCTCCCAAAAAATAAAAAACAAACGCTGCAACAAGAGTTACGAAGTCAATTCCATGAATGACTTGAAGGATTTCTCCCAGCTGCCCTGTATTAGGAGATGCCGCCATCAACTCAGGATTAGCCATTTCCATGGCTTGCTGCTGGGGCATTTGCATGCCTAAAACACCCATCACTACCGTGGAGAGTGTACTTACCAGAAGTACCCAGATCAGGAATTGTGTCAAGCCTACTGCGCCAATCCCCACAATTTTTCCCATCATCAATTGGAATGGGCGCAAGGAAGAAACCAATATCTCCACAATTCGAGTAGATTTCTCTTCAATAACTCCCTGCATGATCTGGTTCCCATAAATGAATATGAAGAGGTAAATCAAGATGCCAGATAAAAATCCTAATGCATAATTGACCGTTGAATCGGTAATTTTTTCTTCCCCTGCTTCCCCTAGGGTAAGGGATTGTACCTCCACCTCTGTCCTGATTTCCTTCAATACATTGGGATCTATTCCTTTCGCATACAGGCGCTGATCCTCTATTTTCCGTTTGAGTGCCCCTTCCAAATAACTGATTAATGCCGTACTTGGATTTTCCAATCCATAAAATTGGATCCCTTTCGGAGCAGAGAGTTCCATTTTCGGCAGGTAAAGCACACCATAACGCTCTTGATTGGTAACCAAAGCCTTGGCCTCCTCCAAACTTTTTCCAGAAGAGCTAAAAGCATATTGCTCCGAGCTTTCCATAAAAAATAGGCCTGTTTCGTCTACCAATTCGATGACCCGTAAGGATTGGTTTTCTTTTTCCTCCACCGCTATCCAAACAAAGACCGCCATGATGGCCGGAAAAATCAATGGGGTAAGTAACGTGGCGATTAAAAAAGATTTTTTCTTTACCCGTGCCAAATACTCCCGCTGAATTACTAGCAATACTTTATGCATGGGTACTCGCATTTACTTGTTGAATAAAAATTTCCTCCATAGTTGGAAAGCGTTCTTGGAAGGAAACAACCTGCCCAAACCCCATAAGTTCTTGTAGGAGTGCATTGGAGGACTGTCCATTCAGGGGCAATAGCAGGTCCACCCTTCCCTCTTCCCGGGCCTCAACCTGCCAGCTAGGTGGCAACTCTTGACTCAGGTGTTCCAGACTCACTCGGATTTCCGCAGGTCTAAATCTAGATTTGATCTCTCGAATGCTGCCATCCAAAATTTTCTTCGACTTGTGAATCATGGCCACTTGGTCACAAAGTAACTCCACGGATTCCATGCGATGGGTGCTCAATACTATGGTAGTACCCGCCTTTTTTAGGTCTAAAATTTCATTTTTTAGAAGTGCTGCATTTACCGGATCAAAGCCAGAAAAAGGTTCGTCCAAAATCAATAGTCGGGGTTCATGGATAATGGTAGCAATAAATTGAATTTTTTGGGCCATGCCTTTTGACAGGTCTTCAATTTTCTTGTTTTTCCAAGAAGCGATTTCAAACTTCTCCAACCAGTGATTTACCCGATGTTTCGCTTCTGCAGCTGTAAGCCCTTTGATTCTTGAAAAATAAATCAACTGATCCCACACCCCCATTTTTTTGTACAAGCCCCGCTCTTCAGGAAGGTAGCCGATTTTGCGAATGGCATCGCCAGAAAGAAGCTGCCCATCCATCCGGATTTCACCGCTATCCTGCTCAATGATTTGATTGATGATTCGAATAAGGGTGGTTTTGCCAGCACCGTTAGGACCCAACAATCCAAAAATTCCTCCATTGGGAACCACCAAATCTAAATCGGTTAGCGCTTTGTGGCTACCATAGGACTTATTCAGTTGACAGATCTCCAACATCCTACTCGATTGTTATGGATCCTACTCCTACATCCAAAATAATTTCCAATAACCTAGGATCCGAGGCGGTATAGCCTTTGGTTACAAAAACATCTTCCCCAATAGCTCTGAGGTGCTCTGGGACCGAAGTTCGACAAAGGGGGGTGGTCTTCATTCTAATTTTAACCGGATTGGAAACTGGAGGCAATTTGAGGTAAATCATCCCTCCTCCCACTGCAGCGATGACTTGACCTTTGGTGGTTTGTCCCAATCCATAATTCAAATTAATCTGACCGTAGTTGACCTCAATAATTACTTTTTTGGCTTGAGTTTGCTGCGCTTGAAGTAAATCCACTGTTCCCATATTGAGTGTCACCAGCAAGGTGTCCATTCCGGTCAAATTGGGCGTAGCTGAACTGTTGTGAATGGAAACGTCTGCGCTTGCACTTTTAATTTTCAAAGTGGCTACTGCCAATTGGGCTAAATCAAAATCTGCAGTTCCCATCCCCAAATTAAACTCTAAGTCATAGGCATAAGTAGATGCCAAACCCACATCCCAGGTATGGTCAAAACCAGTTGAAGTAGAAAACAATTTGGAGGTAATGCTTTTCCCAAGGTTGTCTGATTCAATGTTCTTGTGAACCAAACTTGCCGTGACTCCATTTTTTGAGGTAGAGGAGCGGAAATCGGGGAGAATATTTGCTTGCAAGAGGTGACCATGTATGGTTACAGGGTCCTTTCCAGTAGTTCGTTTAACCTGAGTTTGGCTTTTGTAGGTGCTGAAATTTAAAGTAACCTTCTCAATTCCATTTTTAGCTGCTACTCGGTACTCCCGAACAAATTGTGCATGAACCCAAGTTCCAGCTAGGGGAATTAGGAAAATCAAAAGACACAATTTTTTAAACATAGCAATAAGGTACGGGTGAGCCTTAAAAAGGTTTTTTAAAAATATAAAAAAAGCCAGAGCTTGACTCTGGCTTTTCAATTTTTTAAAAAAACTCCCGCATCCTGTCGAAAAAGGACTTGTCTTGCTTCCCTGGATCAGGTTTGAAATTATCCGAATCCTTCAGTCCTTCCAAAACAGCTTTCTCCTCTTTCGATAGGGTAGTTGGCGTCCAAATATTCACCATAATCAATTGGTCGCCTTTACCGTAACCGTTTATATCTTTAATTCCCTTGCCTTTGAGACGAAGCATTTTTCCACTTTGGGTTCCCGGATCAATTTTGATTTTCACCTTCCCATCCAGCGTTGGAACTTCTACAGATTCACCCAATGCCGCATCTATAAAGGAGATGTGCAGGTCATAGATGACATTGTTGCCTTCTCGCTGAAACATGCCGTCCTCAGCCTCTTCAATGACAATCAATAGGTCACCAGGAATTCCACCTGGCATCTCATTTCCCTTACTAGACATGCTGAGCTGCATGCCCTCACCCACACCACCTGGAATAGTAATGGAGATGACCTCTTCCTTCAAAAGCAAACCTCGTGAATCCGCATCATCTGGCTTTTTGTCTACCAGTTGTCCAGATCCACCACAAACTCCACAAGTACTTGCAGAGACCATCTGGCCCAACATGGTATTCACTACTTTTTTTACTTGACCTGATCCTTGGCAAGTAGAACAGGTTTTGAAGGTCACCCCAGGAGCGACTACCTGGCGCTTTACTTTAATTTTCTTTTCTACGCCATTCGCAATTTCACTAAGCGTGAGCTTTAGCTTGACCCGAAGATTGGTTCCTTTTTTAGTGCGTCTTCCACCTCCACCACCTCCGCCAAAGAAGGAGCCAAATCCTCCTCCGCCAAAAATATCTCCAAACTGGGAGAAGATGTCTTCCATATTCATCCCTCCACCTCCGAAACCACCATTACCACCCATTCCTTGGTGGCCAAATTGGTCGTAACGTTGCTTTTTCTCCGGATTGCTCAATACCTCGTAGGCCTCCGCAGCTTCCTTAAACTTATCTTCAGCCTCAGGATTGTCCGGATTTTTATCGGGATGGTATTGGATTGCTAGTTTGCGATAGGCCTTCTTGATGTCCTCCGCACTAGCGGATTTGGATACACCGAGTACCTCGTAATAGTCTCTTTTTGCCATAATTTTGTTATGCTCCGGTCACTACTTTGGCGAATCGAACTACCTTTTCACCTAAAAAGTACCCTTTTTCTACCACATCTACTACTGCCCCTTTGAATTCTGGGCTTGGAGAAGGGATCTGTGTAATTGCTTCTTGCGTATCGGGGTCAAAGGGTTTACCAATTAAATCTTCCATGGGTTTTAACCCCTTGCTATCAAGAATTTTTACCAGTTTGTGAAAAATCAATTGGTTACCTTCTTGAATTTTTTGGACATCTGCCTCTTTTTCTGCAGCCTTAAAGGCGCGTTCAAAATCATCGACTACCGGAATGAGGTCTTTCAACACATCCTCTGAGGCTGTTTTGATCAAGTCAATCCGCTCCTTGGCAGTTCTTTTTCTAAAATTTTCAAAATCAGAATACAATCGAAGGTATTTTTCCTTCAATTCCCCTACTTCTGCAGTCAATTTTTGTTCTTGACTCAACTCATCTTCTTCAGTGACTTCCCCATCAGGGGTTGTAGTCTCTTCTAATTTCGTTTCCTCAAGGTTCAATTCCCCTTCCTGCTGTTCTTGATTTTTATTTTCCATGGGTATATCGATGGTAGTTGGCTTGTTTAAAATTAACAAGGAGTTTGCCAGACCTTCAAGGCTGACAAAGTGGCGGATTTAGGAATGAATTGCCTGCCAGATCAAATCCTTTAATTTATCCAAATTAAACTGGCTGACAGAGGAGATAAATACGTAAGGAAGGTCTTTTGGTATTTCTTGTTCCATTTCCTTCATCAACTCCTCATCCAGCATATCTACTTTAGAAATCGCGAGCAAGCGCTTTTTATCCAAGAGTTCTGGATTGTATTTTCTCAACTCACCTAGAAGGATTCGATACTGCTCTTGGATATCCTTGGCGTCTGCAGGAATCAAAAACAATAGAATCGAGTTGCGTTCAATATGTCTTAAGAAACGAATTCCGAGACCTTTGCCTTCTGCAGCACCTTCAATGATTCCAGGAATATCTGCCATCACAAAGGACTTGTCGTCCCGATAGCTGACTACTCCTAGGTTTGGAACCAGGGTAGTAAATGCATAATCCCCAATTTCAGGCCTTGCTGCAGAGATGGAAGAAAGCAAAGTGGACTTCCCTGCATTTGGAAAACCAACCAATCCCACATCAGCTAGCAATTTCAGCTCAAGAATAATCCATTCTTCTATTCCTTCTTCCCCAGGTTGAGCAAAATGTGGGGCTTGATTAGTGGCGGTTTTGAAATGATCATTACCCAATCCTCCTCGACCTCCTTTGGTTAGGATAATTTCTTGCCCATGAGTCGTAATTTCAAAACGCTTCTCTCCGGTTTCAGCGTCCCTGGCAACGGTCCCTAATGGCACCTCCAAAATGACATCTTTTCCATCAGCCCCTGTTCTGCGACCTCCATCCCCACCTTTTCCAGGTTCTGCAATCACGTGCTTTTTATATTTCAGGTGAAGAAGCGTCCACAATTGCGAACTCCCTCTGAGAATGATGTGACCTCCACGACCACCATCTCCCCCATCAGGCCCTCCTTTGGGCACGTGCTTTTCCCTGCGGAAATGTACAGAACCAGCACCCCCTGCTCCAGATCTGGAGCAAAATTTTACGTAATCGATGAAGTTAGAATCAGCCATGGACGGTGAATGAAAAAAGGCTAAGCCCTAGAGCCTAGCCAAGTCTTTGAAATGCAAATTTAGCAAAAAGCTAGGGATCAATACCCATCAATGACAGCAGCAATCTGATCAAAGATTTCCTCGATCTTTCCCACACCATCGATTTGATGAAATTTACCTTGTTGTTCGTAGTACGCTGCCACTGGTAACGTCTCGTCCAGGTAAACCTGGATTCTGGTATTTATCTTGGCCTCCTCTTGGTCATCCACTCGACCTGAGGTTTTTCCTCTTTCTAGAATTCGCTCTTTTAAGATCTCCTGAGGAACTTCCAAAGCTATCATTCCAGAAATGCGCATTCCGTTTTTGAGAAGCATGGCATCCAGGGCTTCCGCCTGTGCAGTGGTGCGAGGGAATCCATCAAAAATGAATCCTTTGCTATCCTTTGTCGTCGCAATCTTATCTTCTACCATCTGAATGACCACCTCATCCGGCACCAAGCGTCCTTGGTCCATAAATCCTTTTGCCAATAACCCTAACGGAGTTCCTTCACCTAAGTGTTTTCGAAACAAATCCCCGGTAGATAAGTGCGTTAGTCCATAAGAGGAAATAATTTTTTCACTCTGGGTGCCTTTTCCAGCACCTGGAGGTCCAAACAAAACAAGGTTAAGCATATAAAATAGTTTAGGGGATACTCAGTTGATAGATCGCTGGATAATTGCGTCCGGCCCCATCGTAATCGAGCCCAAATCCAACCACAAATTTATTCGGAATTTCAAAACCAACATAATCCAAGGGATAATTAAAGGTAAAAGCCTCCTTTTTGAAGAGTAAGGTCGCTATGGCCACGCGTTTAGGTTGAAAAGTTGCCAGTTGATCCAACAAAAATGCCATACTTCTACCCGTATCAACAATATCTTCAACAATCACCACGGATTTGCCAGCAATGGAAGAGGGGATACCAATGACTTCGGTCACCTTGCCCGTCGACTCCATACCTGAATACGAAGAGATTTTAATAAAATCGCAGCTTAGCTCCATGGGGATCGCTCGAACTAAATCTGCTAAAAACAAAAACGAACCATTCAGGACTCCAAGCAATACCAGTTCTTCTCCTTCAAAATCTGCACAAATTTGCGCTCCTAATTCCTTGATGCGATGCTCGAGTTGCAACTCGCTAAGGTAAGTCTCGAAGGTTTTATCCTTGATTTGAATCTTCTTCATGGTCCGATTTACAATGCTTTGAGTAGGTATTCGTACAAGTTTACCATGTTATCTAAGTCCTTAAGCGAAACTTTTTCATCTGGACTATGGACATGATCTTCCGCTGCTCCAATAAAACACCAATCTAGGGCATAAGGTGAAAACTGAACTTCTCGTCCATCACTCCCTCCATAACCTTCCACCTCCAACTGAACGGGGATTTCGCTTTGTTGAGCAAGTTGGATGATTCGGTCAATAAATTTTTTGCGAGGAATAAACTTGTCTCGAATGGAAACAACGACGCCTTGGTGGTGGTGCACCCCATCCGTGATCCAAGTAATATCTGAAATTAAGGCTTGCTTTATTGGTGCCGTTTTCTGAATAAATGGAAGTAAAAATGGCATACTGCCTCCTCCATGTTCTTCGTAGGTGGTAAAAACTACCCAACCATCTTCAAGGGTCTCGCAAAGCTTCAAAGCAGGATACATGCCAAGACGATTATCCAAATAAGCTGCTTGTATAAATTCGGAATCTACCCGGATATCTTGTTCAAAGGACAGCCTCGTTCCTCGTTCTATTTTTCTTGGAAAGTCATGAAAAAGCTCATCCCCTTCCACAACCAATTTGCAAGAAATCTCACCAAAGCAATCTTTTCCAACGAGACGGGTACCTGAAATCAACTCAGGACCACCCACCGGGACCAATTGATTCGCATACCGGACCATAAAGCCAATGGTATCCATATGTGCAAAAACCGCTGTTCGAGGATTGCCAAACCTGAGTAGGATACAATCGTGAAATTCCTCACCATGATACACTTCTGGAGCAACCTTCCAATTGCTCTTCCGTTGAGTAACATAGTTTACAACCCATTCAGCAACCAGAGATTCATCTCCAGATACGGATTGAATTAGAAGGATTTCTTTAAGAAAATCAGAAATTGGCATGGAATATGTAAATGAAAAGGCGAAATAAGACCTTTACAAAGAGCTAAACAAATTTGTTAATGTCTTGTTATTTAAATAAATCCTGTAGTTTTGCAATAAAATAAAAGCATTTATCTTTGTAATTAGATTACCAAACCTAAAATTCGAAACAAAAATTTTTTGTCATGAAAAAACTAATACTCTCTACCCTTTTGGCCGGTTCTTTGGCGTTTGCTGCCAATGCGCAGGAATTCAACAAGTGGTCTCTTGAGGCAACTGCTGGCTTCAACAAGCCAATGGCTCCATTAACAGCAGGTTTTCTTTCTCCAACCCTTAATGTTGGACACGTTGACCTAGGAGTTCGTTACATGTTCAATGAAAAGTTTGGAGCCAAAGTTGACTACGGTTTCGGATCTTTCAAAGAAGTAGATGGAAATAGCCCAGCTTTCGATACCAAGTACTTCCGTCTAAACCTTCAGGGTGTAGCGAACGTGGGTCGAATCATGAATTTTGAAACTTTCTCGAATAAACTCGGCATGTTGTTTCACATGGGCGGAGGTATTGGAGTGGTAAATCCTGAGTTGAACCGTTTCAATGACTTCAACGATCGCGTATACACGCTCATCTTTGGTTTGACTCCACAAATTAAATTGACTGAAAAAATCGCTCTTGTAGGTGATGTATCAACCATCTTGAACGGTCGTCAGACAATTACTTTCGATGGATCTTCAGCAATTCTTCCTTCTACCATGCCAAATCCATCAACCAACAATGGTTTCTTTGGACCAAACGCAAACTGGTGGACTGGTACATTGGGTTTGAACATCTACTTGGGTAAGCAAGCACAACATGCAGACTGGTTTATCGCTGCTAACAAGTATGCCACTAAAGAAGAATTAGCTACTCAAATCAACGGCATTAAAGACATGTTGAAAGACTCAGATGCTGATGGTGTACCTGATTACTTAGATAAAGAGCCTAACACTCCAGCTGGAGCTAGAGTAAGTCCATCTGGATCTACATTGGATTCTGACGGTGACGGTACTCCTGATCACTTGGACAAGTGTCCTTTCCAGCCAGGCGCTGCTGCTTCAAACGGCTGCCCAGTTGAAGTTTCAAGAGACGAAGTGGATTACTTGAGAAAAGCAATCAACGATGGTTATGTTAACGTATACTATGCGTTCGATAGCGACAAGCCTTTGGCTTACTCTATTAGCGCTGCGCAATACATCTCTAACTTCTTGAAAAGAAATCCTGGAGTAACTGTTGAAGTAAAAGGATACGCTGACGAATTGGGTTCTGAAAACTACAACATCAAGCTATCAGAAAGCAGAGCTAAGGCGGTATATGACTTGATCATCGCTTCTGGTGTAGATGCTTCAAGAGTTTCTTACAAAGGATACGGTGAAGATACTTCTGTAGACAAGTCTTCTGCAGACGCAAGACAAATGGCAAGAAGAGCAAGCTTCGAAGTGAAGTAATTCTTAAACATATAGTTAAAGAGGCTGGGATACCCCAGCCTCTTTTTTTTGTCTCAAATCCTAAGGAACATCAATACTTGCCGTCTTCTACCGTTAGGAAAATGCGTGAATTACGAGCTAGGATTTTGGAGATGTTCCTGCTTTTCTTTGTAGTTTTAAACATGTTTATACTATCTCAACAGCCTTCCATTGCCAATCATTTTTTGGCAGAAATGCGAGACCAGCAAGTTCAGAAGGATCGCATGCGCTTTCGGAAAAACTTAGAACGCCTTGGCGAAATTCTAGCCTATGAGGTTTCCAAGAACTTAACCTACCAAAAAAAAGAGGTTAAAACCCCGTTAGAACGAACGGAAATAGAATTGCCAGCTGATCAGGTAGTTTTGGTTGCTGTATTGCGGGCATCTCTCCCTTTTTACCAAGGATTTTTGAATTTTTTTGATCAAGCAGAAAGTGGGTTTATCGGCGCCTTTCGAGAAGAATCCGATGAGAAACTGACGGTAAACTTAGGTTACCATGCAAGCCCTAACTTGGACAATAAGGTGTTAATTTTAGTGGACCCCATGCTGGCTACGGGACAATCCTGTGTAGAATCATTACAAACTTTGCTGAAACATGGTACACCAAAAGCGATTCACTTGGTTGCTGCATTTGCTGCGCCAGAAGGGGTAGCACATTTGAAGAAGAGTATAACCGTTCCCTATTCACTTTGGCTTGGAACGCTTGATGAAAAACTCAACTCCTCCTCCTACATCGTTCCTGGTTTAGGCGATGCTGGAGATCTCGCCTTTGGAGAAAAAATCTAATCTCATCAATAATTCATAGAACGGAATCAAACCCAACCAAGCTGCGCGCCTAAGTCCTTCTTTAACAGGTATCGCTGTTGGCGAACAATCCTTAACTGTTCTTTGTTTCCAACTAGATTCCCCCTTGCCTCAACACTTGAGTAGAATTTAAGAACCACTCAAAGCACCCAAATTTTCATTGCTAAATTCAAGCCCCCATGCGTGAAGCATTTTTGACCTTTGCAGGAATTTACCTATTGTCCATGTTCAAATTTGTAGCAGGACCAATATTGGGGGCTGCGGCAGGCTACAGCCCCTGGCAAATCATTTCTGTGAGTGTATTGGGAATGATGAGCAGTGTGATCCTCTTTACTTTTCTAGGAACCCGCATTAAAAAATGGATTCAACGGCGATATGGAAAGCAAAAAAAGTTGTTTACCCAAAAAAATCGTCGAATCGTACGCGTCTGGAATTCGTATGGAGAGCTAGGCATTGCCTTTTTAACACCTATACTACTTACACCAATTGGAGGAACTTTAATTTTGGTCTCTTTTGGTTCCGCAAAACAGAAGATTTTTAGCTACATGCTCTTGAGCGGATTAGCTTGGGCTACTTTTTTTAGTTTTTCGATAGAATGGATGCTCTCCATTCCCTTTGTAGCTGCACTATTCGGGTAACTCTTGATCTGGAAGAATTTCAATATCTTGAATCAAAACACGCTTTGCAATTTCTTGTCCAGTCAAGGTAGCTGCCAAGCCTCCCATTGCCGTCTCCTTATATCGGCTTTCCATAGATGCCCCAATCTCGCCCATCGCTTCAATGCATTCATCCACAGGAATGACTGCACTGACATTGGATAATGCAATTTGAGCAGAACTAAAAGCGATAGCCGCTGCGCTTGCATTTCGCACCACACAGGGTACTTCCACCAAGCCTGCCACAGGGTCACATACCAGCCCTAGCATACACTGAATCGTAATGGCTACTGCATTAAAAAGTTGATCCGTAGATCCACCCAAGCAATGGACAATCGCTCCCGCTGCCATTGCAGCAGCCGAACCCGTTTCTGCCTGACAACCTCCCACTGCACCTGCCAAACTTGCCTTTTGCTCAATGATCAAGGCAATACCAGCTCCGATCAATAAGCCTTCACAAATTTGCGTATCGGTAAGGTTATGAATCTCTTGGAGTGTCACCAAGGTTCCTGGGAGGATGCCAGAAGCTCCAGCTGTAGGTGCAGCCACCACCCTACCCATACAAGAGTTGACCTCCTTGGCTGCCAAGGCCCTAGAGATTAAGCGCTGAAATTCTGGAGAAAGAACTGTCAAGGGATTGGTATAGACTTTCTTGGCGCCATTGGCAATCATCCCAGAGCGGGAACTCATTTCCTGTTCCAAGCCAGTCTTCACTGCATCTTTCATTACCTGATAGGCCTGCTGTATCCCCTGCCAAATCTGCTCCTGAGTAGCCCCTTTTTGAGTCACCTCATAGTCAAGCACTACATCAACTAAAGACAGTGACTGCTCCTCGCAGTATTTTTTCCATCCACTAAAACTTTCAAATAGAAATGACATGATTCTTTGGGTTTATTTCTCTAAAAAAAAGTAATCTCAATGCAACTTAGAAATCAAAATTGATGGTTTGGATAACGGAAGGATCCAAACTCAAGGCTACTGGACAAGTTCGCGCAGCATTTTTTAATTTTTGACTAAATGCAGTGCTGAATGGTGTACCAGTCCAATGAAAGTCAACTTGAATTTCTTTGATTTTTCTGGGACTGCTTTCCATGATCTTGGTGACTTCCCAAGAAAGCCCTTCCAAAGAAATTCCCTCTCGGTCTGCAACAATCCCCATAATCGTCACCATGCAACTCCCCAAGGCGGCAGAAACTAGATCTGTTGGAGAGAAAGCCTCTCCCTTTCCGTTATTGTCTAGCGGCGCATCCGTAAGGATTGCATTTCCAGATAAAACATGGGTCGCTTGGGTTCGCAAGCTTCCTAAGTACGAACTTTTTATAGTGGGCATAAACTCTTACTTTTAAAATTCAGTTGTATAGATATCTAATCAAAAATAGGGCATTATTTTCGACCAACGCGAATGAATAAGCTGAATTTCCTATTCCCATTATTTTTCTTGCTCCTATCCTTACCTGTGCTAGCACAGCGAGAAGATACGGGCAATTACGAATACGACAGAGAATATCTCCTCGGGGTCAATAAAAATACCAACGGAGGGATGATTGGCGGTGTTGCACTTAAGGTAGGAACACGAATAGACGATTCCCAATTTGCTTTCTTTGGGCTTGAACTTGCCAATGTAAAACACCCCAAAGAAGTTCGTTACACCACGGTAACAGGAAACAATTACATTTTTGGCAAATCCAATTACCTCTATGCCATCCGACCCCATTATGGAAGAGAGGTAATCCTATTTAAGAAAGCCCCCAATCAGGGAGTGCAAGTTTCCGCATTGGGAGCAGTAGGTCCATCCATTGGGTTGATCGCCCCCTACTTCATCGAATATGCACTCAATCGGGTAGAAACGGTAGTAGAACAATACGATCCGGCTGTACACCAGAGCCGTTTCAATATCTTAGGTACTGGACGACTTTTAGAAGGGGTAGGACAGTCCGAATTGGCCCTAGGCGGCATGGCAAAAGCAGCCCTCTATTTTGAGTTTGGCGTATTCAAAAGCAATGCCACTGGATTGGAAGTAGGGTATCAGGTGGAAGGATTTCAAAAGAAAATCCCGCTCATCTTACGCGAACAGAATCGACAATTTTTTCAGTCTGCCTACTTTACTTTATTCTTTGGCTTTAGAAAGTAAGTCAAAAGAGCGAGTATTTGTCAGTCCTAAATTACCTTTGCATCAAATCTTAATCCCATGATTGAATTACCTGTTATCTCTGAAGAAGCTACCAGACGCAAAAAACCCGATTGGCTTCGGGTGAAGCTACCCGTTGGGACCGAATATGCTAAGGTACGTAAACTGGTAGATCAACATAAATTACACACCATCTGCGAAAGCGGGAACTGTCCCAATATGGGAGAATGCTGGGGAGCTGGAACCGCTACCTTCATGATCCTGGGCAACGTATGTACCCGATCGTGCTCCTTCTGGGCAGTAGCCACTGGCAGACCCACTGAATATCACATGGATGAGCCAAGACGTGTGGCCGAAGCCAT